>RCNH01000442.1_pt1 | contig 17366 bp, 15 predicted proteins | sample 2041161 | NCBI WGS metagenome assembly RCNH01 (sample SAMN09708215, study PRJNA481090) | Feces metagenome, whole genome shotgun sequencing project. | biome: feces | host: Leptonychotes weddellii | place: Antarctica: Sion Island | collected 2010-03-01 | reverse complement strand
CGGCGGCCAATCAGCACACCCAGCTTATCGCCGTCCACCTTGATGATGGTTGCTTCGCCCTTTTGCACAGCACTGAACTTCGCATTTTCCACGCCCATCAGTGCGGAAACCTCTGCCAGATAGTCTACCGCAGCCTTAACCTTAGCATTCTGCTCCAGGTCAATCGCAACTTCTGCGGCTTCTTCCTCAGGCTGCTGCACAGGCTTTGCAGGCTTTTCGACCTTTTCTGCCTTTTTTGCAGGCTTTTCCTTCACAGGGGCAGGTGCTGCCTTTTCCTGTTTGGGAGCAGCAGGCTTTTCTGCCTTCTTTTCGGGCTTGTGTGCAGGCTTCTTTTCATCGGGCAGCTGCACAACAACCTTTACCTTAGCAGGCTCTGCTTTTTTTGTAGTGAAAAACAGGAATTTCTTTTCCGCAACGGGGAAATCAATAACCTCGTAGCTTACATTCAGGTCATCAGCAGACACACCCAGCTGAGCACAACCTGCTGCGTAAGCATCCTCTACGGTTGCACCGGTAGCAAATACTTCCTTGATCATGATTGCGTTAGTCCTCCTTATCCTTCAATTCAGACAGAGGTGTGGTGCGCTCGTCCTTATAGCGCTCTTCATCCTGCATACGTGCGTATTCCAAACGCAGGCGGTTCATTTCGCTTGCAGAAACGTGCTTTTCCACAATGTTGCCGTTGTTGTCACGCACCTTAACGGTGGTGCTCTTTACGCCACGGCGCTGTTCCTTGCGCTTTTGTTCAATTTGCGCCACAATTTCTTCCTTCATCTTGATGGGGTCGTAAACACGGCGCATAGCCTCGCTCTTAATCATCATCAAAACGTTAGAAACAGTGTAGTACAGGGAGAATGCCACAGGCACGGTGAAGGAGAAGTAAACCATCATCAGGGGCATTAAGTACATGGTAATCTTCATACCACCCTGCAGCTCCTGGCCGGAAGCCTTCATGGAGTAGTGGGTAGAAATGAACATGGTCAGCAGAGACAGCAGGGGGAAAATCAGCAGAGGCAGATTTTCCGGTGCAATGCTCAGGGAAGGAACCTTGGTCAGGTCGATGCCAAAGAAGTTCATCTTGCTGGAGAACTCGGTGATGGTGCTTACCTGCTCAGGGGTAAAGCAGCTCAGCACAGAGCCTTCGCCTGCCAAAACCTGGTGAATGATGTGGGTATCACGGGTAACGATGGTGGGGTTCATGCCCAGATTGCGCAGGGCAACTTCCGCAGCGCCCAAAACCTCAGCGGGCATGTGGAAGATTCGCTGCAAGGGACGATACACAACTTCGATAACGCCGAACATCACGAAGAAGTTCAGGAACATGGGCAGGCAGCCTGCCATGGGGTTGTAGCCAAAGTCCTGCTGCAGTTTAGCCAGCTCGTTTTGCTGCTTTTCGGGGTTATTCTTGTACTTTTTCTGGATATCCATGATAACCGGCTGGAAAGCACTCATTTTTGCCATGCTCTTCTGCTGGTAAATATCCAGAGGCAGGCTCACAACACGAATCAACAGTGTGAACAGGATGATGTCCCAGCCGTAATTGGGGATCAGGTTGTAAATCCACTCCATTACATAGCCGAGAGGCGTACCAAGGATGTACATAAAATTCATATTTTTTCCTTTCGCTTTGTCTGCGGTCAAAGCAGATTATTTTTTAGAAGGACTTTGCCTGCCGCAGACAGGAAAGTCAAAAGTAGCAAATTATCGGGTCAGCTTCCGTTTAGGGTTTGTCCATTTCCCCTTTTCGGGCACAGGGTCGTACCCCCACTTGCAAAGGGGGTTGCACCTTGCAATCCGATATGCGGCCAGCAGCCCGCCTTTGATGCAGCCATGCACACGGATTGCTTCCATTGCATACTCGCTGCAAGTCGGGTTAAACCGGCACCGATACCCAAGCCCCGGGCTGATCCATTTTTTGTACAGACGTATGGGTGCAATCATCAGGCTGCGGGCAGCCTGGCGCAGCGCATCAAACATGATCCTGCTCCTGCACGGGTGTCTGCTGTGCACTTTGCAGTGCTTTATCCGGCAAGCCGGCCTGCTTAAACAGCTTTGCAACTGCTTTGCTTACCTGCTGTGTTTTCAGGTGCGGGGTCATGCCACGTGCCACAAACACCAAATCATACTTGCCAATATCATAATCCAAATGCTCCGCAATAGCGGCACGCATCACACGGCGTGCACGATTGCGCATAACCGCCTTGCCCACCTTTTTGGAGGCAGTCAGACCTACACGTGTACGGCCGCTTTTCTTTTTCAAAACATACATCACCAATTGCGGTGTTACATAATTTTTGCCCCGTGTGTATACACGGCTGAACTCCGCATTGCGACAAATTGGCCGATACCGCATTGTTCTGGCCTCCCCTCTTGGGTATTTTTCACAGTTTGCGTCAAGGCATAGACGCTCATATTGCATTATAGAACAAAAGCACCTGCCTGCGCAAGCATTTTTTGCATTTACGTAAAAAAATAAGACCGCTACAGCACCATACGGGGTGCATCAGCGGTCTATTTTTGCGCTCTTCAAATCGGCCCTGTCAATCAGACGGTCAGGCTCTTGCGGCCCTTAGCACGACGAGCATTGATGACCTTACGGCCATTCTTGGAGCTCATGCGAGACAGGAAACCGTGTACGCGGCTGCGCTGGCGCTTCTTGGGCTGAAACGTTCTCTTCATGGTCGATCCTCCTAAAAAACTTGTCCCCGGAAACGGGGTGATGGACACTTTTCCGGCCCCTAAAAATGGGGACAGGCTTGCAAAATGGAATTATAATATACATCACCCCATTCTGTCAAGCCCTTTTGCAACACTTTTTTGCGTGCCTGTGCGTAAAAACTTTTTCACAAATTGTGCCCCGCCTGTGGAAAACTCACTTTTTGCCTACTATATATTGTGCTAAATTGCGTTTTACAGCTGCTTTTTTGCCTCTTTTTCCCACTTACCTACATTATATATATATAGACATAAAATCAAATTTTTGTTATAATTCGTTAAGATGGATTTTTCTGTGGAAAACTCCGTGGAAAAGTTGTTTTTTCTGTCACAAAATTTTTGCCAAACAGCAGCCTGCACACCGCTGTTTTATACAAAACTATCGAAGAAGGGAATGCCATGGACTCTTTTAAGGACGTTTTACTTGCCGCCCAAGCCTACTGCAAGGAAAATCTGGCCGAAGCAACCTACAACCTGTATATCGACGGCCTTGAGCCCGTCAATTTTGAGGACTCAAGCCATATTACACTTTCGGTCCGCAATGACTTTATTTGCAAAATCGTTTCTGACCGTTATCTGGGCCTGCTGAAGGATGCCTTTAAGGCTGTGCTGGGCTTTGACGTAGAAATCAGCCTGGTGGTGCCTTCCACCCCGCCGCATGAAGTGATTTTGTCGCAGCAGTACGACAATAATCCTTTAAGCCCCCAAGGCAATTACGAGTTTACTTTCGACAACTTCATTAAGGGTTCGTCCAACTCTTTTGCCTTTGCTGCCGCACAGGCAGTTGCTGCCAATCCTGCGTTTGCGTATAACCCGCTGTTTATTTACGGCGGTTCCGGTTTGGGCAAAACCCACTTGCTTACCGCAATTCAAACCGAAATCAAGCGCACCCACCCGGATTATGTAATCATGTACACTACCTGTGAGCAGTTCACCAATGACCTGATTGCATCCATCCGCAACGGCAGCACCGAAGAATTCCGTATGCGTTACCGTGCTGCGGACCTGCTGCTGATTGACGATATTCAGTTTATCGCCGGTAAGGAGTCTACGCAGGAAGAATTCTTCCACACATTTAACACCCTGTATGATGCACACAAGCAGATTGTTATTGCATCCGACCGCCCCGCTAAGGAAATCAAGAGCCTGGAGGAGCGTTTGCGCACCCGTTTTGAAATGGGCTTGAACGCAGACGTGCAGCCGCCTGATTTTGAAACCCGTGTTGCTATCGTAAAGCGCAAGGCTGAGCTGCTGCATCTGGATTTGCCCGAAGACGTGGCTGAATATATTGCACATCACTTGAAAAACAATATCCGTCAGCTGGAAGGCGCCGTGAAAAAGCTGAACGCATACCATATGCTGGAAGGCATCCAGCCGGTCATCAGCGTTGCACAAAACGCCATCAAGGATATTTTGAACGAAACCCAGCCCATCCCCATTACCATCGACAAGATTCTGAGCGAAGTAAGCCGTACGTATAACGTACCCGCTGAGGACCTGCGCAGCGCAAAGCGAAATGCAGCTGTTTCCAGCGCACGCCGTGCTGCTATTTATATTCTGCGTGAAATCACCGGCATGAGTACCGAGGAGATTGGCCGTGAATTTGGCGGCCGTGACCACTCCACCATCGTATATTCCCTGAAAACCATGGAAAAGGAAATGCGTGAAGACCAGCGCCTGAAGGAAACTGTGGATGATATTATCAGCAATATCCGTGCATAAACCCACGAAAACAGCGGTTTTCCACTGAAAAAAGCAGGTCTGAAAAGGCGATATGTAATTTTGATACACGCCGATTTTGAGTTTTCCACTTTTTCACCTGACTTTTCAACAAGTTTAAAACCTTTTCCACCGGATTTGTGGAAAGAAAAAATCGCAAGTAACTTTCAACAACTTGTTCACACAATCTTCCCCGAAACGGCACCCCTGCAATCCCCGCAGAAAATCGCCACATTTTCGGGTTTTCCACAAATTCCCCGTCCCCTACTACTAATACTGCAACAAGTAAGTGTTATTAGGCCGCAGGCCAGATTAGGCAAACGGCAACACGACAGCATTCTCAACAGTCGAAAGGAGTACCCCCGTGAATATCGTCTGTGATAAATCTACCCTCAGCGCTGCCATCGACGGCGTTTCCAAAGCCGTTACCATGCGCTCCTCTATCCCCGTGCTGGAAGGCATCCTGCTAAAAGCCGAAGGTTTCCAGCTAACCCTTACCGGCTACGACCTGGAAATGGGAATTACCAAAACCATCGAGGCCAACGTGCGTGAAACCGGTGAAATCGTCCTGAATGCCAAGCTGCTCAGCGATATGATTCACCGTATGCCTGCCGGTGACGTAACCATTTCGGTTGCCGATAATGGCAAAACCCTGATTCGCGGCGGTGTTGCCGAGTTCGAAATCCAGAGTATGTCTGCTCACGACTTCCCCGACTTGCCCAATGCAGGTGCCGACGAGCATACCCTGATTATGAAAGCCGGTATGCTGAAAGAAATCATCGGCCACACCCTGTATGCAGTCAGTCAGGATGATAAAAAACCTGCACATACCGGCGAGCTGTTTGAGATTTTGCCCAATAAGCTGACCGTTGTTGCTTTGGACGGCTACCGTTTGGCAATTGTGGAACGTCCCGTGATTGCAACCAAGGATATCCGCATCATCATTCCGGCAAAGACCATGAACGAAGTAAACCGTCTGCTGCCCGACGATGAAAACGAAGATGTTTACCTGTTTGCAAACCGCCGCTTTGTTGTGTTCAAAACCAATGGCTACACCATTTTGAGCCGACTGATTGAAGGCGAGTTTTTGAACTACCGCAACGTGATTCCTTCCGGCAGCCGTACACAGGTTGTTGTGGACTGCAAGGACTTTATCAGCACCATCGAGCGTGCCTCTTTGATTATCACCGAGCGCCTGAAGAACCCCCTGCGAGTGTTGTTCGAGGAAGGACACGTTACCGTTCGCTGCCAGACAAATCTGGGCCGTGTTGTAGATGAATTTGATGCAAAGACCAGCGGCGAATCCGTAGAGATTGGCTTTAACAATCGCTACCTGCTGGACGCCCTGCGCTATGCAGATGTAGAAAAGGTTCGCTTTGAAATCAGCGGCCCTCTGAGCCCGGTAAAAATCCTGCCGGTAGAGGGCGATGACTTCACCTATTTGGTGCTGCCTGTCCGTTTTAAGAACGACTAAGCCATAGAACGTGCCTTTTATAAAAATCACGTTTGTACGTGATACTAATATATACAAATTGTATCTTTAACTTTATAGTATACAAAAAGGAGCGTTTGTGTTATGGAATATATTCAGATTCATACCCCGTTTATCAAGCTGGATGCTCTGCTGAAATATGCCGGCATTTGCGAAACCGGCGGCGAGGCAAAAGAGGCTGTGCAGGCAGGTGCGGTTACCCTCAACGGCGAGGTGTGCACCATGCGTGGCAAAAAGTGTGTGCCCGGTGATGTTGTGGAGCTGGACGGCCAGCAGGTCACCGTGCGTGCGGGGCAGTAAGCCATGCGACTTTTGTCTTTGCAGGCAGTACAGTATCGGAATATCGAGCAGGCCCATTTAGTGCCCGGTCGGGAGCTTACCGTCATTTGCGGCAACAACGGACAAGGCAAAACCAACCTGCTGGAAGCCATCTGGCTGCTTACCGGCGGCAAGAGTTTTCGGGGCGGAAAAGACGCAGAGCTGATTCGCCGTGATGCACCGTTTGCTGTGCTGGAAGCAGTTACCCAACGGGATGACGGCGTGGAAAGCAACGTGCGTATTACGGTGGGCCCACCGGGCAGCGAAAAGCCCGGCCGCCGTGCAAAAGTAAACGGTGTGGACCGGGGCCGAGCGTCCAGTATTGCGGGCGGTTTCCCTGCCGTGGTTTTTGACCCCGGACATCTCAGCCTTGTAAAAGGCAGCCCGGACGGCCGCCGCAAATTTTTAGATGCTGCCCTATGTCAAATGTATCCGGGGTATCTGGCAGTATATCGCCGCTACACCCGTGCGATGACACAAAAAAATGCACTGCTGAAAAAATATGAAGTAACCCCCGGGGCGGCGGATATTTTAGATGCGCTGAACGGGGAGCTTGCTGCACGGGGCGAAGAAATTCAGCAAAGAAGATTGCACTATCTGGCTTTGCTGGCGCCCTTTGCTGTCGAAAATTATCAGCGCCTTTCCCACGGGGCCGAAACCTTGGCCCTTGCCTACGAGCCGATGTTTGCGCCGGGGCAAATGGCAATGCTGCTGCAGCAGCGCCGCAGCGAAGAAATTCGTGCCGGCATGAGTTTGATTGGCCCCCATCGGGAAGATTTTTCCATTACATTAGATGGACACAGTGCCAAAGTTTTTGCCAGCCAAGGCCAGCAGCGCAGTGCGGTGCTCAGCTTAAAACTGGCAGAAGCTGCCTGCGTAAAAGAAATCACCGGCCAATGGCCCGTTATGTTATTGGATGATGTGTTGAGCGAACTGGACGAAAGCCGAAAAGCCTATCTGCTTACCCGTATGGCGGAAAAGCAGACCTTTGTTACCAGCTGCGACGATGCGGATTTTTTGAAAACAGACGGCGTGATTTATCGTATGGACAGCGGTGTGCTGACCAAAGTGCGGGATTAACCGAAAGGAGAAAATGCCATGTATCGACATCTTGGACAGGATTACGTCATCAATACCCGAGATGTGGTGGGCATTTTTGATTTAGAAACCACCACGGTTTCCAAACGTGGGCAGGAGTTTTTGAACCGTACCCAAAAGGAAGGTGCGGTGGTAACCCTTTCCGACGACATCCCCAAAAGTTATGTGCTTACCACTGGCATGGTAGACACAGTTTATTTGTCGAGCCTTTCCCCTGCTGCGCTGGAGCGGCGCATCGGTCGTTTGACAGCAGAAGAAAGTAAGATATAATTTAAGTTACTAACAAGTTGCTATACGGTTAGTTTTTCCCCTGCTCGCTGTGTGCGCCTGCGCATGGTTGGGCAATGATCTGGAGGTACGTAATGGCAGAAGAAATTATGCAAACCAATGAGGTGGACACTGCTACCGACCATGAGTACAGCGGCAGTGAAATTCAGGTCCTGAAGGGCCTGGAGGCAGTTCGTAAGCGCCCGGGTATGTATATCGGTTCTACGGGCCCGCGCGGTCTGCACCACCTGGTATACGAGATCGTGGACAACGCCATCGACGAGGCTTTGGCAGGTTACTGCAACCACATCGAAGTTACTATTGAGAAGGACGATGTGATTCGTGTTTCCGATAACGGCCGTGGTATCCCTGTAGATACCCAGCCCGATACCGGCCTGCCCGCTGTTACCGTTGTTTATACTATTTTGCACGCCGGCGGTAAGTTTGGCGGCGAAAACTCCGGCTATAAAGTGGCCGGCGGTCTGCACGGTGTTGGTGCTTCGGTTGTTAACGCTTGCTCGGAGTGGTTGCAGGTCAACGTAAAGCGTGACGGCTATGAGTATCAGCAGCGCTTTAACCGTGGCGATGCCGACGGCCCGCTGCAAAAGCTGGGCCCTGTAGCAGAGGGTGAAACCGGTACGGTGGTTCGCTTTAAGCCCGACCCGGAAATGTTCCGTGAAACCACCCACTACGACTTTGAAACCTTGGAAAAGCGCCTGCGTGAGGAAAGCTTCCTGAATGCAGGTGTAAAAATCACCCTGACGGACGAGCGTGAACTGTACACGCCTATCGACAGCGACGGCAACGAAGGTGAGCCCTGCTTCCGTAAGGAAACCATGTGCTACGAGGGCGGTATCCGCTCCTTTGTTACCTTCCTGAACGAAAAGCGTGCACTGGATGTGCTGCACCCCAACGTGATTTACCTGAAGGGTCAAACCGAGCGTGGCGTTGCCGAGGTTGCTTTGCAGTACAACTCCAGCTACAACGAGCTGCTGCTCAGCTTTGCCAATAACGTAAATACTCCGGACGGTGGTACCCATGAGGAAGGCTTTAAGGCTGCACTGACCCGTGTATTTAATGATTACGGCCGCCGCCACAATATCTTAAAGGATAAGGATGATAACCTGTCCGGTGCGGACGTGCGTGAAGGCTTGACCTGTGTTATCAGCGTTAAGCTGCAGGAAGCAGAGTTTGAAGGCCAGACCAAGGCAAAACTGGGCAACACCGAAATTCGTACTCTGGTGAACAACATGACTTATAATAAGTTGATGGAGTTCTTTGAGGAAAACCCCGCTGTTGCAAAGGCTATTTTTGAAAAGGCTACGCAGGCTGCCCGTGCCCGTGAAGCAGCAAAGCGTGCCCGTGAGCTGGTGCGCCGCAAGTCTGCGCTGGAAACCACCCGTATGCCCGGCAAGCTGGCTGACTGCCGTGAAAAAGACCCCTCCCGTACCGAACTGTTCATCGTCGAGGGTGACTCTGCAGGCGGCTCGGCAAAGATGGGCCGAGATAGTTCGATTCAGGCAATTCTGCCCTTGTGGGGTAAAATGCTTAACGTTGAAAAAGCACGTGCAGATAAGATTTACGGCAACGAAAAGCTGATGCCTGTTGTGCAGGCACTGGGCTGCGGCATTGGCGATGAATTTGATATTACCAAGCTGCGTTACGACAAAATCTTTATCATGGCCGATGCGGACGTGGACGGTTCTCACATTTGTACTTTGATGCTGACCTTCTTCTTCCGTTATATGCGCCCGCTGATTGATGAAGGCCATATTTACGTTGCACAGCCTCCCCTGTTTAAGCTGCAAAAGGGCAACACCATTAAATACGCTTATGACGAAAAGGAAATGCCTGTGCTTTCTGCGGAAATGCCCGGTGCAAAAATCAGCCGTTATAAGGGCCTTGGTGAGATGAACCCCGAACAGCTGTGGGAAACAACGATGAATCCGGACAATCGAGTGATTGTTCAAATCACCGTGGAAGATGCGGAAAAGGCAGACGAGGCCTTCTCCATTTTGATGGGCGACCAGGTGGAACCCCGCCGTCAGTTCATCGAGCGTAACGCCCAGTATGCAAAGCTGGACGTGTAATGTGTGAGAGAAGGAGCGACAAATGGAAGAAAATGTTGTTATGATTCCCGGCACGGGTACTAAAAAAATTATCCGTGACGTTAAGGACGAAATCGAAAGTGCGTTTTTGGACTACTCTATGTCCGTTATCGTTGCACGTGCTTTGCCGGATGTGCGTGACGGCTTAAAGCCGGTACACCGCCGTATTTTGTATACCATGCATGAGCGTGGCAACGACTCCAGCCATGCATACCGCAAGTCTGCCGATACGGTCGGTGCGGTGCTGGGCTCCTACCACCCTCACGGTGACGCATCCGTATACGACGCTATGGTTCGTTTGGCACAGGACTTCAGCCTGCGGTATCCGCTGGTGGACGGTCAGGGTAACTTCGGTTCTGTGGACGGCGACCCTGCCGCTGCTTATCGATACACCGAAGCCCGTATGAGCAAGATGGCTATGGAGATGCTGACCGACATCGACAAGGAAACCATCGACTGGGACCCCAACTTTGACGAAACCAAAAAGGAGCCCCGTGTGCTGCCCAGCCGCTTCCCCAACCTGCTGTGCAACGGCAGCCAGGGTATCGCAGTTGGTATGGCTACCAATATCCCCCCGCACAACCTGTGCGAGGTCATTGATGGCTGTGTTGCTTTGATTGATAACCCGGACATCGACCTGCCCGGCCTGATGGAACACATCAAGGGACCGGACTTCCCCACTGCCGGCATTATTATGGGCCGCAGCGGTATCCGTGCAGCGTATGCTACCGGCCGTGGCAAAATCACTCTGCGCGGCCGCGCTACCATCGAGGAAAAAAAGAACGGCCGCTTCCAGATTGTGATTACCGAGATTCCGTATATGGTCAATAAGGCTCGCCTGATTGAGCACATTGCGGACCTTGTAAAGGATAAGCGCATCGAGGGCATCAGCGACCTGAACGACGAAACCAACCGCAAGGGTATGCGTATCGTTGTTGAGGTGAAAAAGGACGCAAACCCGCAGGTTGTTTTGAACCAGCTGTATCAGTACACCCAGCTGCAGGACACCGTTGGTGTTATCATGATTGCACTGGACAACAAAACCCCCAAGGTGATGACCCTGAAGCAGATGCTGGGCAAGTATGTTTCTTTCCAGGGCGAAGTGGTGCGCCGTCGTACCCAGCATGACCTGAAAAAGGCAGAAGAACGTGCCCATATTCTGGAAGGCTTGAAGAAAGCTACCGATATTGTGGACGAGCTGATTGCTACCATTCGTTCTTGTAAGGGCGGTATGCAGGAAGCTAAGGCTGCTATCGTGGAAAAGTTCGGCTTTGATGATGTACAGGCAGACGCAATTGTAAAGTTGCAGTTGGGCCGTTTGGCTGGTCTGGAAATTTTGAAAATCGAAAACGAACTGGCAGAGCTGGAGCAGAAAATCAGCGATTGGCGAGATATTCTGGCACACGAAAACCGTGTGATGGATATTGTTAAGGACGAGCTGCTGGATATGAAGCGCCGCTTTGGCGACGAGCGCCGTACCGAAATCATGTCGGTTTCCGGCGAGGTGGATATTGAGGACCTGATTCCGGAGGAGCAGTGTGTTTACACCCTGACCCACGCAGGCTATATCAAGCGTACACCGGAGGTCACCTATCAGGCACAGCACCGTGGCGGCCGTGGCGTTGCCGGTCTGACCCATAAGGAAGAGGACTTTGTAGAGGAACTGAATGTTGGCTCTACCCATGATTACGTGTTCTTCGTTACCAATTTGGGCCGTATTTTCCGCTTGAAGGGTTACCAAATCACCGAGGGCAGCCGTACCAGTAAGGGTATGAACATCATCAACCTGCTGCAGCTGCAGGAGGGTGAAAAGGTTACCAATATGCTGTGCGCTAAGGATACCAAGGACGAGGAAAAGCAGGGCTTTGTAACGATGGTTACTCGTAAGGGCCTGATTAAGCGTACCCCCTTGAGCCAGTATGCAAATATCCGTAAGTCCGGCCTGAACGCAATCTCCCTGAACGAGGGCGACCAGCTGGCATGGACCCGCCTGACAACCGGCGATAACTACCTGATTGTATGCACCCGCTTTGGTCAGGCAATCCGCTTTAAGGAAAGTGATGCACGTGCAATGGGCCGTAACGGTCACGGTGTACGTGCCATCAAGCTGGCAGAGGGCGACGAAGTTATCGGCGTATCCATCTGCCGTGAGGACGCAACCGTATTTACCGTAACCGAAAGTGGTAAGGGCCGCCGCAGCAAGGTGGAAGATTACCGCATTACCGGCCGTGGCGGTAAGGGCGTGCGTAACTACGACAAGGCCCGTGATATGGTTGCCGGCGTTAAGATTCTGGACGAAGATGACGATATTATCCTGATTAGTCAGGAGGGTATCCTGATTCGTATGCACGCAGCGGACATCCCCGTACAAAGCCGTTACGGCAGCGGCGTACGTGTTATGCGCCTGGGCGAGGGCGACCGTGTTGCTGTGCTGGCACGTACCACACGTGAGGAAGATGTGGAAGTGTCCAAGCCGGAAGAAGGCGACGAGGAACCCGACTTGACCGAGGACGAGTTGGCTGCACTGAATGCAAGCGAAGCAGCAGAAGCAGAAAACGACTTGCCTGAGGAAGAATAAACCGCTTAACGAAAAAGCCCGACAGGTATCTGTCGGGCTTTTTTACTTTGAAAATCCCCAAATGCCATGGTATACTGAAAAAACAGGAAGGAGGGCTGCCGGTATGCAAGATGTTCCTACACAAAACAGCGAACAGCCCATGCAGGAAGCCCTGCGCCATGAATTAAAATATCAAATCAATCCGCAGCAATATGAGCAATTGCGTGCACTGGGGCGCAGCCGTATGCAAATTGACCCCTATACTACAGACGGTATCTATCTTGTGCGCAGCTTGTATTTTGATACAAGACAGCATAAGGATTATCAGGATACGATGGGCGGTGCCTTTGCACGGCACAAAATCCGTCTGCGTACTTACGGGCTGGAAGAAAAAATGTTTCGGCTGGAACAAAAATTCAAAAAGGGCGGGCTTTCCGGTAAACGCAGTGTGCTGCTTTCCCCTGCGCAGGCAGTCGGGGTGGCAAACGGGGAATATTCCTGCCTAAAGGAGTTGCCGGGGCACGGACCAAAGCTGCATAAAATCCTGATGCGTGACTGCTATACACCGGCCCTTACCGTGAATTATTGGCGGGACGTGTTTTTCCTGCCGGAGGGTAATTTCCGCATGACCTTGGATTGGGACGTAAGTTATGGCAAGCCGGAGTGCTTTTTGTCCCCTAAAACGGCAAAAATGACACCGGGAGAAAGCCCCACTGTATTAGAGGTAAAGTTTAATACGGAGCCCCCCGCATGGCTGTATGCAGAACTGGCAAAAATCGGTGTACAGCTTTCCAAAAACAGCAAGTACTGCCGTGGTATGCAAAAAATATACGGCGAAGCAGAATAAGTATCAGTCAATAGAAAGCGGCTGTCCTTTTTGTAAGGGACAGCCGCTTTTATTTTTACAAAAAAAGTGATGCAGTATCCGAACTGCATCACTTTCTATGGACAGTATAAAGTTAAACTACGTCAAACTCGGCAAAAGCGCCTGTGCTGGGCGGCTGCTGGTAAAAAATGCGGGGCTGGCTTTCGTTTGGCAGTGTAAACTCCAAACGGGCGCACCAAAGCCCCAGCGCACACTTGATGCGGCTGCCGTATTTGCCGTCACCGTACAAGGGGTGCTTGCGGCTGGCAAACTGGACACGAATTTGATGTGTACGGCCTGTGTGCAGCGTAACACGGCACAACGCAGCCTCATCAGTCTTTTCCAGTACCTCGTAATCCAGCAAGGCCTTTTTGGCACCTTTGCGGGCTTTTTTAATGGGAAAAACCTTGTGCTGGCGGCTGTCTTTGAAAAGCCAGTCCTCCATGGTGCCCATTTGCGGCTCAGGGATGCCTGCGCACACGCACAAATATTCCTTATGGAAGCTCCCCCCTGCAACCTGCTGGGAGAGCATTGCCGCTGCCTGTTTTGTGCGGGCATATACCATCAAACCGGCAGCGCCCACATCCAGGCGATGCACAACACCCACATAAGCACTGGGATTATTCCAGTGCTCACGCAGCAGTGCAGGCACACAAGGGGCAATTTCGCTGTCCTCGCTGGAGTATCCTGCTGGTTTAATACATACGGTAATGTTTTTATCTTCGTAAACTATTTGGATCATGGGTTAGATATCCTTACTATAGAAAAGATGGGTGCTTATAATGCGCCGGAATCTTTCAGACGTTGCAGCTTCAAAACACCTGCGATGGTTTTGCCGTCTTTAATGCGGCCGTCCATTACCATGGCAACAGCCTGCTCTAAAGGGATACGCTCAGGGGTGATAAACTCATCGTCGTCCGGGTGCATGTGGGTCTGGTGCAGGTCCATAGCTGCCCAAGTGTAAATAATCTCGGTGCAGTAGCCAACGGTGGGGTAAAACTCGCCCAGCGGAATGTATTTGTCAGCAGTCAGACCGCATTCTTCTTCCAGCTCACGCTTGGCAGCATCAAACGGGTCTTCGCCCGGTTCCAGCTTGCCTGCGGGCAGCTCCCACAGCTCCTGCTGCATGGGGTAGCGATATTGACGCACCATGCAGATGGTGCCGTCGTCAAACAAAGGCAAAATGCAAGCGCCGCCGTGATGGTGTACTACTTCACGGGTGGAAGTATGCCCGTTTTCCAGTCGGACTTTGTCATTTGTAACGGTAAAAATACGTCCGTGAAAAATTTCCTCGCCGGACAGTTTTTCTTCAGTATGTGCCAAACCGCATCGCTCCTTTATTAGATAGTATCTACATTGTATCCGCAGCGGCGGAGTGCGTCAAGCAAAGCGCCAACAAAAAAGCACCCGCCCATAGGGCAGGTGCCAAAGAATAAAAAGCTTACATTGCAAACTGGAATACGCAGAATGCAGCGTAGATGCACAGCAGGATAATACCCTGGAAGCGGCTCAGCTTGCCACGCAGCAAGGTGGGCAGAGTCAGGAAAGCCATGACAAACCACATCACGGGCATATCTACCAGCAAAGAGGTGTTGATGCCTGCGATGGTGCTGTTAGCGGGGATAGCAAAAGGTGCCAAAGTAACAGAAACACCGCTGACCAGTACCAGGTTGAAGATGTTAGCGCCGATTACGTTGCCCAAAGACAAGGAGCCGTGGCCCTTGACCAGAGAGGTAATAGCGGTAACCAGCTCAGGCAGGCTGGTGCCCAAAGCAACAAAGGTCAGTGCAATAACGGATTCGGGCACGCCCAAAGCCTTTGCAATCAAAGTGCCGTTGTCAACCAGCAGGTCAGCACCAACAGCAATCAGAGCAGCGCCCAGTACCAGCAGAATCAGGTTCTTGCTCAGGGGGCGTTCTTCGTCGTCAACTTCTTCGGAATCTTCAGCAGCTTCGGGGTTCTTCTTCATCTGAGCAACGGTCAGAACCATATAAGCAACAAACAGAGCCAGCATCAGGACGCCAACCGGGCGGCTGAAGTAGCCGGTGGTGTAAGCAATCACAGTGTAGATGGCAGCAGACAAGAAGAAGAATGCAACGGGGGTCTTCAGGGTCTGGGGGTTAACCTTACCGGGGCGCAGTGCAACGGTAATAGCTGCAATCAAAGCGGTGTTGCAGATGATGGAGCCGATTGCGTTGCCGTAAGCCATCTCGCCGTGGCCGGTCATTGCAGATGCAGTAGAAACCATGACCTCGGGCAGAGTAGTACCAATAGAAACAACGGTAGCGCCAATCAGCAGCTCGGGCAGATGGAACTTGCGAGCGATGCCGACAGCACCGTCTACGAACCAGTCGCCGCCCTTAATCAGGAACAGCAGACCAACCGTAAACAGCAGAACGGGAATGAGCATGGAAAAATCCTCCTGTTTTTTGTAGTGATCAATACGATATTTTCGTTACCTTAAAAAAAGAAACAAAAAAGAAGTAAAAAGGGCGCCATAGCGCCCCTTTTACAAATAGTATTATACAGCTTTTTTGCCCAGCTTGTAAATTGACGAATATGACAAGATTTTTTACAGAAAGGGGCTGTTATTCGGGATATGTTTGCGCATGGGCCTTGATAGTAAAAATAAACCTTAAAAATACTGGGAAAAATACCCAAACAGGTATAACGCCAGTATCCTCTTTGCTTGCCTAAAATAACGATATTTCGTATAGATTTCACATGTTTTATAGACCTTGCAATTTTTTCGTTAAAAAGACGAAAAAACCACAGATTTTTTTCTTTTTTGGCAAATTGAAAGAATTCCTATGTGAAAAGTTACAATTACTCTTTTATCATTTTGTCAAAAATGACGGATTTAATCTTGAAAGATTGTCACATTTTTCCGCATGTATTGCGTTTACTTTGCGCACGGGTTTTGCTAGAATAAGAATAAGCCAAAGTGCCTTTTACTGTCAGTGCGCCCTTTTTTAGCGGATGGGACGCATTTTCAGGGGGAGGCTCCCAGGGGGCGGTCCCCCAAAAGGCATGTATAACAAATCAAAATGGAGGAAGAACAATGCCTAGAGCAAAGCAAACTATGGATGGCAACACCGCTGCTGCTCATGTAGCATACGCCTTTACCGACGTAGCTGCCATCTACCCCATTACCCCTTCTTCTCCTATGGCAGACTTCTGTGATCAGTGGTCTGCTGCCGGTCAGAAGAACATCTTCGGCAACCAGGTTAAGGTTGTTGAGATGGAATCTGAAGGTGGCGCTGCAGGTGCCGTTCACGGCTCTTTGGGCGCTGGTGCTATCACCACCACCTTCACCGCATCTCAGGGTCTGCTGCTGATGATCCCTAATATGTACAAGATCGCAGGCGAGATGCTGCCCAGCGTTTTCCATGTTTCTGCACGTACCGTTGCTACCCAGTCCCTGAACATCTTCGGTGACCACAGCGACGTTATGGCTGTCCGCCAGACTGGCTTCGCTATGCTGGCTGAAGGCTCCGTTCAGGAAGTTATGGACCTGGCTCCTGTTGCTCACCTGGCTGCTATCGAGGGCCGTGTGCCTTTCGTCAACTTCTTCGACGGCTTCCGTACTTCTCATGAGTACCAGAAGATCGAGAAGTGGGATTACGCAGACCTGAAGGATATGTGCGACATGGACGCTATCAAGGCATTCCGTGACAAGGCACTGAATCCCGAAAACCCCAAGATGCGTGGCTCTCACGAAAACGGCGACGTTTTCTTCCAGCATCGTGAAGCTTGCAACACCGCTTACAACGCACTTCCTGCAGTCGTTGAAAAGTACATGGGCAAGATCAACGAGAAGCTGGGCACCCACTATGACCTGTTCAACTACCACGGCGCACCCGATGCTGACCGTGTTATCGTTGCTATGGGCTCTATCTGCGACGTTGCAGAAGAAGTTATCGACTACTTGGTTGCTAAGGGCGAAAAGGTCGGCCTGATTAAGGTTCGCCTGTACCGTCCCTGGTCTGCAGCTCACCTGCTGAAGGTTCTGCCCAAGACCGCCAAGAAGGTTGCTGTTCTGGACCGTACCAAGGAGCCCGGCGCACTGGGCGAGCCCCTGTACCTGGATGTTGCTGCTACCCTGCGTGAGGCTGGCCTGAACGACATCGTTCTGACCGGCGGCCGTTACGGTCTGGGCAGCAAGGACACTCCCCCGTCCTCTATCTTCGCTCTGTTCACTGAGCTGGCTAAGGACGAGCCCAAGGC
>RCNH01000441.1_pt1 | contig 17367 bp, 23 predicted proteins | sample 2041161 | NCBI WGS metagenome assembly RCNH01 (sample SAMN09708215, study PRJNA481090) | Feces metagenome, whole genome shotgun sequencing project. | biome: feces | host: Leptonychotes weddellii | place: Antarctica: Sion Island | collected 2010-03-01 | reverse complement strand
AGATGCCGGCCAACGTCGTTAAAAAGGTTTTGCAGAATACCGATGAGGGAACGCGCAAAACCATCAATCAGTTCCTCAATTATCCGGACAACAGCGCTGGCAGCCTGATGACGATTGAATATGTCGATCTGCGCGACTACTTCACCGTCCGCAAGGCGATGGACTACATCCGCCGCACCGGCATTGACAAAGAGACGGTTTACACCTGCTACGTCATTGATGAACAGCGCCATCTGGTTGGACAGGTTTCCCTGCGCAAGCTGATTATCGCGCCGGAAAATGCCTGCATCCGCGATATCATGGAGACGAACCCCGTCTTTGCCATGACCACAGACGACCAGGAGGAAGTGGCTGACGATTTCCGCCGCTACGACCTGACCTCTATCGCCGTTTGCGACAAGGAAGACAGACTGGTCGGCATCATCACCATCGACGATATCGTTGACGTCATTCAGGACGAGAACACGGAAGACATCAAGAAGATGGCCGCTATCATCCCGAGCGACGAGGACTACATGAAGACGAGCGTCTGGAGCCTTGTTGCGCACCGTCTGCCGTGGCTGATGCTGCTCATGATTTCCGCCACCTTTACATCGACCATCATCACGCATTTTGAAACGCTGCTCTCCGGCGCTGTGGTTCTGACGGCATTCATTCCGATGCTGATGGACTCTGCCGGCAACTCCGGCAGCCAGACCTCCGTTACCGTCATCCGCAACATGGCGCTGGGCGAGGTCGAGACGCGTGACTGGATAAAAGTGCTGTTTAAGGAAGTGCGTGTGGCGCTGGTATCCGGCGTGGCGCTGGCTGTCGTCAATTTCCTGCGCATGGTGATTTTTACCAAGGTTTCGACCATGATTGCGCTGACTGTTTCTGTGACGCTGCTTTGCACTGTGGTCATTGCTATGATTGTAGGTTGCCTGCTGCCGATGGGAGCCAAGCGGCTTGGATTTGACCCGGCTGTCATGGCCAGCCCGATGATTACGACCATCGTGGATGCATGCTCGCTGGTGATTTACTTCATGATCGCCTCCATGGTGCTGGGCCTGTAATTGAAAATCAGATTCAAACAAGAGCGAAGTCTTTCGGGCCTTCGCTCTTTTTCTATGACAGCGGATTTAGAATTTGAAGAAAAGCAGACAGATAAAAAGCGTGTATCCCTCTGGATACACGCTTTTTGTGTCGGTTATTCTTTTTCTTTTTTGCAGCAGCCGGATGCGCAGTGTGCACAGTCACCGCCGCAGGAATGAAGAAGTTTCTTTTTCCTGATCTGCCGGACAGCCAGAATGACGAGCAGAACAAGAAGCAGAAGGACGAGAAACGTTGCAAGATTCATTACATCACTCCAATTAACAGGCCCACCATACGCACCACGAATGCAGCGGCCCATGCGATGATGCACTGGAACACAACGACATTGATGGCCCAGCGGCTGCCCAATTCACGCTTGATGGATGTGACGGCAGCGACACAAGGCGTATAGAGCAGGCTGAACACGAGAAGGGAAGCAGCGGACAGCGGCGTCATCACAGCGGTCAGAGCAGCGGTGCTGCCAAAGAGCACGGTCAGCGTGGACACGACGCTTTCCTTGGCCATAAAGCCGGTGAGGAGAGCGGTGGAGAAGCGCCAGTCACCAAAGCCGAGCGGCTTAAAGATCGGAGCAATCACGCCGGAAAGCATGGCGAGAAGGCTGTTCTGGGAGTCGGTCACGATATTCAGGTGAGCATCGAACGTCTGGAGGAACCAGATGGCGATGGTTGCCATGAAGATGACCGTAAAGGCGCGCTGGAGGAAGTCTTTGGCCTTTTCCCAGAGCAGGCGAAGCACGTTTTTGAGGCCCGGCATACGGTAGTTCGGCAGCTCCATCACGAACGGAACCGGTTCTCCTTTAAAGAGCGTGCGGCGCATGAGCAGGGCCGTGCCGATACTCATTAGGATGCCCAGAAGATACAAAAGAATCATGACCAGAGCGGCATGCTTCGGGAAGAAAACGGCACAGAAGAAGGCGTAGATGGGCAGTTTGGCCGAACAGCTCATGAACGGCGTCAGCAGCACGGTCATTTTGCGGTCACGCTCAGACGGCAGGGTACGGGTTGCCATGACGCCGGGTACCGTGCAGCCAAAGCCAATGAGCATCGGGACAATGCTTCGGCCGGACAGACCGATTTTTCGCAGAACCTTATCCATGACGAACGCAACGCGCGCCATATAGCCGCTGTCTTCAAGCAGAGAAAGGAAGAAGAACAGCGTCACGATGATGGGCAGGAAGCTCAGAACACCGCCTACGCCGGTGAACACGCCGTCAATGATGAGCGAATGGAGGACGGGGTTGACATGGGCAGAGGTGAGCGCCGTGTCGGTGATATTCGTCAGGAAGCCAATGAAGGTCTCCAGCCAGCCGGCCAGCGTGCCGCCGATGACGTTGAAGGTCAGGAAGAACACCAGCGCCATGATGATGATGAACGTCGGGATGGCTGTGAAACGGCCGGTCAGCAGGCGGTCAATCTTTTCGCTGCGGGCGTGCTCGCGGCTTTCACGCGGCTTGACGACAGTCGTGTGGCAGATCTTTTTAATGAAGGAGAAGCGCATGTCCGCGATGGCGGCGGCTCTGTCCATGCCGCGTTCCGTTTCCATCTGCGTGATGATATGCTCGACCATTTCCTTCTCATTTTCGGAGAGATGAAGCTGTTCCATAATCAGCGTGTCGCCCTCTGCCAGCTTGCTGGCGGCAAAGCGCACGGGAATGCCCGCAGCAGCAGCGTGATCCTCAATGAGATGCATAATACCGTGCAGGCAGCGGTGAACGGCGGCATCGGGGCCGTTGGCATCGCAGAAGTCGGGGCGGCCGGGGCGTTCCTGATACTGTGCGACGTGCAGCGCATGATCGACCAGCTCATCAATGCCTTCATCCTTGGCGGCAGAAATCGGGACGACCGGAATGCCCAGCATGGCTTCCATCTCATTGACGCGGATGGAGCCGCCGTTGGCTTTGACCTCGTCCATCATGTTCAGCGCCAGCACCATTGGGACATCCAGCTCCATGAGCTGCATAGTGAGGTAGAGGTTGCGCTCGATGTTGGAGGCATCGACAATGTTGATGATGCCGCGAGGCTTCCCCTTGAGGACAAACTCACGGGTGACAATCTCTTCGCTGCTGTACGGAGACATGGAGTAAATGCCCGGAAGGTCGGTAACCAGCGTGTTTTCATGCCCGCGGATGGTGCCGTCCTTGCGGTCCACCGTGACGCCGGGAAAGTTGCCTACATGCTGATTGGAACCGGTCAGCTGGTTAAAGAGAGTGGTTTTGCCGCAGTTCTGGTTGCCGGCAAGCGCAAACGTCAGCGTTGTGCCTTCGGGCAAGGGATGTTCGTCTGCCTTGACGTGATAGCGGCCGCCTTCGCCCAGACCCGGATGATCCAGAACTGCATGGAGCGGCTCATTTTCATAGGACGGGGCTTCTGGAATAGCTTCCACTTCGATTTTTTTTGCATCGTCCACGCGAAGCGTCAGCTCATAATCATGGATGCGCAGCTGCATAGGGTCGCCCATCGGGGCAAATTTAATCAGCGTGGTTCTTGCGCCGGGAATGACACCCATGTCCAGAAAATGCTGGCGCAGAGCGCCTTCACCGCCGACAGTGCGAATCACGGCAGATTGACCGATTGCAAGCTCGTTGAGAGTCATAGTCTTCCTTCCTTCTGAAAGGGCACGCCGGGTACCCCTTGAATCAATACAAGAATTAAGTGTAACGCGAACGGGCTGGAAAGTAAAGGTTTTCCCTGCAATATAGTGGGAAATTTGTAAGGACTTCAGTTTGACAAACCCGATAGCGGCTGATACAATAAATCCACTGAAATGAGAAACACAGATTGAAGCATATGGATGGGGATAAAATGAAGCGGAATGAGATGAAAAGGGCAGCGGCGGCAGTAGTGTTTTTTGTATGTGCCGCCATGACGACCTATTATCTGATTGCGGGGTATGGAGCATATCTGGATGCGGACATGGCATCTGAATTGTCTTTGGCACAGCATCTCGCGCAGGAAGGCACGCTGATTTCCCCTGCATGGCGGTATTCAACAGAAGTGCGCGTCCTGTCTACGCAGCTTGTGTTCACGCCGCTGATGGCACTATTCCCCAATCAATGGCGGCTTGTGCGCACGCTGGGCGATTTGATTCTGCTGGGCATGATGGCGGCAAGTGCCTATTTTTGCGCCCGGTCGCTGGGCGCAAAACGGCGTTATGCGCTGATCTTTTCAGGACTGAGTATCAGCGCCTGTTCGCTGGTATATAGTCAGATGATTCTGATTGGCGCGTACTATGTGCCTCATGCCATCCTCACAAATCTCTGCGTTGGGCTGACTGCGCGTGCGGTCAGCGCGGAAAGAGGAAAAGCGGCGTATATCGCGGGACTGTTGACACTCTGCGCGCTGATGGGTGTATCTTCCATTCGCTATTTGTTTTGTGCGGCGATGCCGGTTGCTGCTGCGGGCATATTGATGTTTCTGTTCCCCGGCAGGCAGAGGGAAGAATTGCCGCGCACAGACGAGGACAGACGGCGCCTGATAGTGACTTGTGTGGCAGCGTTGGTGAGTTTTGCCGGGTTTGCAGTCGGGCAGAAACTGTTGGGAGAGCATTTCTTATATGATGCGGCGCGCTACGGCGGGAGCCGTCTGGCGGCGTTTACAGCGGATGATTTACCTGCGCTGGCGCAGGATGCACTGGGCGGTCTAGCTCGGCTGATGGGCTATCGGGAGCACAGCATTTTGATTTCTGTACACGGGCTGGTCAGCGTGGGCGCGCTGCTGCTGCCTGTGCTGGCGGCGATTCTTGCGGTGCGTGCGCTCAGAAAGGACGATGGTGTGCGCTTTGGCGTACTGACCCTTTTGGTGAGTGCAGCGCTGACGGCGGGGACGTTCCTGCTCGTTGAAGGGCTGTATATCAATCGCTATTGGATTCCGTTGATGACACTGGGCGCGCCGGTGATGGCATCCTGCCTGAGCCGGGAACAAAATCGGCCGCTGTGCTGGGTGTCTCTGGTGTTTTTTACGGGCATTGTGCTTCTGTCGTCTGCCATGCAGATTAAGGAGTCGATGGCATCGCCGGAAATTGGGCAGGCACACGAGGAACGCGCGGCTTATCTGGAAGAAAATGGCCTTGATTTCGGCTATGCGACATTCTGGAATGCGAACGTGACAACAGAGCTGACCGACGGACGCGTGGAAGTGGTGGCGATCACCCTTCATAAAAATGAAGGTGGACAGGCTGTGCCTGAATTCGGATCTTGGCTGGAGGCAGAAGAAAATCTGAAGATGAACAGGCCGGACGAGCCGGTCTTCCTGCTGCTTTCTGCGGATGAAGCAGATGCGCTGCACGATTTCCTTGCAGCCTGCGGGGCGGAGAAAAAAGCGGAACATGGCGGCCTTGGCATATGGCGCGTCAAGACGCAGCGAACATTCTTTGAAGCGATGACCGGCGTTTGACGGAAACCGCCGTTCAATGGTATAATGGCAAAAGGAAAGGGGAGGATGTCATGGAAATTGAAAGACTGGGCGTCATCCTGCCCCAGTGGGAAATGCTGCCGGATATCGGGCTGTACATGGATCAGGTGATTACGCTGATGGAACGCACGTTCAGCCCGGCCCTGCCCAAAGGGGAAATGACCAAGTCAATGGTCAACAACTATGTGAAAGTTGGGCTTGTGCCTCGTCCGGCGGGAAAAAAGTATGACAGGGATCATCTGGCAATGCTTCTGATGATCTGCGTGTTCAAGCAGGCGCTGAGCATGGAGAACATTGCGCAGATTCTGAGCAGCCTGTGCGCAAACGGCGTGCGGGAAGGATATGACCATTTTAGAGAGCTGGCAGAGTCAATAGAAACTTCTGCACTGGAAGGCTGTCTGGAACTGGGCATAGGCAAGGAAAGCATGGAAGAACAGGCGCTTCGTTCCGGCCTGATGGCGGCACTGTCCACGGTGCGCACCAGCAGACTGCTGGAAGAACTGCGAAACAAGACGCATGAAACAGGTGTATAGGCTCATATCCTGATAGGGACAGGCTGTTTGAAACGAAAGCCGCCTGTGCCGGAGGGAAAATCAGCGCTTTTCATCTGGATTTGATGAAAAACCTTGAAATCAGCGCATGATCTGGTTTATACTACACAGGAACTCGTTATGATTGAAGGAGGGCTGAATATGTTTTGTCCCCATTGCCATAATAAAATCCCGGACGGATCGAACATCTGCCCGCTGTGCTATGCCAATCTGGCTGGCGTGAGGCAGCAGGCAGAGCCGGAGGGAGAGCGCCCGGAACCGGCGGCGCATCCCGTCAGAAAGACAACGAAACCAGCCTATACGAAGGGCAGCCGAGGCGGAAAGAAAAAGAGTGCGGACAGAACGCCCATGATTGTGGCATTCGGCCTGATTCTGATTCTTGTCATCATCATTGCGATGATCGTTCGCTCGATGTTCAGTGCAGGTGTGACGCCTGTGAACAAGGATACGCCTGTTCCGCCGCCGCAGACGCAGAATACCCCTGACGGCAACTTTATCGTCTTTGGCGCGACGCCTACACCCATGATTGTGGCGACGCCCACGCCGAATTTGGAAATCACGCCGAGCCCGTCTCCCGAACAGCCCAAGCCTGTTTCTTACAGGACGCTTCACAAGGGCGATCAGGGACCCGAAGTCGTGATGCTCCAGCAGGCGCTGACGGAACTGGGTTATTTGAGCGGCGCGGCAGACGGCAATTTCGGCACAGGCACGGAAAATGCTGTTAAGAAGTTCCAGAAGGACAACGGACTGGCAGACGACGGCATCCCCGGCACAAAGACGCTGGAAAAGCTGTACTCGGTCTCTTCAGTTACGCCCATGCCGGATGTGACCGCAGGCCCCGGAGACATCATGGATCTGCCGGGCTAAACAGAGTGTACGAAAGAGGCTGTAAGGCGCAAAACCTTTACAGCCCCTTTTTTCCATCTTGAACCATGTTGAACGGAGACATCTGAGATGAAGAAATGGATTCTTATGATGCTGACAGCGCTGATGCTGCTGACAGCTTCGCAGGCAATGGCTGCGCCGGAGCTTTCCGGCGTTCTGGCCGATGATGTACAGCTCATCAGCGGTCAGGATGGCTGGTATTTTGATTTCAGCACAACCGAGGGCGGCGCGCTTGCCATGCAGCTTTTGAGCGGCGAAACGGGCGATTTTGTCGCTGATCTGGGGGCTGCACAGGTGGAGGCTGGAAACGGCCGCATCCATTGGGACGGACTTCTGCCGGACGGAACGCCTGCAGCGTCGGGACGATACATGGTTGCTGTACAGCTGCGAAACTTCTGGGGCGATGAAAGCGAACAGAGCGTTCTGTCTCTGAACATCTACAGCAGCGAGGAAGAAGCGGCGGCCAACACACTTGAGCTGGATGGACTGATTGTAGAAGATGCGATTCCGTGGGAAGAAGAAGCCCAGACGGAAAATGCCGAAGCCGCAGAAGAAAACGGAATGCAAGAAACGGCAGAGCCGGATGATGCACAGGGCATTCCGCAGGCTACGAGTTTCTGGGACATGAACCCGGACGATTACGACTTGAACAACCCCGAACATCAGCAGGCTATCTGGGACTTGATGATGCAGCCGATTACCGTGTTTGATGTCGGACAAACGGAACATGTCTATCCGACGAACACGCCCGGCGCAGACCGCAAGCCGTATGAAGAAAATGCGGCGGGAGAATTGCATGGACAGAGCCAAGGCGTCCATATTCTTGAAGACGATACGGATGGCGACGGCTATGTGCTGATTGAAGCGTATTCCAACGACGGCACAAAGACAAACAACGAATACATGGAGTCGCTGAACGCAAAGAGAATCAAGGGCTATGTGAAAAAGAGCCTGCTCAAGACGGAAAAGCCGTCCAGCAAGTATGCGCTGCTGGTGGACAAGCTCCGCCAGAAAATGTATATCTTTGAGGCGGGAAAGATCATCGGCACGCTGGAAGTTTCTACGGGCCTGAATAATAAGAAGCAGCCGTATAATGAAACGCCGGCGGGCGAGTTCATCACCGTCAGCCGCGTGGGCGATTTCAAGGCGGGCAAAAACACCATCGGCCGCTTTGCTATCCGCATCAACGGCGGCACACTGCTTCATGAGGTGCTGCATGATGTGGGCGCGGATGGAAAGACGCGCATCTACGATCACTACGAGCCGAAGCTGGGCACAAAGGACAGCCACGGCTGCGTCCGCATCCAGCGAATGGAAAATGCAGAAGGCCAGAATATGGCCTGGCTCTGGAATGAGCTGGAGAATAAGACCAAGGTATTCATCTGGGACGATCAGGGACGGAAGATGTATGAGCCGGAACTGCCGCCTGCGGATCTTGCTCTTTACCGCAATCCCAAAGGCGGAAGCAATTATCATCTCGATGCGAATTGCCCGGGTGTCCGGAAACAGTATCTGCCGCTGACGGGCGACTTCACTTACGGCGACTTGGAGAAGGATGAATTCAAGAAGCTGACGCCCTGCCCGCACTGTGCTGCACCGGAGAGACCGGAAACACTCTATGAACGGTACATCGCGGCGGCAAAACAGATTGGAGCCGAAGTCAGCGAAGATGTTCGCACAAAGTTTGGACTGTAAAAGATAGAATGAAGAGCCGCTGCGGGGTAAAAGCCGACAGCGACTCTTTTCTATTGCTTTCTATTATATTGAAGGAGCAGATTGATTTGCTGAATGCAGCGGACTGAAATGAGAGAAAACGCGCTTTCTACTATATATATGGTGCGGTGAAGCGAAAACACCATACAGAAGGGAAAAACAGAAATTCTGCCCAGTTGAGTGCTTAAAGAAGAGAAAAAGCAGATTGAAGGCTGAAGAACGGAAGAGGAGGGGAGATGACGACGCACGAGGGCGTAAAAAAATGAAATAGGCAAAAGATCAGACGTCTGATGGAACATACTAAATCGCTTTAAAGCGCTAAAGTAAACGCACGAAAAGAAGAAATACAGGAATATGGCTGAGAAAAGAAAAAATAAACTTGTGCATATTGTCGAAAAAATGGCCGAAAACGAGCTTGAAATTGTTAAGAATTCTATTTTGTGCAGAAATGATACGCACGGGATAGTGGACATAGAATGTGAATATGACACGCACGGACGAGTGGACAAATAAAAGCCGAAAAACAGGAAAAATGGAGGACTGAAAAAGATTGATAGGCATTGACTTTTTTGAACGGAAGGATGAAAAATGGAAATGAAGAGAAAATGCAAAAAAATCTAAAAAAACTTTAAAAAAGGGCTTGCATATTTTCGAAAAATGGAATATAATGTGGAAGATGTCTGCAAAGGGGATGAAGTGACAGATTGCTCACTGGCCGGTGAGGGAACTGTCATGGACCATGTCCGCGAATCGGACGACGGCTCAAGGTCCGTCATGCAGGGCAACAGCCAAGCAAGTCGTACTTGAGTACGAACAAGGAGGAAAAGAAATGGCCAGCAAGAAAATCCGCATCAAGCTCTGGGCTTACGAGCACAGCCTCGTTGACCAGGCTGCCGAGCGCATTGTCGAGACCGCTCGCCGCACCGGTTCCAAGGTGTCCGGCCCGATCCCGCTCCCCACTGAGAGGGAAGTGGTGACGATCCTGCGCTCCCCGCACAAGTACAAGGATTCCCGCGAACAGTTCGAGCAGCGCACCCACAAGCGCCTGATCGACGTTCAGAACCCCACTCGCGCCACGTTCGACGCGATGGAGAAGCTCGATCTCCCCGCTGGTGTGGAAATCGAGATCAAACTGTGATCGGAGGTAAGATAAAATGAAGAAAGGTATCGTCGGCAAGAAGATCGGCATGACGCAGATCTTTACCGAGGACGGCCGCCTGATCCCGGTCACCGTTATTCAGGCAGGCCCCTGCCCGGTCGTCCAGAAGAAGACGGTCGAAAACGACGGCTACGAGGCTGTTCAGGTTGGTTTCGATGCTTACGCTGAGAACCGCGCTGAGAAGCTCGTGAATAAGCCGGTCAAGGGTCACTTCGCCAAGGCGAATGTTGCTCCCTGCCGCCACCTGCGTGAGCTTCGCCTCGATGACTGCGCGCAGTACAATGTTGGCGACGAAATTAAGGTTGACGTCTTCGCCGAGGGCGACAAGATCGACGTCACCGGCACGTCCAAGGGTCACGGCTTCACCGGTGCGATCCTTCGCTGGAACCACCACACCGGCCCCATGGCGCACGGCTCCAAGTATCATCGCGGCGTCGGCTCCCTGAGCGCCAACTCCACGCCGTCCCGCGTGTTCAAGAACAAGAAGATGTCCGGCCACTACGGCGTCGACCGCGTCACGATCCAGAATCTGAGCGTTGTGCGCGTGGACACCGAGCGCAACCTCCTGCTGGTCAGGGGTGCGGTGCCGGGCCCGAATGGCGGAACCCTTGTGATCCGCGATTCCGTCAAGGCCTGATAAGGAGGAACCGTCACAATGCCTAAGATTGCAATGCTGAATCAGGAAGGCGCCAAGGTCGGTGAGATCGAGCTGAGCGAAGCGATCTTCGCCTCCGAGATCAACGAGAGCGTCCTTCACCTGGTTGTTCGCAGCCAGCTGGCGGCTAAGCGCCAGGGTACTCAGTCCGCCAAGACCCGCAGCGAAGTCCGCGGCGGCGGCCGTAAGATCTATCGCCAGAAGGGCACCGGCAACGCTCGCCATCATGGCAACCGTGCGCCGCAGTTCACCCACGGCGGCGTCGTGTTCGCGCCGAAGCCCCGCGATTACGTCATCAACGTTCCCAAGAAGGTTAAGCGTCTGGCTCTGAAGGGCGCCCTCACCTCTAAGGTGAACGACGGCGAGATGATCGTTCTCGACAAGATCGCCCTCACCGCGCCGAAGACGCGCGAGGTTGCCGCGATCCTGAAGAACCTGAACGTGGAGAAGACCGCGCTGCTGGTTCTGGCCGGCCCGGACGACACCATCACCCGCGCGTCCGCGAATATCGCGGGCCTGAAGACTGCCTACGTCAACACGATCAACGTGCTGGACATCCTCGGCAATGAGAAGTTCATCATCACCGAGGAAGCGGTCAAACTCGTTGAGGAGGTTTACGCGTAATGAAGAATCCTCATGATATCATTCTCCGCCCCGTCCTGACGGAAAAGGGCTACGACAGCCTGGCGGACAAGCGCTACGTCTTTGAAGTGGCGATCAGCGCGAACAAGATCGAGATCAAGCAGGCCATCGAGGCGGTCTTCGGCGTCAAGGTCGAGAGCGTCAACACCCTGCGTACCCTCGGCAAGATCAAGCGCCAGGGCCGCTACGCCGGCCGCACCCCCGAAATCAAGAAGGCTTACGTCACGCTCAAGAAAGACTCCAAGACCATTGAGTTCTTCGACGGCATGGCGCAGTAACAGGGAGGTTACAAGAAATGGCTATTCGTGTTTATAAGCCGACTTCCCCGGCCAGACGTTTCATGTCGGTGCTGACCTTTGAGGAAGTCACCACTAATAAGCCGGAAAAGTCCCTTCTTCAGACGAAGAAGAACAAGGCCGGCCGCAACAAGCAGGGCAAGATCACCGTTCGTCATCAGGGCGGCGGCAACAAGGTCAAGTACCGCGTGATCGACTTCAAGCGCAACAAGGACGATATCCCGGCCAAGGTTGCTTCCATTGAGTACGATCCGAACCGTACCGCGTTCATCGCTCTGCTCAACTATGCTGATGGCGAGAAGCGCTACATTCTGGCGCCTGTCGGCCTGAAGGTCGGCCACAAGGTCGTCAGCGGCGAGAAGGCTGATATCAAGCCGGGCAACACCCTGCCGATCCGCAGCATCCCGCTGGGCACCCTGATTCACAACATCGAGATCGTTCCGGGCCGCGGCGGCCAGCTCGTCCGTTCTGCCGGCGACGCTGCTCAGCTGATGGCTAAGGAAGGCGCTGAGGCGCAGGTCCGTCTGCCCTCCGGCGAAGTCCGCATGATCTCCATGGATGCTAAGGCCACCATCGGCACTGTCAGCAACGTGGAACACAGCAACGTCCGCATCGGTAAGGCCGGCCGTTCCCGCCACATGGGTATCCGTCCGTCCGTCCGTGGTGTTGTTATGAACCCGTGCGATCACCCGCACGGCGGCGGCGAAGGCAAGAGCCCTGTTGGCATGCCCGCGCCTGTCACCCCGTGGGGCAAGCCGGCTCTCGGCCTGAAGACCCGCAAGCACAAGAAGTACTCTGACAAGAAGATTGTCAAGCGTGCGGGCAAGAAGTAATAGGAGGACTCATCAATGAGCAGATCGGTCAAGAAGGGCCCCTATGTAGCTGCTAAGCTGCTCAAGAGGGTCGAGGAAATGAACGAATCCGGCAAGAAGAGCGTGCTGAAGACCTGGTCCCGCGCGTCCACCATCTTCCCCCAGATGGTTGGTCACACCATCGCGGTGCACGACGGCCGCAAGCATGTGCCGGTTTACATCGTAGAAGAAATGGTTGGCCACAAGCTGGGCGAGTTCGCCCCGACGCGCACCTTCAAGGGTCACGCCGGTGAGAGCGCCAGCGGCCGCAAGTAAAGGAGTGAAATCGCATGGCTACCAGAATTCGTGAAAAGGCGAAGCTCCGCAAGGCAAACGCGGACAGGCGCCCCCGCGCGACCGCTCGTTACGTGCGCATTTCTTCGAGCAAGGTGAAGATCGTTATCGATCTGATCCGCGGCAAGAAGGTCGACGAAGCGCTTGCGATCCTGATGTACACGCCGAAGGCTGCCGCTCCCGTTGTGGAGAAGCTGCTGCTTTCTGCGATTGCTAACGCCGAAAACAACCTGAGCATGGACCGCGGCTCCCTGTATGTCGCGGAAGTTTACGCCAATCCGGGCCCGACGCTCAAGCGTTACGTCGCCCGCAGCCGTGGCAGCGCTTCCCCGATGCTCAAGCGCACGAGCCACATCACTGTCGTGCTCGACCAGAAGTAAGGAGGTTTTCGGATGGGCCAGAAAGTAAATCCGCATGGTGCTCGCGTTGGCGTGATCAAGGATTGGAGCACCCGCTGGTATGCGGACAAAAAGGATTTTGCGGACAACCTCATCTCCGATGCGAAACTCCGCAAGATGATTAAGGAGCTGGAGTTCGTCGACGACAAGAGCAAGCGCAATGTGAAGCTCTATGACGCCGGCATCTCCTCCATTGAGATCGAGCGCCGCTTTGACAATGACAAGGTGCGCGTGACGGTCACCCTGAACGTGGCCAAGCCGGGCATCGTCATCGGTGCGAACGGCGCGAACATCGAGAAGATCAAGGCCGCGATCGTCAAGGAACTCGGCGCAAAGAACGCGCAGGTCATCCTCAACGTCCAGGAGATCAAGAACCCGGACCTGGATGCTCAGCTCGTTGCCGAGAACATTGCTGCGCAGCTGGAGAACCGTGTGTCCTTCCGCCGCGCGATGAAGAAGAGCCTGCAGAGCTCCATGCGTGCGGGCGCCAAGGGAATCAAGACCCACGTTTCCGGCCGTCTGGGCGGCGCCGATATTGCGCGCAGCGAGGGCTACCACGAGGGTTCCATTCCGCTGCAGACCCTGCGTGCTGACATTGACTATGGCTTCGCCGAGGCGAAGACTGCTTACGGCCGCCTGGGTGTGAAGGTCTGGATCTACAAGGGCCAGGTTCTTCCGACCGTGAAGAAGGTTCCGGCCAAGACCGAAGGAGGCAAATAAACCATGTTGATGCCTAAGAGAGTGAAGCGCCGCCGCGTCTTCCGCGGCCGCATGAAGGGCAAGGCCCAGCGCGGCAACTTCCTGGCGTACGGCGATTTCGGCATTGTTGCCACCGAGCCGTGCTGGGTGACTGCGCGCCAGATTGAGGCTGCCCGTATCGCCCTGACCCGCTACACCAAGCGTGGCGGCCAGGTTTGGATTAAGATTTTCCCGGATAAGCCGATCACTGAGAAGCCGGCTGAGACCCGAATGGGTTCCGGCAAGGGCTCTCCCGAGTACTGGGTTGCGGTTGTGAAGCCGGGCCGTGTACTCTTTGAGATCAAGGGCGTGGCGGAAGCCGATGCGCGCGAGGCTCTGCGTCTGGCGCAGCACAAGCTGCCGCTGAAGACCAAGATCATCGCGCGTGAAACCGCGAAGAACAGCGAAGGTGGTGAAGCGTAATGAAGAAGAATCAGTTTAACGATCTGACCGCTGCAGAGCTCAACGATAAGGTTGTGGAGCTGAAGAAAGAGCTCTTCAACCTGCGCTTCCAGCTGGCGACCGGTCAGCTGCAGGACACGACCGCGATTGTCAACACCAAGCGTGACATCGCCCGTGCCAAGACCGCACTGCGCAGCCTCGAGCTCAAGGCTCAGGCGTAATCCGTGAAAGGAGTCACAACCATGTCTGAAGTTAGAGGAATGCGCAAGACCCGCGTCGGTGTCGTTGTCAGCGACAAGATGGACAAGACCATCACCGTTGCGGTCAAGTATCGTGTCCGCCATCCGCTGTATGGCAAGATCATGAACCGCAGCACCAAGATCAAGGCCCATGACGAGAATAACGAGTGTGGCATCGGCGATACCGTGCGCGTCATGGAGACCCGTCCGCTTAGCCGTGACAAGTGCTGGCGCCTGGTCGAGATCATCGAGAAGGCGAAGTAAGCCCTGTCGGATAAGGAGGAAAAAACTCAATGATTCAGCCGCAAACGCGTCTTAAGGTCGCCGATAACTCCGGCGCCAAGGAAATTATGTGCTTCCGCGTCATGGGCGGTTCCTTCCGCCAGACCGGCTCGGTCGGTGACATCATCATGGCTTCTGTCAAGAGCGCAACGCCCGGCGGCGTTGTGAAGAAGGGCGACGTCGTGAAGGCCGTTATCGTCCGTACGCACAAGAGCTACCGTCGTCCCGACGGTTCTTACATCCGTTTTGATGACAACGCTGCCGTTATCATCAACAATGACAAGCAGCCCAAGGGCACCCGTATCTTTGGACCGGTGGCTCGCGAGCTGCGTGAGCACGGTTTCATGAAGATCGTGTCTCTGGCCCCCGAAGTTCTGTAAGGAGGTGGCAAAAGAATTATGCATATCCGTTCCAATGATACGGTGGTTGTGATCACCGGTAAGGACAAGGGCAAGGAAGGCAAGGTTCTGGTTGCTTCCCCGAAGACCAGCAAGGTCGTCGTGGAAGGCGTTGCCATTGCCACCAAGCACCAGAAGCCGCGCCAGCAGGGCGTGCCGGGCGGCATTGTCAAGAAGGAAGCCGCAATTGATGCCAGCAACGTGATGCTCGTTTGCCCGAAGTGCAAGAAGGGTGTCCGCGTGGGTTACCAGGTGCTGGAGAACGGCAAGAAGGTTCGTGTCTGCAAGAAGTGCGGCACTGCTTTCGAAAACTAATGCAGGAGGAATATAAATAATGGAAGCGCGTCTTTACGATAAGTACGTGACCGAAGTCATTCCTGCCCTGCAGCAGAAGTTCGGTTACAAGAACGTCAACCAGATCCCGAAGATCGACAAGATCGTCATCAACATGGGTCTGGGCGACTGCAAAGATAACCCCAAGGCGCTGGAAGTCGCTGTCAAGGAGCTGGAGACCATTGCTGGCCAGAAGGCTCTGACGACCAAGGCCAAGAAGTCCATCGCTAACTTTAAGCTCCGTGAAGGCATGAACATCGGCGCGAAGGTCACCCTGCGCGGCGAGCGCATGTACGAGTTCATGGACAAGCTGATGAATATCGCTCTTCCGCGTGTTCGCGACTTCCACGGCGTCTCTGATAAGGCGTTCGATGGCCGCGGCAACTACGCGCTGGGCATCCGTGAGCAGCTCCTCTTCCCCGAAATCGAGTACGATAAGGTGGAGAAGGTCCGCGGCATGGAAATGATCTTCGTGACCAGCGCTCAGACGGACGAGGAATGCAAAGAGCTCCTCGGCCTGATGGGAATGCCGTTCACGAAGTAAGGAGGAGGACAATCATGGCTAAGACCAGTATGATTAACAAGCAGCAGAAGGAGCCGAAGTTCTCTACTCGTGCTTACACCCGCTGCCGCCTGTGCGGCCGTCCGCACTCCGTGCTTCGCAAGTACGGCGTCTGCCGCATTTGTTTCCGCGAACTGGCGTACAAGGGACAGATTCCCGGCGTCCGCAAGGCCAGCTGGTAAGGAGGAACTGAAATGCTCGTTAACGATCCCATTGCAGATATGCTCACCCGCATCCGCAATGCCGAAGTCGCTAAGCACGACTCTGTGATGATTCCGGCTTCCAACATGAAGAAGTCCATCGCGAAGATCCTGCTGGACGAAGGCTACATCAAGAGCGTCGATCTCATCGACGACGGTCTGTCCGGCCAGATCAAGATCGGCCTGAAGTACACCGACAAGAAGCAGAGCGTCATTGTTGGCCTCAAGCGCATCAGCAAGCCGGGCCTGCGTGTTTTCGCGCAGTGCAATGAGCTGCCGAAGGTGCTGGGCGGCCTGGGCATCGCCATCATCTCCACGTCCAAGGGCGTGATGACCGACAAGCAGGCTCGTCTTGAGAATGTCGGCGGCGAAGTGCTCGCCTACATCTGGTAATCGACGACGCTGAAACGGAGGTAAAAACAATGTCTCGTATCGGAAGACATCCGATCGCAATTCCGGCTGGCGTCACGGTCACCGTTTCCGACGACAACATGGTCGTCGTGAAGGGCCCGAAGGGCCAGCTGGAGCAGGCGGTCAATAAGAACATCACCGTCAAGGTTGAGGGCAACGAGGTCCTCGTTACCCGCCCGAACGACGAGAAGCAGAACCGTGCGTTCCACGGCCTGTACCGCGCGCTGATCGCCAACATGGTGAACGGCGTGACCACGGGCTTCTCCAAGACCCTGCAGCTGGTTGGCACGGGCTACCGCGCCGAAGCGAAGGGCAGCACCCTGACCATCAACATTGGCTACAGCCATCCGGTCATCTTCGAGGCTCCGGAGAACATCACGTTCGCGACCCCGAACCAGACGACCATCGTGGTCAGCGGTATCAACAAACAGCAGGTTGGCAATCTTGCCGCCGACATCCGCGCCGTCCGCAAGCCGGAGCCGTACCTCGGAAAGGGCATCAAGTACGAGGGCGAGGTTATCCGTCGTAAGGAAGGCAAGACCGGTAAGAAGTAAGAGAGGGAGTGAGCGCTAATGTTCAATAAACGTGATCGGAATGAGGTTCGCAAGATCCGTCATGAGCGTGTACGTAAGAAGATCAGCGGCACGCCCGAGATGCCGCGTCTGAGCGTGTATCGCAGCCTGAACAACATCTATGTTCAGGTGATCGACGACGTCGCTGGCAGGACTCTGGTTTCCTGCTCCACCCTTGATCCGCAGATCAAGGGCCAGCTTAGCGAGCTGGACAAGAAGGGTGCCGGCAAGCTGGTCGGCAAGACCGTGGCCGAGCGTGCTCTGCAGGCTGGCATCAAGCAGGTC
>RCNH01000440.1_pt1 | contig 17378 bp, 16 predicted proteins | sample 2041161 | NCBI WGS metagenome assembly RCNH01 (sample SAMN09708215, study PRJNA481090) | Feces metagenome, whole genome shotgun sequencing project. | biome: feces | host: Leptonychotes weddellii | place: Antarctica: Sion Island | collected 2010-03-01 | reverse complement strand
AAATTTGTGGTTGCATTTGAAAAATCGCGGTGCTATAATTCAGTCAAATAAAACAAGACACCCAAATTCTTTGGACGGGAACAAGTACCCTTATGGTATGTTTTTCAGAGAGGCAGCGGTTGGTGCAAGCTGCTAAACAGGCCAAAGCGGGAAATCATCCCCGAGAAGCAAGCTGAAATCGCCTGCGGGCTTTGAGAGTAGGTACGCCGGAGTCGTGCTCCGTTACAGGCACGTTGCATTGTTAGATGCAGTAAGGGCCGGGTCTTATACAGCACCCGGAAGTAAGGTGGTACCGCGGTTTTCAAAATCGTCCTTTCAGATCGAAAGGGCGATTTTTTTATTGCTTTGTTTCAGCCCTTACTACAAGGCGGAAGATGCATTTCAATCGGACAGAATGGTTTCTTCCCCACAGCTTATGCTTTTATAGGAGGATGCAAAATGAAACTTACAAAGAAGCAAATGGTACTGATCAGCTTCATGCTGTTTTCCCTGTTTTTCGGTGCCGGCAACCTGATTTTCCCCCCGTTCCTGGGTCAGATGGCCGGTGAGCACACTCCGATTGCTCTGCTGGGCTTTTTGGTCACCGCTGTGGTGCTGCCTGTTCTGGGTGTTGTTGCCGTGGCTGAATCCAATGGTCTGGATAAGCTGTCTCTCCGGGTTGGCCCCCGCTTTGCTGTAGTTTTCACCATCGCCATCTATCTGTCCATCGGCCCCGGCCTGGGCATCCCCCGTGCCGCTTCTGTTCCCTTTGAGATGGCCATCTCCCCTTACCTGCCCGAGGGCGCTTCCTTTGCTCTGTTCATGCTGCTGTACTCGCTGGCATTCTTCCTGCTGGCCGGCTGGCTGGCTCTGAATCCCAACAAGCTGGTAGAGCGCATCGGCAAGGTTCTGACTCCCAGCCTGCTCACCCTGCTGGTTCTGCTGTTCATCAGCTTCCTGTTCGGCGGCAAAAGTGATGTTTCCGCTGCTCAGGGTGCCTATCAGAACAGCGCCATGGTTCAGGGCTTCCTGGAAGGTTACAACACCATGGACGCCATCGCCGCTCTGAACTTCGGTCTGGTAATCGCCACCACACTGCGCAGCTTCCACGTAACCGAAAAGAAAGACGTTATGCACTACACCGTTCGCGCCGGTCTGGTTGCCGGTTCCATCCTGGCTGCCATCTACGCTATGCTCAGCTTCATGGGTATGCGTTCCAGCGGCGTTTACGAGCTGCATGATAACGGCGCCTGGACTCTGCGCTGCATCGTTCACCAGCTGTTCGGCGAGCCCGGTGCAATCCTGCTGGCCGCCATCTTTACTCTGGCCTGCCTGACCACCTGCGTTGGCCTGATCACCAGCATCTCTCAGTACTTCTCCACCCTCACCAACAAGCTCAGCTATCGCCAGTGGGCTCTGGGCATCACCATCTTCTCCTTCGTCATCTGCAACCAGGGCCTGAACACCATCCTGAGCATCTCTGTTCCGGTTCTGAACATGGTGTACCCGGTTTCCATCGTTCTGATCCTGCTGGGTCTGTGCAACAAGTGGCTGCAGAACAACCGCTTCGTCTATCCCGTAACCGTAGGTGCCGTGAGCGTGGTAAGCGTTCTGCACTCTCTGGATACCATGCATCTGCCCATGGGCTTTGTGTCTGATCTGCTGGCCAAGCTGCCCTTCTACGACATCGGCATGGGCTGGGTTACCGTGGCTCTGGCTGCCGCAGCGGTGAGCTTTGCACTGCACGCTCTGCGCAGCAGCACTGCTGCACAGGATGCCTGCCAGGAAGCCTGATTCCTTCTTATAAACAAGCACAGCGCGCCGACCCGTCCTCCCGGGCCGGCGCTTTTTTGCTGCGGATATGCTGTTCAGCTGACGCCGGATGTGTTATACTGAATTTTGCCGCATTGCATCGTTCGAGCTTCCAAGGAGGTCTTTTTTCAATGGAATCCCCTGCATCACATTCTTCTGTGCCAATGAAATGGCACAAGGCCCTTACCTGGGTTCTTTTGTTTCTCAGCGCACTGTATTTTATCTGGAACGGCGTGCTTCTGCTGCTGGATGCAGCTTTTGATCTGTCCGGCATGACGGATCTGTTCCAGGCCGGTCCTTCCGCCGGCCGTCTGCTGTTTCTGGTGTTCGGTCTGATCTATCTGGGTCTTGCGCTGCTCAGCGTACATACCCGCTTTCAGCTGGCGCAGTTTGCGCCCAACGGCCCCACTCTTCTGGGTACACTGCTGCTGACCGGCTCCATTGCCACACTGGTGTTTTCGGCAGCGTTTTCCAAGCTTGCTGAGGGCACAATTCATTTTTCGCTGAAAGCGCTGTGCATTCTTGCTGTGGGCATTGTGCTGTTTATCCTTAACCGCATCTACTACAATAAACGCGCTGACCTGTTCTGCGAGGACGAAGAATAACAAAATTAAAAAGCACCGGGCCTTTCCTGTTGGGAAAGGTCCGGTGCTTTTTTGTATGAGCACTTGAAAAGATTACTTCTTTTTGCTCTTCTTGCGAGCGTGGTCGTTCATACGAATCAGGGTCTGAGCGGCCAGATCCAGGTTCTGAATCTCTTCGTACTGATCGGCCAGGGGGCTGAACTGCATATCGCTGTAATCCTTGGAATCGCGATAGACCAGCTTCAGCAGAATGGGCGTGATGATTGCGGTAAGAACCACCATGATCAGAATAGGAGCAAAGTAGGCATCGTTCAGCACGCCGGCTGCCATGCCCTTGCTGGCCACAACCAGGGCCACCTCACCACGGGCAACCATGCCCATACCAATGCGCATACTATCCTGGGAATCGTAGTGGCAGATGCGGGCACCCATATAGCAGAACAGCACCTTGCTGATAACAGCAACTACCGTCAGCAGAATGGTGAACAGCAGAACACGACCGGTGATATCAGGCAGAACTACCTTCAGGCCGATGTTGGCAAAGAACACAGGCGACAGCAGCATAAAGGACAGCGTTTCAAAGCGGCTGGCCAGGTAAGTTACCTTGGTAGTGTTGGAAATAATGATGCCGGCAAGGAATGCACCGGTGATGTCGGCCACACCGAACCATGCCTCGGCAACGTAAGACAGCAGCAGGCAGAATGCAAACGCCACAATTACAAAACGGCGCTTATCCTGCTTGTAGCCGTCCATCCACTTTTTGAACAGCTTGTGGGAAACAACGCCCACCACAAGAGCAAAGACGAAGAAGCCCAGAATCTTGAACAGCACAGTGCTTGCCTGTGTGCTGGGATCGGCAATACTGGTAACGATGGTCAGCACGATGATGCCCAGCACGTCGTCGGCCAGGGCCGCCGCCAGAATGGCGTTGCCCGCACGGGTGGACAGCTTGCCCATTTCCTTCAAAGCTTCTACGGTGATGCTGACAGAGGTTGCGGTAAGAACCACACCTACGAAAACATTTTCCAGCATGGTGGCATTGTCAAGGCCCAGGAAAGCAGCCAGCAGTGTGCCGCAGATCAGCGGGCCAACCACGCCGAAGGTAGCAATGATAACCGCTGCACGGCCCGAGCGCTTCAGCTCGGCCAGGTCGGTTTCCAGACCGGCCGTGAACATAAGCACGATAACGCCGATCTCGGATACCTGATCCATAAAATCGGTTGCCTGCAAAATGTTCAGGCAGGCAGGTCCAAGCAGCAGACCGGCCATCAGAGCGCCAACCACCTGCGGCAGTGCAATCTTTTTCGTCAGGACACCCAATAGTTTTGTAAACAGCAGGATAATTGCTAAATCCAGCAGATAAGCATATGAACTCATTGTATTCCCTCTTCCTATAACTATATATATTAAATCTATTTTTGGTGCATCCAATAATATAGTACCTTAAAAGAAATTTTGCAAGAGGGAAATTAGTATTTTTACACAATCATTATCTTATCACTATGTGCACCCTGCCTATAGCACCACTTTCAGAACCTTCTTCATCCATTTTTTACCTGCGCAAAAGATTAACACTTTACGTTACATCCCGGAAAATTCTCCGCTCATCCAGCGGCCGAAATCCCGGCGAATTCGTGCTTTCAGCTGCTCGCGTTCATTTTCCGGCAAAAATGCGCTGTCAGCAGACGTGAGGGCAAACTGCTCCATCTCCTGTGCGGAGAAACCATACAGCTTTTGCACCTGCTGATACTCCCGCAGAAGATTTGTGCCGGACACAGTCATATTATCGGTATTGATGGTCACAGGAATACCCGCGTCCCGGAATTTTTTCAGCGGAAACTCTTCGGGCTTGCGGATTCCCTTGGTTTGCAGGTTGCTGGTAAAGCACATTTCCAGCGGCACCTTCTGGCTGCTCAGGTTCTGCACAAGGGCTTCGTCCTCTATCGCATGAATGCCGTGGCCGATGCGCAGCGCTCCCTGCCGCAGTGCTTCCTGCACGCTTTCCGGGCCGGCGGCCTCACCTGCGTGGATAATCAAGGGCACCCCGGCCTGACGGGCTGCACCGAACAAATCAGCAAAATCCGCGGTGGGATAAGCCGCTTCATTGCCCGCCAGATCCAGTGCGCAGACTCCCCGCCCCAGATGAAGCTGAGCCTGATGCAATGTTTCCAGATTAACAGCCGGGTCTTCTCCTGTGCGCATACAGCACAAAATCAGCTGAGCCGGCATTCCAAATTCCCGCACGCCGCGCTGCAGGCCGGTCACGGCAGCCTGTACCACCTGGGCCTGACTCAGGCCTTTCTGCAAATGAAACTGCGGTGCAAAACGGATTTCGGCATAGGCAAGTCCCTGCGCCGCCAGACGCTCGATCAAACGATATACCGACCATTTCAGTGCAGCTTCGGACTGGAGCACCTGCAAAGGCAGATCAAATTTTTCAAGATATTCCCCAAGGCTTGTGCAGTCGGGTTTTACGGTGAGCAGTGTGCGCAGTTCCTCCAAATCGGTGGTGGGCAGTGCTGCGCCGGAAAATTCTGCCAGCGCCTGCATATCCTGCAGCCCCAGCGAACCATCCAAATGTAAATGCAAATCAATCATGGTATGCCTCTTTCCTTCGCCGTAAGCACCGGCGTATCTTCATTCAACTGTGAATCGTGTCTTATCGTGTGTCCCTATGATACCCGCGGCTCAAAAGCATTGTCAGCCGCCGGGTACAAAAAGCCGTTCGCTGCGCCAATCGCAGCGAACGGCTTTGCAGACTTACTGCCGAATTTTTACTTTTCCAGCTCCATGGCCTTCAGCTCATCCTGCACATATTCAGTGGTCAGGATCTTTTTAACAGTGCCTTCCACATCCAGACGGGTGGTATTGTGGCTGGTATAGCTCTCATCTGCCTCGGTGTGAACCTGACCCTGTACCACAAACTTGTCGTAGTTCAGGTCGCGGCTGTCGGCAGCTACGCGGAAGTAGTTGCCCATATCCTCGCTGCGCAGACGCTCCTCACGGGTCATTAAGGTTTCGTACAGCTTTTCGCCGTGACGGGTGCCGATGATATTGGTACCGGTATCGCCAAACAGCTGCTGCACCGCCTTGGCCAGATCGCCGATGGTGGAAGCATCCGCCTTCTGAATGAACAGGTCACCGGGGTTTGCGTGCTCAAAGGCAAACTTAACCAGATCCACAGCTTCGTCCAGGTTCATCAGGAAACGGGTCATTTCCGGGTCCGTGATGGTGATGGGCTTGCCGGCCTTAATCTGGTCGATGAACAGCGGAATCACACTGCCGCGGCTGCACATTACGTTGCCGTAACGGGTGCAGCTGATTACGGTATCACCGCGCTCGGCTGCTACACGGGCGTTGGCAAAAATCACGTGCTCCATCATGGCCTTGGAGATGCCCATGGCATTGATGGGATATGCAGCCTTGTCGGTGGACAGGCACACCACACGCTTTACCTTATTTGCGATGGCAGCGTGCAGCATATTATCCGTGCCGATGATGTTGGTCTGCACCGCCTGCATGGGGAAGAATTCACAGCTGGGAACCTGCTTCAGGGCCGCTGCATGGAAGATGTAATCAACGCCGGGCATTGCATCCGCAATGGACTGTGCGTTGCGCACATCACCGATGTAAAATTTCACCTTATTGGCATACTCAGGCAAGCGGGCCTGCAGATCGTGACGCATATCGTCCTGCTTCTTCTCGTCACGGGAGAAGATGCGGATCTCACCAATGTCAGTGGTCAGGAAGTGTTTCAAAACCGTATTGCCAAAACTACCGGTACCGCCGGTGATCATTAAAGTTGCTCCGGAAAATGCAGACATCATTTTTCCTCCAGTTTGTTGGGGGCTTGCCCCCGATTATCACGTCAGTGGACAAACGCCACTGGATTTGACAGAATTCTATATTATTATATAACACACCGCCCTTATGATACAAGCCCAATATCCCGCATTGCAGCGCCTATAACCCCGTGCTATACTGAATTTACAGAGCTTAAAGGGAGGTTCTTACCGATGGCAGCAGAATTTTTTACCGGAAAAATCAGCGCCGCACGCCTTCTGTCCAATCGGCTGGGGTACGGTCCGCTGCCCGCCGCCGGGGACGAAGTGGAGCAGCACCTGTGTCTGTGGGACGATGGCCGCGCCCATCTGCACACCTTTTGTTACGGCGATGGGGTGGATTACCCGGAACACCGCAATGAGCAGCTGGAGCCTGCGGCCTGCAATGATCTGCTGCAGCAGCTGGCCGACCTGTTCCGCCAGCCGCCGGAGCTGCCCTATGCTTCGGACTGCGGTGACTGGAGCCTGACCCTGACCAACAGCGAGGGCCGTTCCTTTCATTTCAGCGGATCTCTGTGCCCGGGTGAACCTCGGCTGGAACGCATCTCAGATCTGCTTCGGGAAGCTTTGGAGCTGCCCGAACTGTTTGCGCTGGACGGCAACGCCTCCAGCGACCGCATTGAGCGCATTACGCTGGACTATCGGCGCCGCGCTCTGCCCGGTGAGGGCCGCGCAGCAGCCGGAAGTGCCAAATGGCGGCATCAGGAGTATCTGACGCTGGATCGTCAAACAGGCATGGTGGAGCACAGCCAGAACGGCGGCGGCCTGCGTGCCAGACGCAGCATTCACGCCCCGCAGCAGGTGGCAGAGCTGCTGGACCGATTTGATCCCGGCGAATTTCCCGGCACACTGCCGCTGAGCAAGGCGGCTCCGGGGCTTGCGGCAGAGGTCGCCGTTACGGTTACGCTGCTGCACGGCGGCTGCAAAACTCTGGCAGGCCCCTGTGAAGTCGGCACACTGCCGGGTGAACTGGGCGAGCTGCTGCGTGCCGTGCAGGACTTTCTTGCCGATTGCTGCCGACCGGAGCTGTTCACTTTATAATATACGCAACAAGGCGGGCACCCTGTGGAACGCAGATTCCACGGTGCCCGCCTTTATATTACATTATATAGGGCAATCAGGACAGCAATACCTGATCGCTCTCTTCCTGCACGCCGGCAACTTCGGCAAATTTGTCCAGAAGCTCTGCCTTGGTCAGCCGCTTTTTCTCTTCGCCGCGAATATCCAGAATAATCTGGCCGGCGTTCATCATAATCAGGCGATTGCCGTGGACAATGGCATCGCGCATATTATGCGTAATCATCATGGCGGTCAGGCCGTTCTGTTCTACAATGGCATCCGACAGCTCCAGCACCTTGGCTGCGGTAGCAGGGTCCAGGGCAGCGGTGTGTTCGTCCAGCAGCAGAAGCTTGGGCTGCTGCATGGCTGCCATCAGCAGGGTCAGCGCCTGACGCTGGCCGCCGCTCAGCAGGCCCACCTTGCTGGTCATGCGGTTTTCCAGGCCCAGGCCCAGAATTTTCAGGCGCTCATGGTAGATTTCCTTTTCCTCGCGGGTCACGCCCCAGCGCAGTCCGCGGGGCTTGCCCCGCCGGGCTGCCAGGGCCATGTTTTCCACAATCTGCATATCGGGCACTGTGCCCATCATGGGGTCCTGGAACACACGGCCGATGTACTGAGCACGCTTGTACTCCGGCAGGCCGGTTACATCCACGCCGTCGATGGTGATGCTGCCCTGGTCTACAGGCCACACACCGGCCACCGCATTCATCATGGTGGATTTGCCTGCACCATTGCCGCCGATAACCGTTACGAAATCGCCGGGGTCCAGATGGAGATTGAGATCACGCAGGGCTGCCTTTTCATTGATCGTGCCCAGATTGAAGGTTTTACTTACATGAGAGAGATCAAGCATGATGCTCCTCCTTTTCGTGGTTCAGGGCCATTTTGCCCGCGCGTTTGAACGAATTACGGGACTGCTTTTGCAGATACGGTACCGCCAGGAATGCCGCCACAATTACAGCGGTGAACAGCTTCAGATCGTTGGGGTCCAGCCGCAGCCACAGGATCACGGTCATAACCACGTAGTAGATTACGCCGCCCACAACAACAAAGGCCAGACGAACGGCAAAGCTGCATCCCTTGCGGAACAGTGCGTCACACAGCACCTCACCGATGATGATTGCTGCCAGGCCGATGACCACGGCGCCGCGGCCCATATTGACATCAGCGGTGCCCTGGAACTGGGTCATCAGACCGCCTGCCAGAGCTACCATTGCGTTGGAAAGAGCCAGACCCAGCACCTTCATGGTGTTGATGTTGATGCCCTGGGCACGGATCATAGCCGGGTTGGAACCGGCGGCACGGATGGCACTGCCCTGCTCGGTGCCGAAGTACCAGTACAGCACTGCAACCAGCACCGCCGACAGCACCAGACCAACCGCAATGGCCTGGGGAATGTACAGCGAAGAGAGCAGGAAGCCTTTTCCGTGGGTTTCGGGATCAAAAATCAGGCCGAATTTTTTGATGCTTGCGGTCTGGTTTGCCTGACCCATAATCCGCAGATTGATGGAGTAGAGTGCAAACTGGGTCAGGATACCTGCCAGAATAGCCGGGATACCAAGGCGTGTATGCAGCAGGCCGGTGCACAGTCCGGTAAGAATGCCTGCACCCACAGCAGCCAGCAGCGCTGCCCATGCGGGCAGGCCCGCCATCAGCAGCATCACGGTGACTGCTCCGCCCACGGCAAAGGAGCCATCCACGGTCAAATCGGCGATGTCCAGCATCCGAAAGGTTACATAGACACCCAGGGCCATCACGCCCCAGATCAGACCCTGCGCAGCCGCAGCGGGCATTCGGGAGAAAAGATTGGGCAGACTTAAAGACTGCACGTATGCCAGAAATTCCATCCTTGTGTACCTCGATTCATTTGTGCCCCGGATGGGGGCGGTTTACTGTTTCGGTGATTAGGGATTCAAAGGGGTGTAGCCCTGGGGAACCGCAATCTGAAGCGAATCCGCCAGCGACTGATTGATCATCTTGACCGGGTGATCGTAATATTCCACCGGCATCTGTGCGATGTCTGCCTCACCATTCAGGATCTTAACGGCCATCTCGCCGGTAATGCGGCCCAGCTCGTAATAGTCCAGTGCGAAGGTTGCCAGGCCGCAGCCGCTGCAGGTACCGCTGTCACCGGTGATGATGGGAACCCCTGCGGGCTCTGCCACATTGTTGATTGCTGCTGCGCAGGAAGCTGCGGTGTTATCGGTGGGAATATAAATTACATCATTCTCGTCACAGGCTGTGCCGGTTACTGCGGCCACATCATTGGAATCCGCGAAGGTGTAGCGGCTCACTTCCAGGCCCAGGGCCTGCAATTCTTTTTCCACCACATCTGCCTGATACAGCGAGTTGGGTTCGCCCGAGCAATACAGAATGCCAACCTTCTTTGCCTCGGGCAGCAGTTCGGGAATCATGGCTGCCTGCTGATCCAGCGGAGCCAGATCACAGGTGCCGGAGATGTTGCCGCCCACAACTCCGTCAAAGTCTTCCAGATCCAGCGCCACGCCGTACTCGGTAACGGCGGTGCCCAGAATGGGAATATCGGTGGTGGCTGCCGCAGCGGCCTGCAGGCTGGGGGTTGCATTTGCAAGAATCAGATCTACACCGCTTGCCGCAAAGCCATTGCAGATCACGCCGCAGGTGGGAATATCGTTGGATGCGTTTTGCACGTCAAATTGAACCTTGCCCGGCATTGCCTCTTCTATGGCATCCATAAAGCCCTGGGTTGCGGCATCCAGCGAAGGATGCTGCGCCATCTGGCAGATGCCCACAGTGATGTCTGCTGTACCGGATGCACCGGAATTGTGGCTTTGCGCGGATGCAGCCGAACTTTCCGCACTGCCGCAGCCGGTAAAGCCCAGCGCCAAAGCTGCTGAGAGAACAATGGCGATCAGGGATTTTTTGGTATTCATAACAAAACGCTCCTTTTTAATGATTCCAGTCACAATAAACACAAAAAAGCGGCTCCGTCCCATCAGGACGGAGCCGCTCTCTGTCAATGAATTAATGCAGCGCACTCACAAATTCCCGGACGGTTTTGGATTTAAGGCACAGGTAAAAAAGCCCATAAATCGAGCCAGGAATGCATAGCCGGAGCCCAGAATCATTGCAGACAGTTTCTTCATGCAGATCATAGTGTGGCTCCTTTCTGCCGCTTTCACGGCGCTGTAATTTAGTACTAACTATAGTACTTTGCAGCGTTAAAGTCAACCAGCATCTTGCACAAAACCGATTTTGTTTTCCAATCGAATTTTGTCAAGATATTTTGCATTCCATCGCTTTATCGTTGTTTATAAAGAACCGATCAATTACCGAGCTCAGTCTTCAATGGGAGCATAGCCTTCGGGAATTGTCACGTTCATGGCCTCTGCCAGCGTGGGGTTGAACAGCTTTTCAGGCTTCTCAAAGTACTCAATGGGCATCTCGGAAACATTTTCTTCGCCGGTCAGGATGCGGGCTGCCATCTCACCGGTGGTGCGGCCCAGATCGTAGTAGTCAATGGACAGGGTTGCCACACCGCAGATCTTGCAGGGGAACACCTCGCCGTTGATGATGGGCACGCCCGCAGGCTCTGCCACGTTGTTGATTGCCTCGGCGCAGGAAGCTGCGGTGTTGTCTGTGGGGATGTACAAAACATCGTTTTCATCACAGGCAGTGGTGGTTACTGCGGCCACTTCATTGGAGTCGGCAAAGGTGTATACATTCACGGTCAGGCCCAGCTTTTCCAGCTCTTCCTGAACCACCTGTGCCTGGTACAGAGAGTTTGCCTCCGCAGAGCAGTACAGGATGCCCACAGTTTTTGCTTCGGGCAGCAGCTCGGAAATCATGGCTGCCTGCTGATCCAGCGGAGCAAGGTCCGAGGTTCCGGATACATTGCCGCCCACGGTGCCGTTAAAGTCATCCAGATCCAGTGCCACGCCGTACTCGGTAACGGCAGTGCCCAAGATGGGAATTTCAGTTGTTGCGGCCACAGCAGCCTGCAAACTGGGGGTTGCGTTTGCCAGAATCAGGTCCACCTGGCTGGCTGCAAAGCCGTTACAGATCACGCCGCAGGTGGGAATATCATTGGAAGCGTTCTGCACGTCAAATTTTACCTGACCGGGCAGCGCCTCTTCCAGCGCATCCATAAAGCCCTGCGTGGCGGAATCCAGTGCGGGGTGCTGTGCCAGCTGGCAGATGCCCACGGTATACTTGGCGTCGGCAGAGGCAGAGGCCCCTGCGCTCTGCGAACCTGCTGCACCGCAGGCGGTAAACGAAAGGCCCATTGTCAGGGCCAAAACCAGTGACACAAATTTTTTCATGGTAGTGCGCTCCTTTTTATTGATGCAACTTTTGCAGGCACTTTTTTAAAAATCCCTTGCGAAAAGCTTGTTCTTAGTATATAGTACCTTTATGGATTTGTAAAACTGATAATCTTTATACTTATCATTAGTTTTCTTAATGGTGATTGCAATGGATTTAAAGAACCTAAATACGTTTATTCAAGTGGCCGAACTGGGCAGTTTTACCCGCGCCGGCGAAAAACTGGGCTATTCGCAGCCCACCATTTCCGTTCAGATCCGTCAGCTGGAGGAGGACCTGGGCGTACAGCTGTTTGACCGAATCAACCACTCCATTGCCCTGACCAGCCAGGGCCGGGAAGTGCTGAATTATGCCTACCAGATCTGCCAGCAGGTAGAGGAGCTGCAGGAGCACGTACAGCACCAGCAGCAAATCCACGGCATTGTACGGGTGGGTATGGCGGATTCCATGTGCAGCTGGCTGATTGAAGGGCAGTTCGCCGCTCTGCGCCGCCAATTTCCGGGGGTTACGCTGCAAATTACCACCACCAGCACCGAGGGAATGCTGCAGCTGCTGGATCAAAACGAGGTGGACCTTGCCTATACGCTGGACCGGCATGTCTACCATCGTGACTATGTGATTGCCGGGGAGGAACGCATCGGCACACACTTCGTCGTGGCTGCCGGTAATCCGCTTGCCGACAGAGGAGTACTATCCTTGGAGGAAATTCTGGCGCAGCCCTGCATTCTTACCGAGCCGGGCATGAGTTATCGCCGCCTTTTGGAACAGCATCTGGCCCAGCACTCTCTGCAAATTGATCCCATTCTGGAAATCGGCAACACCGATTTGATCTGCCGTCTGGTAGAGCGCGGCATCGGCATTGCCTTTTTGCCGGACTATGTCACCGACGAATCGGTGCAGAACGGCCGGCTGACAAGGCTCACCGTGGAGGGCCTTGAAATTGAAATCTGGAAGCAGCTGCTCTATCACCGCCAGAAAAGTTTGACCCCGCCTATCCGCACCGTCATGTCCTTTTTTCTGTAAGCATTAACAGAAGGGCTCTGCTGCCGGGAAAACTTCCTCCTTGGCAGCAGAGCCCTTTTATTCCTGTGAACAGTGCGTTTTTGCAGCCCTTTTGTCGAGTTTCCTTTTTGCGGCAAAATCAGCAGCCGTTATGCGGTATTCTCAAGCCATCATATCTCAAAGGGGACCGCTCTCATGCTGTTAATCGGGATCATCATTGTTGCTGCAATTATTTTTGTTGTGTTTGCCTGCCTTGTGGAATCCGGGCGCGAAGACGAGCGCGAACGGCGCAAGTATGAACACTGGAAACAGCAAAAGCCGCCCTATTCCCCTTAAACCCGCGCTGAACGTCCCCTGACAGCTGCTGCAAGGGCATCTGCTGCATCTTTGCAAAGCAAAAGCAGGGCTCTGTATGCCGGATTTCTCCGCACGCAGGGCCCTGCTTTTTCGTTGTATTTTTTCATGCCCCGGTCTGCATTCACTTGATGCAAATCAGTCCCGCCGGAACAAATCACGGGTGTAGACCTTTTCTTCCACATCGTCCAAGCTGCTGTCGTAGCGGTTTGCAATGATGGCGTTGCTCTGACGCTTGAACTCTGCCAGATCGTTGACCACCTCGGACCCAAAGAAGGTTTCCCCGTCTTTCAAGGTCGGCTCATAGATGATCACCGTGGCACCCTTCGCTTTGATACGCTTCATCACGCCCTGAATGCTGCTCTGGCGGAAGTTGTCGCTGCCGGATTTCATCGTCAGACGATAGACGCCTATCACAATCTTCTGCTCCCGCCGGGGGTCGAATTCATTGTCCTCTTCGTAGCCATAATAGCCAGCCTTTTGCAGAACCCGATCTGCAATAAAATCTTTGCGGGTGCGATTGGATTCCACAATCGCTTCAATCAGATTTTCGGGCACATCTTCATAGTTAGCCAGCAGCTGCTTTGTATCTTTGGGCAGACAGTAACCGCCATAGCCAAAGCTGGGGTTATTGTAGTGGCTGCCAATGCGCGGGTCAAGACATACGCCGTTGATGATCTGCTGGGTGTCCAGGCCCTTCATTTCGGCATAGGTGTCCAGTTCGTTGAAATAAGAAACACGCAGCGCCAGATACGTATTTGCAAACAGCTTTACCGCTTCGGCTTCGGTAAAGCCCATAAACAGGGTATCAATGTTCTCTTTGATGGCCCCTTCCTGCAGCAGCTGTGCAAAGGTGTGTGCTGCCTGAACCAGACGCTCATCCTCCAAATCGGTGCCCACAATGATGCGGCTGGGGTACAGGTTATCATACAGGGCTCTGGATTCACGCAAAAATTCCGGGCTGAAAATGATGTTTTCAGAGCCTGTCTTTTCCCGGATGGCCTTGGTATAGCCCACGGGAATGGTGGATTTAATCACCATAATTGCATTGGGATTATATTCCATGACCAGCTTGATTACAGCTTCCACCGCAGATGTATTAAAGAAATTTTTCTGGCTGTCATAGTTGGTAGGTGCAGCAATCACAACAAAGTCTGCATCCGTATAAGCAGCCTTCGCATCCAGCGTAGCTGTCAGGTCCAGATCTTTTTCAGCCAGATATTTCTCAATGTATTCATCCTGAATGGGTGACTTGCGCTGATTGATCAGCTCTACCTTCTCCGGAATGATATCCACAGCCATCACCTGATGATGCTGCGCAAGCAAGGTTGCAATGGACAGGCCCACATAGCCGGTACCGGCAACCGCAATTTTCAACTTGTTCATTTTCGCACCCCTTCTCCAAAATTTATTTCCTGTAAGCAAGCTCACAGCATCTTCCGCAAGCTTGCGCTCCGGCTCCTTACGGCACATTCAAAACCGCTTTTGCCGTTACTTGGACGCGGTGGTCTGGCCCTCTTCCACGCCCTCGGTGCTTTCAGCCATAAACAGAATCTTAACTGTGGCCATCATGATTTTCAGATCCTCTACAATACTGGGATGTGCAATATACATCAGATCCATTTGCAGCTTGTCATACGGAGTTGTATTGTACTTGCCGTACACCTGGGCATAACCGGTCAGGCCGGCTTTTGCCTGAAGCCGCAGCGCGAACTCCGGCATTTCTTCCTCGTACTGAGCTGCAATTTCCGGCCGCTCCGGCCGGGGGCCTACAATCGACAAATCGCCTTTCAAAATATTAAACAACTGCGGCAGCTCATCCAGACGGGTTGCACGAATAACCTTTCCTACCGGCGTAATGCGGTCATCATTGGCTCCCGTGGAAAGTCTTGCCACACCGTCTTTTTCCGCATCCACGCGCATCGAGCGGAACTTATAAATGCGGAACGGCTTTGCGTCCTTGGTCAGCCGGATATGGGAATAGAGCACCGGTCCGCGATCGTATGCCTTAATCGCAATGGCTACAATGAGCATAATCGGACTGAACAGCGCCAGTGCAATCAGTGATAAAACAATGTCGATCATGCGTTTGGTCAGCAAAAATTCAGGCGTTGCATTATAACGGCAAACCCGCATCATTGGCAGGTGAAACATATGAATCGAGTGCGCACTGCTCATAAGTACATCGCCCACACGGGGAATTACCAGCACATCAATCGAATGCGCCACGCAATATTTTAAAATGATGTTCCGATTATGGCTGCACACACCGCTGATAAAAACTGTATCCAGCCCGTCCAGCTGCTCCAGATCATTCAGACAATCTGCTGCCGCCAGCTTTTTTTGTACGTCATACTTCTTTTCAAGGCCATACTCATTGATTAAACGGTTTATATCTGCCCGCTGATCATAAATAATCGCTGTTGCCCGCGGCGGGAACGTTTTAAAATACCAGCGGTTTGACAGATTTGCCCAGATGATTGCAACCACGCACTGCGCTGCAAATACAATCAGAATCGGCACTACATTGGGAAATCGCTTTGTCAGAAGCCAGGTCACCAGAAACATACATCCGTCCGCTGCCAGAGCCGAAAGGGCCTGACTGTACACTATTTCAGCAATCGGCTTCAGGGATACGCCAAATGCCTCATACACTCTTCCGAAGGATGCAAACAGAATCATGAACAAAACAATAATGAGACAATTTCCCTTTTCGTAATACGGCGTTGCGAGCTTATTCAGATAATACAGCATCCAGCCGCCTGCAAAACAGCCCGCCACCGCCAATACGTTAATCACTTTGATCAAACGAAGCGCAACTGCATGATATGTTTTTCCCATCTTCTCTTGACCTTACCTTTCACACCAAAAACGCTGATCGCATTTTTGGGAACAAGCTTGATGAATTTTATCCGGCAGCATTGTGCAGCCAGTTTCCTGCATCAAAAAGCCTGCAACGGATCTTCCGTTACAGGCCATGCATCCATTGACAAACTTTACAGAAGAGTCATCGTCTTCTCTGTCCGCACAACTTCTCTCTTTGCCGTCTGTAACCAATGCACCGATACTGTGCGCATCCTCACAAGGCACATTTCTCCGATCCGCCTGCAAACTGCCGTTCACTATGCACCGCCAGCACCATCTCCGGCTGAACCAGCCGGTCCGCAGTATCCATCAGCTGCCGGGCGCGTTCTGCGCCCAATAACCCGGCCGCTGCATCCAATCCCTTTCGCAAATCAGGAACGCGGCTGGTGAGATTATGGCAGTCAGACGCCAGCAAATGTGCCTGCTCTTTTTTCAGCATCTTCACCAGCGTGCGGCGCTCACGCCATCCACCTTGCAGCGGAGTGGAACTGAGCTGTACCGGCACGCCCAGCGACAGCACTTTCCGGAACATACAGGCATCCTGATGCTTTTGATAGCGCTCCAGGTGCGCAAGAATGGGAGTAACTCCCCGCTGTCCCATCATATCACAGATGTCACGAATCATTTGATCTGTCCAAGGCGACAAAGGCAGCTCCAATAGCAGCCGTTTTGTACCCTGTATGCAGAGCTGTTCCAATTCGGGCCACTCTGCCATGTGAGGTGCCCACGCAACCTCAGCTCCCAGCAGCAGCCGCGGCAGTTGTTCCTGCAGCCCCACCATCGCCCGATCAAGACGCTGTTTTGCTGTTTCACGCCGCCGCAAAAAGCGCTGAATTGGCTCCTTTTTGCAGTAACAGTGCGGCGTTAAAACCACCGTATCCACGCCCTGCTGCCATTCTGCACGCAGCATGGCAATACTTATTCGCTCATCTCGGGCGCCATCATCCATGCACGGCAGGATGTGTGTATGCAAGTCAGTCATTGATCTTCCTCTGCCCGGAGCAGCTGCTCTGCGACACGCTTACCGGCAGCTCACCTCAAAACACATCTGTCAACGAATCGGTAACTTTGCTGCCGCGGTTCTAGTGTAAAATAATCACGAAGATCATTTCAAAGCAATCGCGGTCAGCAATGCACAGCTGTTTCAAATTGCTTTCCGGTTTTCCGCATAAACGTGAAATCGTTTTCCCGGATTTGGCTTTAAACCATCGTTTACACGCATATTTTCTCGGCTGCGAAGTACATTTTCAGTTCATCGCAATGAAACTTTTTGCGCTTAAACACGAATAAAATTTCAGGTTTATTGACTTACCCTGACAATGATATTACTCCTGTTTATTATAACGCATCTAATATCTGGTTACAAGTTAATCGCCCTGTGCTTACACACAATCTTTTGTGCTTTTTCATCGCTATTTTTATGTAACCTATGTTGATTTTTTCATGATTTTGGCAAAGAAAAAAGACCATCCGAATGGATGGTCTTTTCGTGGTGCGCTTCCAGGGACTCGAACCCTGGGCCCGCTGATTAAGAGTCAGCTGCTCTACCAACTGAGCTAGAAGCGCTTATAAAAAAGAG
>RCNH01000439.1_pt1 | contig 17427 bp, 14 predicted proteins | sample 2041161 | NCBI WGS metagenome assembly RCNH01 (sample SAMN09708215, study PRJNA481090) | Feces metagenome, whole genome shotgun sequencing project. | biome: feces | host: Leptonychotes weddellii | place: Antarctica: Sion Island | collected 2010-03-01 | reverse complement strand
AAAATAATCATATTTTTTTGCATCATCGATATATGATGTATGAATATCATGTACATTTGTAGCTGCATTCCCATCTACTTGAATATCCATACCAATTTTCTTTAATGGAGTTCCATGCCAACACTGTACAAATATTTGTTTATCATTTTTAATAAACCATTTTGGTGTCTTAAAATTAAATACCCAATATTTTGCTTGTGTTAAATACTTAAAAAATTCATCTGAATTAAATTTAACTAAAGTTGTTCTAGGATCATGAAATAATTTTCTTTTTTTATCTGGATTATTAAATGCCCAAACAAATTGATAATCCTTAAACTCTTCATGTTGAATCATATATTCATAAATTGCTTTTGGACTACATCCATACAAACGACCAGAGAATACAGAAAAAATAACCATCTTAGGGTTCACTTGTGATGTTTCAGATAATCTTTTACATGTTTGAACTCTTCTTTTCTCTATTCTCTTCTTATTAAATGCTTTAAATAATTTATTCTTTTTCAATATGCGCAAAATTCTTTTCTTCATCTTATTCTCCTAATATAGTTATATCAATAATTATCCTTTTAATTCTTCTTTTAATTGAGTAGTTGAAATACCTTCCGTTCTTGGTAAGTAAACAACTTCACAATAATCTTTTAGGAAATCAAATTTCCCTTTCCAATCATCCCCCATAACAAAAACATCAATACCATATTTTTTAACATCTTCAATTTTTTGTTCCCAACTTGTTTCTGGAATTACTTTATCTACGTACTTAATTGCTTCAACAATTGCCATTCGATCAGTATCTTTAATTTTACAAACTTTTCCTTTTCCTAAATTAAATTCATCACTAGAAACTGCAACAATTAAATAATCCCCTAATTCTTTTGCACGTCTTAATAAATTTAAATGTCCTACATGAAATAAATCAAATGTACCATATGTAATTACTTTTTTCATCTCTATTTCCTCCTACATTTTACTAAATAGTTTATCTAAAAAACTTTTCTTATGATCTACAATTAAACGTTTCTTAAACTTTTCTTCCAACATTTTATTTTTTTCCTTGTTTCCCATAGCATTCAATTTATCTACATACTCAGCATAGTGATCACAAACTGTATCAATATCACCGACTTCAACAAGTTTTCCACCTTCAATCCATACCCCAGTTTTACAGAAATCACGAACCTGTGGTAATGAGTGTGAAATAAATAAAATTGTCTTGTCTTCTTCATCCCGTAATTTTTTCATACGTTTTAAACATTTTTCCGCAAAAGCTTTATCCCCAACAGACAACGCTTCATCGACGATAAAAATATCAGGATTTAAAGCTAATGAAATAGAAAATCCTAAACGAGATTTCATACCACTTGAATACTTCTTAACAGGTTGATATAAGAAATCCCCTAACTCTGCAAATTCAATTACACCATCAGTAATCTCTTTGATTCTTTTTTTGTTAAATCCTAACAAAGCACCTTTTACATTAATATTTTCTAAACCTGTTAATTGTTGATTTAACCCTGTATTAATAGAAATCAATGCTTGTTCTCCATTAATTTTCATATCACCTTCATCAATATCTGATATACCAGATAAAATAACTGACATTGTTGATTTCCCAGAACCATTTGTTCCAAGAATACCTACAACATCTCCTTTTTTGATTTTAAGTGAAATATCTTTTAATGCGTAGAATCGCTCTGTGTTATTACTTTTTTGTCCATCTTTCTTTTTTAATTTATATATTTTTGATACATGTTCCATTACAACTGCATATTCAGTATCCTGTATATTCTTTTTACTCATAATTACCACCTATATCATATCAATAAATTTACGTTTAAATTTATACATTAAAACACAACCTATCGTAAATAAAATAATTACAACCACCCAAAAATATAATGTCATTGCTGGATGATCAAAAGGCGTAGTCGCATAAAATATCGAATCTCTATATCCATTTACAATATAATACACTGGATTTAATTTCATCATCTTATTAATCAATTCATGATAAGGCATGCTAGCTCTAAACTTACATTCCCAAATAACTGGAGAAAAGTACATCAACATTCTCATTAATGATGTAACAAGCTTTCTTACATCCCTCCATAACATTGTTAATACTGATAATATTAAAGATACTGCCTCAGCAAAACAAAATGCACATAATGCGTAATATAAAATACCTAACCAATAAACATTTGGGAAATATCCACAGCATGCCAAAGTAATAAACGCAATAATTAACATACAAAAATGATTAAACATTTCCTTAACACAAATCGTTGCAGGTAAAACACTAACTGGGAATTTCATTTTTGTAATTACGTTAATCTTAGAGAAGACCGCATTACACCCACTTTGAATACATGGTTGAATAAACCACCATGCAGAATATCCAACAACTAGCCATGGTAAATATTTAACCCCTTTAATATCAGGCTTATTCCATGCAATACCAAAAATCAACCAATATGTAAAGACTTGAATAGCTGGTGATGCAAAGTTCCAAAACATTCCAAATTTTGAATCACGCATATCTGCTAGCAATTCATATCGTGCAATACAAAAAATTCTATATACGTTTGTAAAATTCTCTTTTAATACATAAGCGATACTCTTAAACATAAGTACCTCCTTCTTTCTAATAAAATCCATTCTATATTATACATCAAATATTGTATAGTAGTAGTTATTTTTATGATTTAATTCAGTTTTGCGCTATTTTAACCGCAATTTTCTTTGTTATTCGTTCAAAAATTTCAGCTAATAGAAGTGTAATAACGACAGATAATAAAAGATAAATCAAACTATTCTCTTGAATAAAAGAAATTTTACTACCTAACATCATTGGTATTCTTTGTAAAATATAGATACCGAAAATATGTCTTCCTACCCACAATAATATTGGATTTTCCATCTTCACTACCATCATTACAATCGTAATCATCAATGCAAATAAAATTCCATGCAAAATATAAAATAACATATGATCTCTATTTTGATAGCAAATCCAAAATAATAGAGCAACTATACCACCATACATTATATAACTTTGCGTACTCTTCATTAATTTATGATCAATATCACATTTATAAAAAGAATAAACCATTCCTACCCAATAACATAATAATGTATTATACCATCTTGCACCATCACGATATTGATGGACAAACATCATAATTCCTAATGAAAAAATAAGCACATACAATAAACTTACTTTACGATTTTCATTTCCAATTTTAAACGCAACATAAGTTACTGCATATAAAGCTAAAATATCAAATAAATACCAATTACTATTTCCAATACTTTCCCATCCAATACAAGATAATAATAATTTAGATAAAGGTATATCTCTTCCTAAAAACGTTCCTATTACATAGTAAACTAAAATAGCAAGTGTAAAATTAATAATTAATAATAAAATCTTCATCGGTATATTATCTATATACCTTTGTCCCTTATGCTTAATAGATTCAAGAATCCCATATCCTGAATAAAATAAAAACGTAGTAACTACTAGTTGACTTAGCATTGTTCTTATTTGTAAATATGTCGTACTATACGGAAATAACTCCCAGTTTTCTATATAGCTTGAAAAATGACTTAATAACACCAAAATCACAAATATTCCATTAATTTGAGTAGTTGCCTTGTGATCAAGATAATTCAAATTAAACTTATGAATATTTACTTTGTAAAAACACAACAAAATAAGCATTGTAAATATAATTGTCATATATAATCTCCTTAAACTTTCACTAGGTCTAAGAATACACTACTTCAACTTTATTTGCAAGATACAACAACTGTTCAAAATCGAACCATTTTATCTTCACTCCTATAAAAAAGGAGATAGATTTCATTCTATCCCCTAGATCATCATTTAATATTATAAATTCATTTCAGATTTTAAATCTCTCATCATCAAATCAACTGCTGATTCAGATGGTTTTTTTCCTTCATATAAAACTTCATAAATTTGTGTAATGATTGGCATTTCAATATTCATTTTTGCTGCTAATTCATGAACGGCTTTTGCAGTACGAACACCTTCTACTGTCTTTGTATTTGTGTCCCAAAAAATTTGAGCATCATCTGCTTTTCCAATTTCATATCCAGCTTGGAAATTACGAGAATGTTTACTTGTACAAGTAACAATTAAGTCTCCCATACCAGTTAATCCCATAAATGTTTCTTGTTTTCCACCCATAGCAATTCCAAAACGAGTCATTTCCATTAATCCACGTGTAATTAAAGCGGCTCTAGTGTTATCTCCATAGCCTAAGCCATATAAAACTCCACTTGCAACTGCAATCGCATTTTTCAATGCTACACCAACTTCACTTCCGATTTCGTCAGTTCCTGTATAAACTCTTAAATAGTTATTTGAAAATTCTTGTTGTACCGTTTTAGCATCTTCTTCATTTAAAGAAACTGCACAAATTGTAGTTAACATACGAATGACTACTTCTTCCGCATGACTTGGTCCAATCAAAGACACAACACTACTTAATTTTTCTTCTGATATATTATTACGAATTACACATGACATTCGTTCAAATGTTTCCGGATGAAATCCTTTTGAAGCATTTACGATAATTGTTTTTTCCTTAATTAATGGATTAATTTGACGACACACACTTTCAATTGCAATCGTTGGCACACTCAATACAATCATATCCGCATCTTTTACAACATTGATATCCATTGTTGCATGTAATTCTGGATTAATTTCAACATCATCGAAAAATTTAGAATTACGGTGATTCTGTTCAATATCATTTATTTCACTTTCACAGTTTCCATAAATAATTACATCTTTTTTGTTATCACAAAGAACCTGAGCTAATCCTGTACCCCAGCTTCCACTTCCAATTACTACTGTTTTCATAAAATTCCTACCTTTCAGGCATTACATCCATGTATATGACATTATACACAATAATTGATGTTCTCGCAATTATTTCTTTTTCGTAGAAGGTTTGCGTCTTCGATATTCTAACAATACTCCTCCAAAACTTGGAACATCTACTTCAATTGTATAAGGTCTATGATTACACTCTACATGGCTTGTTTTACATTTACCTAATTCAAGTGTATTTCCACCGTATATATCTAAATCTGTATTTAATACTTCATGATAAGTACCACTTTCAGAAACTCCAAATTTATGTTTCTTATATGCGTTTGGTGAGAAATTTAAAATAACAATATAATTTTTCTTTTCTCCCTTTCGCATATAACTAAATAAGTTTTCATCTGCATTATCCGCATCAATCCATTCAAAGCTTTCCCAATCATATTCTTTTTCATATAACGTTGGAGTCTTACAATATAATTCCCCTAATTTTGCAAAATATTTATGGAAAGAATCATGCGTTGGATATTCTAATAATTTCCAATCGCATTCTTTTTGTTCATCCCATTCACGGAAATGAGCTAATTCATTCCCCATAAAATTCAATTTTTTTCCAGGATGAGTAAACATATATAAATATAAAGTTTTTAATTGTGCAAACTTTTCCTCATATGTTCCAAATATTTTATCTACAATTGTCTTTTTCCCATGGACAACTTCATCATGAGAAAATTCCATTAAAAATTTTTCAGAATAGAAATATGCCATTGAGAACGTAATGTTATTATGATGCCATTTACGATAAATTGGATCTTTCTCTAAATATTTCAAAGTATCATTCATCCAACCTAGATCCCATTTGTAATCAAATCCTAGTCCACCATCAAGAGTACTATGTGTTACTTTTGGAAAATCACTAGAATCTTCAGCAATCAGCATAACTCCTGGATATGCTTGGTGAAGATTATAATTCATTCTCTTAACAAAATCTAACGCACCCTGATTTTCTCCTAGATCTTTATTACCATGCCAATGAATTACATTACTAATCGCATCCATTCTAAGTCCATCTACATGATATCGATCAATCCAGAAAGCTGCTGCTGACATTAGGAATGATCGTACTTCTTCTTTCCATAAATTGAAATTTGCTGTTCCCCATTGAGAATCTGCATCACATGCTTTTTCATATTCATATAGAGGTGTCCCATCAAAATAGGATAATGAAAAATCATCACGTACAAAATGTACAGGAACAAAGTCCATAATAACTCCAATTTTGGCTTTATGACATGCATTAATCAAATACATTAAATCTTCACATGTTCCATAACGACTTGTAGCACTAAAATATCCACTACATTGATAACCCCATGATCCATCAAATGGATACTCATTTAATGGCATTAATTCAATATGTGTAAAATGATTTTCTTTTACATATGCAATTAATTCTTTAGCAATTGAACGATAATTCACCCATTCTTGACCTTCTTCTTTTTTCCAAGATCCTAAATGCATTTCATAAATGTTCATCGGTTTATCAAAGTTACGATTTCTTTGTGCAATCCACTTATCATCGCTCCATTTTTTATAATTCAAATCAACTACAATAGATGCTGTATTTGGTCGTAGTTCAGAATAAAATGCGTATGGATCCATTTTATCAACAATTCTTCCGGTTGCTTGAACAATGCGATATTTATACATATCTCCAACCTTTGCTCCAGCAATAAATTTTGACCATACTCCTTTTTCATCTTTACGAGTCATTTTATTTCCTTTACAACTCCAACCATCAAAGCTACCGATCACTTGAATTTCTTGTGCATGTGGTGCATATGTGGTAAAGCGTACCCCTTTTTTTCCGCGTTCTTCACAAACATGAGCTCCAAAAAATTCATAAGCATTGATTGCGTTGCCTTGATAATAATTTTGTAAAATCTTATTTTTCATGAGATTTACTCCTCTCTTCTCATTTTTTACGTATTCTTTTTACATTGTCTTTGATAATCAAATCATTTCCACAAATACGCAAAACCTCACCATGTTCTGATGAGGTTTTTTTTTACTTATCCAATCAATTCTTTAATTGCTTGTTGATAGGAAACTGTTTTTTCATGTGCATCTTCTAATGAAGTACCTTTAATACAATAATAGAATTTACATTTTGGTTCAGTTCCACTTGGACGAATTGCAATCCAGCTACCATCTTCTAAGTAATATTTTAATACATCAGATTTTGTAAATCCTGTTAATTCAGTTTCTTTTCCATTTTCTAGAATACGGCATTCTTTATAATCTTCAAAACGAACCACCTGAACATGATTAATTTCTTGTAAGTTGCTCTTTCGTAAATTTGCTAAAATTTCTTGTATTTTTTGAGCTCCTGCTTGACCTTCTAATTTCAATGAAGTTTGACTTTCTTCATAGAATCCAAGTTCAGCATATAAATCATATAAAACATCAACTAATGTTTTACCTCTTTCTTTATAGTAACATGCAGCTTCAGCAAGCATTAAACATGCTTGAGGTGCATCTTTATCACGTACAAATGGTTGAATTAAAGAACCATAGCTTTCTTCATATCCAAATACATATTGTTTTTCATTTGTTTTTTCATATTTCGCAACTTTTTCGCCAATAAATTTGAATCCTGTTAATGTTTTTTCTGTTTCAACACCATATTTAGATGCAATCTTTTCACCTAAATCACTTGTAACTACTGTATTAAACATTACTGGATTTTTTGGCATAAGTCCTTTTTCTGTTAATTGAGAGAAAATATATTCAATTAAGACAGCTCCACTTTGATTTCCTGTCAATAATTTATATTCTCCATTATGTTTTACCCCAACACCCATACGGTCTGCATCTGGATCACAAACTAAAATAATATCTGCATCTTCACGTTTTGCATATTCAATTGCTAATTCATAAGAACCAGGTTCTTCAGGGTTTGGTGTAGGTGTATTTGAGAAATCAGGATCTGGTGTACATTGTTCTTCCACCGCAACAAAATGATAACCAGCTCTTGTATATAATTCTTTTACTGGAATATTCGCTGTTCCATGTTCTGGTGTAAAAATAATTTTTACATTTTCTTTATTAACATCTGTATTTAATTGAATACCTAATACTTTTTTATAGTATTCTTCATCTACATCTTTTCCAATAATTGTGATTAATTTTTCTTGTTCTGCAGTTGGATTGGCAACGATTGCTAATTCATCTTCCACCGCATTTACTCGATCAATTACTTGTTGTGCAAGTGCGGGAACTAATTGACAACCTTTTTCATCATATAATTTATAACCATTATATTCTCTAGGATTATGACTTGCAGTAACCATAATTCCACCAAAGCAATGGAAATGTCTAACCGCAAAACTTAATTCTGGAGTTGGTCTTAAAGATTCAAATACATAAGAACGAATATTATAAGTAGCTAATAATTTAGCTGAGTCCATTGCAAATTCTTTAGACATGTGACGATTATCATAACTAATCGCAACACCACGCTCTTTAGCTTCTTCACCGTGTGCTGCAATATATTCTGCAAAACCTACGTTTGCTTTTCGAATTGTATGGATATTAATACGATTCGTACCAGGTCCTAAAAGTCCCCTCATCCCTGCAGTACCAAATTCAATTGTTGTATAAAACGCATCATTCTTTTCTTCTTCATCCATGTTTTTAAGCACTTCCTTATAAGAAGGTTCTAGGTTTGGATGATGTAACCATCTTTCATAAATATCATTATACATATATCCATTTCTCCCTTTCTATTATCATTCTCATTATATCATATTTTTATCGTTTTTTATATGAAACTTTGTGTTAATGAAAGCGATTACTTAATGCAATTATTTTTCGTCTTTTATATATAAAAAAAGATGGATACTTCCATCTTTTTTTCATTCATTAACCAATGATTTTTTGTGCGCGTAATACTTCTTCGATTGCAGCGATAGCTGAATCTTCATCATCACCATTGCAAGTAATTGTGATTTCTGACTGAGTAGGAATTCCTAAAGACATAACTCCCATGATAGATTTCATGTTTACTTCACGTCCTTTGAAAGACACATTTACTTCACTTTTGAATTTGCTAGCTGCATTAACAGCAACTGTTGCTGGACGAGCGTGTAATCCAACTGGATCGATTACAGATACAGTAATTTGTTTCATTCTATATTCCTCCTAATTAAACTTTTTTACATATACTATTTTAAACCATTTCGATAGCACTTACAATCTTTTTTTAAGGAAAACGGTATATATTTTAACATCTATTTTAGATTTTTTAAAAATTCATCATAATTTTGGACCTGAATTCCCATATTTTTACACATTTTAACAAAGACTCCATCTCCATCAACTAAAATTTTAGAAAATGTACCATCATATATTTTTCCACATCCACAACTAGGACTTCTTGGTTGTAATAATACTATATCTACTTTTTCTTCTAAAATTCGCTTTATTTCCCTTTGTGCACCTAAATAAAATTCTTTTGTAACATCTTTTCCTTCCGTATTAATGACTTGATTTTGAAAAATTTCACTACAAGCACGAGGTGTTGGTAATCCTCCTGTAACTTCTGGACATATGGTTATATAATCTTGATCTTTCAAAAATGCTACTAAAGATTCATTTCGATTATTTTTCCCATTATATTTACAATTAATACCAACTAAACATGCACTAACCGCATACTTCATCCTATATCCCTCTATTCTACAACTTTATAAAATACAATTTGAGAAGAATTGCTTAACTCATGATCCAGCTGGTATCCATCTTCACAAAATTCATATAACTGTTCTAATCTTTGTACTTTATGTTTCACAACGAATCGAACCATGGCGCCTCTTGCCATCTTCGAAGCAGTTGCTTCTACTTTACGTTTTCCTTTTTTCTCTACCTGAAATATTATATCAATAAATTGTTCTTTATGAATATGTTTTCGAATGACTTTATCATATTCTTTACTCGCAAGATTAATAATATAGGGCTCTTCTTGAGTTTGTAATTCACTTTGTAACTCTTTGGAAATACGTTCTTCCCAATACATATATAAATCTTTACATCCTGCAACTTGAATTTTTGTTTGCATTTCTAATCGATATGGATAAATACTATCTAATGGTTTTACAATCCCATATAATCCACTTAATATTCGTACATGTTCTAGTGCATATTGATAATCTACTTCATCCCATGTTGAAGTATCCATATATTTAAATTGTAATCCATCATATGTTTCAATCGCACTTGTTCCAAGTTGATTAAATACAATCGATGTAAATTGCTCTTTTACTCGCATTGCTAAGGGTTCTTTAATCTTCATTAAGCCCTGTAAATCTTCTTGACTATAGGATTGAAGAACTTTTACTATTTCTTTTGTTTGATTTAGAAACATCGGAATGCTTTCTGGTTTCCGCTTTCCATCTTGTTTCATTGTTTTTGTTGGTGATATGATATACAACATAATTCTTTACTCTTATAAGAAAGAAACATATTTATGCTTCTTTCATCTCCTTCTCTTGTTTTTCTCTTTTTAAATTTACTCTTCGATAAGTTTCTTCTTTAATTAATACATAAATGATAGAGAATACCGGCAATCCTAGAATCATTCCTTTAAATCCAAATAATCCTCCACCAATACTAATCGCAAATAATACCCATAATCCAGATAATCCAACAGTATTTCCAACTACTTTTGGATAGATTAAATTCGATTCAATTTGTTGTAAAACCGTTCCAAACACTACAAAGAATACCCCTTGAATAGGATTTACAAATGCGACTAATAAAGCACTAATCCCTACTCCAAAAATAGCTCCAAAAATAGGAATAAAGTTTGTACATCCAATAATAACACTTACAATTGGAGCATATGGAAAACGAAATATTGTACATCCAATAAAGCATAATACCCCAATAATAATTGCCTCCATCACTTGACCAGAAACAAAATTCGTAAATGTCTCATTTGCTAATGTTCCAATCTTTAATACATAGTCATACCCAGATTTCGGTAAAAATGCATATAGAATTGTCTTTAATTGACGTTTTAAACGATCCTTTGATACAGTTAAATACACAGCAATTACAATGGCCATAAAGAAATTCGCAACACCACTTGCAAATCCACTTGCCATAGATACTATTTGTGGTAATCCATTTTTTACAACCGTCATCAATGCCTTCTCAATCTCTCCAGCATATTGTTCAATAGATTCTAAGATATCCATCGGAACACGTTGATGTTCAATCATTGCATTGATCCAATCTTGGAAAGAATCAATATACCCTGGAAAAGCATTTGCTAATGTTACAATGCTATCAACAACTTGTGGTACAACAATGGATATAACAAAGGTAATAACGCCAATAATTAATATTAACGATAAGATGACTGCTAATGGTTGTTTCCACTTTCCTGTTGAATCTGGTAATTTTTTAAGAAAATATTGAAGTGGCAAGTGAAATAAAAATGCCATCACTACCCCATAGATGAATGGTTTTAACAAATCTAGTACAACACGAATGCATTCTAATACTTGATTCATATGTAAGATGATCCATATTAGACCAATTGTATATGCAATTACAAATAAAACCTGTTTCATCGTTATTCGATCCAATGAACGATTTCCTTGTTTCATCATTTTATCCCACCTATCCTTCTCTTAATTCAAATAACATATCACGAAGCTGTGCAGCTCTTTCAAAGTCTAAAGCTTTTGCTGCTTCTTTCATTTCTTGTTCAATATTCGCAATCAATTTTTCTTTATCTTTCTTTGTAATTTTCTTTTTCTTATCCATAAATTTAGAAGCTATTTCTTGTGTTTCTTTACTACGAACTGCTTCATGGATTGGCTTGATAATTGTTTTTGGCATAATTCCATGTTCTTTATTATATTCCATTTGAATTGCACGTCTACGTTTTGTTTCATCCAATGCCTTTTGCATACTCTTAGTAATTGTATCTGCATACATAATCACATGTCCATTTGCATTACGTGCAGCACGTCCAATAATCTGAATTAAACTTCTTTCACTTCGTAAGAATCCTTCTTTATCAGCATCTAGAATAGTAATTAAAGATACTTCTGGAATATCTAATCCCTCTCTTAATAAGTTAATTCCAATTAATACATCATATTTTCCTAAACGCAAGTCTCGAATAATTTCTGTTCGCTCAATAGTTTTTACTTCATGATGTAACCAAGCTACTTTAAAATCCATTTCTTTTAAATAACTAGATAAATCTTCTGCCATACGCACGGTCAATGTTGTGATCAGTGTTCTCTCATTTCTTTTTATACGCTCTCTAATTTCATCTACAAGATCATCAATTTGCCCTTGCGTTGGTCTTACTTCCACCTCTGGGTCTAATAATCCTGTTGGTCGAATGATTTGTTCAATCACTTCTCCATGTACTTTCTCCATTTCATAATCTCCTGGAGTTGCTGAAATAAAAATCGATTGATTGTACATTTTTTCAAATTCTTCAAAACGTAAAGGTCTATTATCTAATGCGCTTGGTAAACGGAACCCATAATTTACAAGGGTTTCTTTACGTGCTCGGTCCCCATTATACATACCGCGAATTTGTGGTAAAGAAACATGACTTTCATCAATGACCAATAAAAAATCATCCGGAAAATAATCAAATAATGTATATGGTGTTTCTCCAGGTTTTCTTCCATCTATATGCCTAGAATAATTTTCAATTCCTGGGCAAACACCAAATTCTCTTAAGGCTTCCATATCATAACGTGTTCTTTGTTCTAAACGTTGCTTTTCTAATAACTTACCTTCATCATCTAATTCTTTTAGTCTTTCTTCTAATTCCTCACCAATAGTATCGGCCGCATGATTAATGATATCTTGTTTTGTCGCATACCCACTTGCTGGAGAAACAACATAAACAGTATATGCATTTTGTATTTTTCCAGTTAATGGATCAACTTCGCAAATACGTTCAATTTCATCATCAAACATTTCAATACGTAAAACAAATGCATCCGTGTGTCCTAAAGCAACTTCAATAACATCACCACGAACACGGAACGTTCCACGTTTTAAATCCATATCATTTCTTTGATACTGTACAGATACTAATTTTTGCATCAATTCATTACGCTCTATAATATCTCCAACATGAATCGTAAAGAACATATCACGATAATGATTTGGATTACTTGCACCATAAATACATGCAACAGATGCAATAATAATCGTATCTCTTCTTTCTAATACGGAATTTACCGCAGCCATTCGAAGCATATCTAATTCCATATTTGTCTGTGTATTTTTATCAATATAAGTATCGGAACTAGGAATATATGCTTCAGGTTGATAATAATCAAAATAAGAAACAAAATATTCCACGCGATTATGAGGAAAAAACTCTTTAAACTCTGAATACAATTGTCCAGCTAATGTTTTATTATGTGCAAATACAAGTGTTGGCTTATTCACTTGTGCAATCACATTAGAAATTGTAAATGTCTTTCCTGTACCTGTTGCACCTAACAACACTTGTTCTCTTTTTCCATCTTTAATCCCTTGTACTAACTGTTTAATCGCTTCTGGTTGATCACCTTGTGGCTTATAATCTGATACCAACTCAAATAACTTCTCTTTTTTTTCCATATCTTACCCTCGATTTCCTAATTATAATAACACTTCATACTAATATTTTATCATACCTATTTATTGTTCGATTATAGCAAAAACATAAAAAATTGTATATAGATACACCTCCATAACACCAAATACTTCAAAATATATAAAAAGGATAGAAATCTTAACCTAAACAAAGTTTTCATTCTACCCTATTTCATTCCATATTATCTATTTCAATTCCCTATACAAACATGAAACCTATTTATTTTATAACACCTTCTTCATACGCGTAATAGATTCAGTAATTAATTGTTTAAATAATGGTGCTACTCTTCCAGCAGTTTCTTTTACGTCGTCATCACTAAGTGGTTCATCACTCATACCGCAAGCTAAATTAGAGATACAAGAAATTCCACAAACTCTCATACCCATATGATTTGCCGCAATAGCTTCACATGCAGTGCTCATTCCTACCGCATCTGCGCCAAGAATACGACACATCTTCACTTCTGTCGGTGTTTCAAAGTTTGGTCCACTTGCTTGTAGATAAACACCTTCTTGTAAAGGTATTTGTAAATCGTGTGCACTTTCACGAATAATATCACATAAATCTTTTTTATAAATATTACTCATATCTGGAAATCTTAATCCTAATTCATCAATATTTGGTCCAATTAAAGGAGATGGAACAAAATTAGAAATTTGATCTGTAATTAACATAAAATCACCTGCATGGAAATCATAATTTACTCCACCCGCTGCATTTGTTAAAAATAAAATTTTAGCTCCCATCATTTTCATCAAACGTGTTGGCAATACAACATCTTCCATTGGATATCCTTCATAATAATGAATTCTTCCCTGCATAATTACAACAGGTACTTCATTTACATATCCAAAAACAAAACGTCCTTTATGTCCTGCAACTGTAGATACTGGAAAACCCTCAATTTCATGGTAATCCAAAGTAGCTTCCACTTGTATACTTTCTGCGTAATCACCTAATCCTGAACCAAGCACTAATGCAACTTCTGGTTTAAAATTAATTTTACTTTTAAAGCTTTCATAACATTTTATTAATCTTTCATACATAAAACTTTCCTCTTTTCTATTATTTAGTAATACTATCTAAAATGGATACTCCAATTGTATTTTCAGGCATTTTTATTTCAAAATTATCCGCAATCGTTGCTCCAATAATCGCAAACGTATCTTGTTCAGGTAATTTTCCACCTTGTTTCATTGACTTTGAATATGCAATAAACGGTACTTTTTCTCTTGTATGATCTGTTCCTTTATAGGTAGGATCGTTTCCATGATCCGCCGTTAAAATTACCAAATCTTCTTCTTTTAATACCTTCAATAATTCTCCTAATTTTACATCAAACTTTTCTAATTCTTGTGCATATCCCTTCACATTTCTTCGGTGTCCCCATAAGGCATCAAAATCTACTAAATTCGTAAAACATAATCCTGTGAAGTCTTTTTTTGCAATTTCAATCGTTTGTTCCATTCCATGAACCGATGTTTTTGATTTATGACTTTCCGTAATTCCTTCACCTACAAAAATATCATTAATTTTTCCTACTGAAATAACATCATACCCATGTTCCTTTAAAGCATTTAATACTGTTGGACCATATGGCTTTAGTGCATAATCATGACGATTTGAAGTACGGACAAATTCACCCTTTTTCTTTCCAACATAAGGTCTTGCGATGACACGTCCTACTTTCCATTCATCTCTCATGGTCAACTCTCTTGCAATCTCGCAATAATGATACAATGTTTCAAGTCCCATAGTATCTTCATTTCCACAAATTTGTAAAACAGAATCTGCAGAAGTATACACAATCAAATGTCCTTTTTCGATTTCTTCTTCTCCTAGTTCATTCAATATTTCCGTGCCACTTGCACTCTTATTTCCAATAATAACTCTTCCTGTTTTTTTTGATAATTCATCAATCAATTCTTTAGGAAATCCATGTTCTGTAAATGTAATGAATGGTTTTGTAATATATAATCCCATCATTTCCCAATGACCAGTCATTGTATCTTTTCCTAAACTTTTTTCTTTTAAAGCTGTACATTTTCCAAGTGGATGTTCTACTGCTTTAATTCCTTTTAAACGGCGAATATTTCCAATCCCTAATGCTTCAAGATTTGGAATATGCAAATCATAATTTTCTGCGATATGTCCTAATGTATCAACATTGATATCACCATATTTTTCGCTATCATCCATAGCTCCAATGCCTAATGAATCTAGCACAATCGTAAACACTCTTTTATATTTTTTCAATATCTACACCTCTGTACAATAACTTTACTAATTTATAAATTTCTATATTGTTCTAAGAACTGTTTATAGGTTCTTACCTGCAATAATTTAATCATTTTGTTTGGATTTGTAATCATCTTGCTTAACCAGTCAAAAAAGTACTGAATGATTTCACGATCACAGTCAACTGTAGCAGATAAAATCACCAGTTGAATATCGTATTCCCCCCATTTTACAGAATTTTTTAATAAAGCAACGGAAATACAAGACTCTTTTACTGCAATCGTATTTAAAGCATGAGGAATCGCTACCCCTAAACCAAATGATGTAGCCGATATACTTTCTCTTTGCATAACATCATTATAAAAATGTTCATTCACATATCCTTTTTCATATAAATGATTACTTAAAAATTTAATAATTTCACTTGGAGAATCAAAATCTAAATCAACAAAAAACAATTCTTTTTTTATCATTTGTTGAACCGCTTTATCAAATTTCATCTTTCGTTTCTTTTCTTCAAGATAATTTAAAGATTGTAAAATTTTATTTTCATCATCTCTAGTCATAAAAATAGAAATTTTAATTGTTAAAATATCTAAGGAATGACTTAAATTCAAAGTACTAATAACAAGATCAGGATTCAGTCTCATAATTCTTGATTCTTCAAACATATTGAAAATAGCGATTATCTCCATTCGATCTTTAAATTTCGTTTGAATATTTTTTAAGTTTAAATTTTTCATTGAGTCTTCATGAGGATAAATCAAAACCGCTCTAATTTTATTTACCATATTACTTCTTTCATATGCTGCCCCTAGATGCAATGCTAAAAAACCTATTTCATTTTCTTCTACATCTAACTCCGTATTTCTTTGGAAGCTTTTCATTGCTTGAATACTCATATCAAACACTAAAGGATACCTACATTTTATATCTTGTAGATACACATTATCCACATTAATACCTTGGGTTCTTCGTGTAATCAAAGAACGCATATGTATTTTTAATCCATTCACTAATTCCATATCACTCAATAAATTAATATCATATACTTTATATAAATCTTCTAACATAATATGAACTAACTTTGATATAGAATATAATTTACCATGAATGTAAACTTGATCTCCTGTATAGTTTTCACTCTTTTTCCCCATAAGTAACAAAGACAAAGCCTGAACTTCAGCATCTACTAATTCGATATTAATACGATTAGATACTTTTGAATAAAACTCATAAATAATTTTATATTCAACACTATTTTTTAAATCATTCATTTCCATAAAAGGCATCTTTATATAATTATGATGAAGCATTCTTTCGATAGAAACACCAATATGCATTAAAAACATTGGTAAAGAAGTTTCTCTTAATTTATATTGATATTCATTTAAGATATTTTCTAAAATATTAGCAACTTCCATCAAATTGAAATCATTATATAAAGACTTTAATATATTTAAATTAATAAAATTTCCTTTTGTTTCTTGAATCAATAAATTTTTATATAGTTTTCTTTTACTTTTTTCTGAGCCAACTAATTTAATGAAATTTTTTGATCGAACAATACGCAAATCCTCATACTCAACCGTAGGATATTCCTTCTTGCAGGAATTGCAAAGCGTTACAGCATCAA
>RCNH01000438.1_pt1 | contig 17435 bp, 17 predicted proteins | sample 2041161 | NCBI WGS metagenome assembly RCNH01 (sample SAMN09708215, study PRJNA481090) | Feces metagenome, whole genome shotgun sequencing project. | biome: feces | host: Leptonychotes weddellii | place: Antarctica: Sion Island | collected 2010-03-01 | reverse complement strand
TGGATACGCTAGAACAGTAAAGGATAAAACATGGCTGGTATGTATCTTAATTTTCCTTTTGATGAGGAAATCTTTAACACCACTTGGAAGAATACTCCAAATCTCACTCACACACGCTGGATTGAGAGTGGTGTAATGGTTGAAGATGGTGAGATTGCACGTATGATCGCTAATGGATCAGACACATTCACCACTCCATTCTATAACAACCTTGCACAAAACGATGCAACTAACTACGACGGTCAGACCGACATTGAGTTCGACAGCCTTGAGGGACACACTCAGACTGGTATCGTATTCGGTCGTAGTCGTGGTTGGATTGAAAACGAGTTCGTTAAGAACTACAACTCAGGTGCAAATCCAATGGCTGAGATTGCTAAGCAGGTTCAAGGATATTGGGCACGTGACGACCAGAAAGTTCTTCGTGGAATCGTTCAGGCTTGTCTCGACAACACCCAGATGGCATCTCACGTAATCAAGACTGGTGAGATGATTAACGAAACTGTACTCGGAGATGCTAAGACTGAGGTATTCGGTGAAAATGCTGAGTTTATCACCATGGCTATCATGCACTCTAAGGTTGCACGTAAGCTCGCAAATCTCCAGTTGCTCGAGTACCGCAAGTACACTGATGCACAGGGCATTGAGCGTAAGTCCAACATCGCTGACATCGACGGAATGACCGTTATCATTGACGACAGCGTACCTGTAACCCCTGGCTCAGATGCTAAGAAACCAGCTGAGTACACCACTTATCTTTTGACTCGTGGTGCTATCGGACACGCTTCTGCACCTGTAACCACTCCAGTTGAGCTTGATCGTGACCCTGTAAAGAACGGTGGTATGAACATGCTCATCACCCGCCGCCGTCAGGCTATCCACCCATACGGCTTCAACTTTGTAAAGCCTACAAGTGGCTACACCGCTTCTGCTACCAACGCACAGCTCTTCAACAAGGCTAACTGGAAGCTCGTCGGCGATCACAAGACCGTAGGTATGATGGCTGTTACTTGCAAGGCATAGTTTGAACCACAATGACAAAATACAGCTTGTAAATAAGTTATATGGTGACACCGAGATAAGTGATGAGCTTGTCTCGGTGTATTTGGATATAGCGATGTCTCGTATTCTTCATAAGCGTTTTCCATACGCTACAGAAGAGCTGACTGAGGATGATTTTGAACCTCGATATGACTACCTACAGTGCGAGATAGCTGTATTTCTCTTAGCTAAACGTGGAGCTGAGGGGCAGGTAGCACATAAAGAAAATGGTATCGACCGTGTATGGGGTAACTGGGGTATTGACGTACCTATTCCTCTACTCAATCAAGTCGTACCTAAAGGAAAGGTCATTGGATAATGCGATGCATGGACAGAAACACACAGGTTGTGTGGTGGTCTAGCTATGAGCAGGTACCAATCCTACATCAAGGCTATGAGACAGGTGAATATAAGCGTGCGTGGACTGAGCCTACGAAAGCTCGATTTAACGTCTCACCACCATACGGTCGTATCGAAGATTCACCTTTTGGTACAGATGTTTCCTACAACTGTATGATTCGAGCCGTTGATGTGCCATTTAGCATTGACGATCGTGTGTGGGTTCAACCTGAGCCACCACAGAAACTAGCTAATGGTGAGTATGACATAAAGAATGCCTATAAAGTCGTAAAGATTGCTCATTCACTCAATAGCGTAGCAGTTGCTCTATTCAGTGTTGGTGGTAACTAAAATGGATCTCAAAATCAATTTATCAGATTCTGGTTTGAAAGAGTTACAGCGACAGATAGAACAGGTCGCTCAACATCTTGAGAGCGTTCCTGAAACCGTTGTGGATGAATTGAGCATAATTGCTGAGGATGCTGCTAAAGCAAGCGCAAAACATTCTACAGGCACTCTTGCAAGTAGTATTTCAACCACCAAACACGACAATCAAGCTAAAGTGATTTCAAAATCACCGTATGCCGTGTTTGTTGAGTTTGGTACGGGTATCGGTCGACCAAGTAGCGATCCTCTTGACACCAAAGCTATGGCTGAGATGGGATACGTCGTAGATGGTCGTGGACATGGTGAGAAAGGTTGGAATTATTTCAAAGATGGTGAGATGGTTCATACCGTTGGACAGAATGGTGCGGGATTTATGGCAGCTGGAGCAAATGAAGCCAGGCAACACATTGCTGAAATTGTAAAGAGAGCTATAGATGATTAATCCAGAATATCAAGTATTTGATAAAGTCTCGAAAGAGATGAAAAAGCGACATCCACATTGTTTTATGACAACCGATGAGATTTCGGGTGATTCAAAACTACCCGCTGTTCAATTCTATATGGACAACAATTATATTCGTCGAGACATGAGCGATAGTGGATCGGTGGAAAATGCTGCACAGGTGTCATTTGTGGCATATGCGTATTCTGGCATTTCCAGGTATGAAGCATATTGCATATTGAATGATATTGACGAGATCATGCAAGAGATTGGATTTGTCCGTAAGAATATATTTGCCATTGCGAATTACGATAAGACAATTCACAGAGTCCGTGCGGGCTGGAGTGCCATGGTCACAAAGAATTTTGAGATCGGTCGATAGTGTCAAATCGACAACAAAACGACTTGTAAAGCAACTATAACTAAATAGGTCGCTCATAACTAGAAAGGTACAAAATGGCAATTTCAACCATTAACACGTTCCTCATGGTCAAGAAAGCAGATGGAAAGAGCGGATATGAGAAGCTCATTGATATCAAAGATTTTCCTGACATGGGTGGAACCCCAGAGTCTATTGATGTAACAACTTTGTCCGATGGTGTTCAGAAGAATATACCTGGTATTCAGAAGATGGACATCCTCGAGTTCACTGCAAATTACACAAAAGAAGATTTCCAGAAACTTCGTGCTATGCGTAATCAGGTAGACAAGGAATTTGCAGTTGTATTCGGTGCCGCATCCAACGGAGATCCAGATGGACACAATGGTATCTTCAAATTTAAGGGACAGCTCGACTGTGCGCTCAAGGGTTCTAAGACCAACGAAGCCGTTGAGATGACTGTATCCATTGCGGCATCTACCGCACCTGAAATGGCTACCTCACTTTAATCACTAGAAAGGAACAGAGATGGCAAAGAAAGCACTCCCAAAGTACATTGTAATCACCGATAAGGAAAATGACACTGAGTATAAACTCGGCTACACTCGACGTGTAATTCTAGATATGGAATCAGACGGATTTAACATCAATGAGATCGATTCTAAGCCACTTGCAGCAATGAATATGTTGTTCACACGTTCATTTGATCGATTCCATCCAGAAGTATCACTCGAAAAGCGTGAGGAAATCTATGATGAGCTTGGTGATAAGAGTGAACTCATGCTTGCATTGGTTGATTTGTGGTCATACACAGTTGAGGGTTTAACTTCAAACCAGAATACACGACTCAAGTGGAAGATGGTATAAGTCGAGAAAAACTCAATGTAGTTGATTTATTTGAAAATCTGTTTCCTAAAGCCCTAGTGTATGGAATGAGTCCAGAGCAATATTGGACAGATGATCCAGGATTGTTTGAAATATATAAACTAGCATATGACGAAAAGCGTGAACTGACAAATTTCGACAGCTGGCTCACAGGACTCTATACCTATCTTGCAATCGGTAAAAACGCACCTATATTGAATGCGTTGTCTAAGGCTACGAAAGCAGATGATTATCTCGACTCACCTTTGGAAATTTACACTACGAAAGCTCAAAGGGATGAGAGGGATAGACGAGCTGAGAGTGAAAAGAACCGACAAGAAGAGTTAATGCACATGAAAGCAATAGCTCACTTGCAGAATTTCGCTGATCAGTTCAACAATCCAAACTAAACAATGGAGACGGCACCTCTAAATTTAATGAGAGGGGTCGTCTTTTTTATGTCGGAAGCAAATATTGATTCCATTTCGATTGAGATTGAAGCATCGTCATCTAAGGCGGTTGCAGGTCTTAGAAATCTCAACAACTCAATCGCAAATCTCGGTAATCGAGTACAAAAAACAATACCTCTGCTGAATGAGTTCACTGCATCTCTCAAGGGATTGAGTGGAGTTCATATTGACTCTCTTGAATATCTTGCGAAATCACTGAACCAACTTAGCAGTGTAAAATTAAGCAAAACTACAACTAAGAATCTAAAATCACTCATTGGTACTATGGCTAGTTCATCCGCCGCTACAACAGGTGTTGATGGGCTAGCACGATCCTTAAATTCCTTAAACAGTCTTAAGGGATTGAAGATTAGTGGTACAACTGCAAATAATCTCAATCAGATTATTTCTGCATGTAAACAATCTTCAAGTGTATCGAGTGAATCTATCAATCAAATCATAGCTCCACTCAAGGAATTAAGTGGAATAAAACTGAGTTCTACCATTGGATCGGGGCTTAAAAAAACAGTTGAATCATTAAAAACTCTAAATGATATAGAAATTCCAGCTCAAAAGTTTAAGGATTTACGTTCAGCATTAGATGGATTGAGTGGAATGGACACGAGGGGGTTTTCTGGACTTGTAAGATCGCTTCATAAATTACCGGAAGCATTTAAGAATCTTAATCAGATCAACTTCGAAAAACTCGAACGTGATTCAGCTCGATTGGTCTCTGCACTCGGTAAATTACCGGATGCATTAAATAAAGCAGGATCAGGAGCTGCCATGCTCACGGCTAATGTCAATAATCTAGCCCCTGCTATCAACAAAACAGCTAAAAATACAGAGACATTAGAGAGTCGATTAAATCGATTTAGACGTACGGGAATGCGCATCGCCGGAGTTTTCACATCTATGAAAACTGCGGTGGCATTAATGACTCCAGCCTTTGACTATGTTGAGGGTGTAAATCTATTCGAGCAGGCTATGGCTGGCGCCAGTCGAGAAGCTCAAAATTTCTATGCTGTAGCGAGTTCAAAATTGGGTCTCGATCCACTAGAGTGGATGAATGCACAAGGTGGATTCCAAGCAATGGCAAGAGGAATGGGTATGACCACTGAGAAAGCCACCACGCTATCTCAGACACTCACTCAGCTTGGATATGATATGGCGTCATATTGGAATCTGGAAACCACAGAAGCCATGGAAAAGCTACGATCGGCTTTGTCTGGAGAGATGGAAGCTGTTCGTCGATTTGGTATCGACGTATCCGATGCACACCTCAAAGAGATGTTGCTCGCACGTGGCATGGAAGCTAACACGCAAGCATTGAGCCAGCGTGAAAAGATTATGCTTCGATATCAAGCGATCATGGAACAGACATCGATCATGCAAGGTGACATGGCAAGAACTATGAACTCACCAGCGAATGTCGTTCGTCAATTTGGTGCGGCATGTACACAGGCTGGTAGGTCTATTACTGCTCTATTCATTCCACCTATGATTGCGATCATCAAGGCAGCCACTGCTGTTGCAAAAGCTGTCACTATAGCAACACAAGCTATCGGTCAACTTATCGGTGGATTCAGTAAGAAATTTAAGGATGCGTTCGTTCTTCCAAAACCAGATTTCAAAGATTTGGGTGGCGGTGGATTTAGTGCTCCAAAGGCTCTTAATGATGCGGGTGATGCAGCAAATGGCTTGTCAAAGGGCTTAAAGGGTGCTGGAAAAGCTGCAAAAGAAGCTAAGGATAAAGTTAAAGAGCTACGTGACGAAACATTAGGATTTGACGAATTACATATCATTGATCCATTCAAAAACATTAACGATAGCTTAGGTGGAGCCGGCGGCGGTGGTGGAGCCGGCGGCGGTGGTGGACTCGGTGATTTTGGACTTGGTGATTGGGATCTTCCTACTTACGACTTCTTTGATGGATTAAAGGAAGCTGAATCTAATATCAAGCAGGTAGTCGATAACATCATTAACGGTATTACGATTTCACTAACTAGATTGGTTGATACAGCTAAGGATATTTTTGGTCAAATATTCAATCAGATAAAAGAGATTAAATGGAAAGAAATATTTGAAGCAAATATCATTGGCTTGATAGATGTATTGAATACTTCCTTAGAAGCTATGATACGTGTTATTGGAGAGCTGGCAATTGCGTTTAATATACCTGCATCATTTGCTGCGATAGTCAATACTATCACATCCGTATTCAACTTCTTAAGTGCTGCCATAGAGACGTCATCTGCGGCATTGGTGGAATTTAATAGAAGAGCAATTGTCCCTGTGATGGATACATTGGGTAAAGGATTCAGGCTTGTATTACAGGCGGTTTCTGATTCTCTATCTTATTTCACTAATATTATTTATGCGAATAGACAGAGTATGGTCGAGCTAGGTGCAACGGCGGGAACTGTCATACGACCAATTACAAAGTTCTTTGAAGCATTTGTTATGGTAGGGATTCAAGCTACGGTTGCGGTTATTAATTTATTAATAAAAGGAATCGCAAATCTTACCCAAGTCCTACTCGCATCAGAATTAGGTCGTAACGCTCTCATTGCATTGGGTGCATCGTTGACTGCAACATTCACAGCCAAAGCTATCAGTGAGGGAATTGTGCTCATAGCGTCCCTTATTGAAAACTTTGGAAATAAGGCAGTAGCAGCAATGATCAAGGTCGATGATGTGATGACACATGGTCTAGGAAAAGGACTATCTGAGCTTAAGACTTCATTTTCACTGCTAGGTGGATCCGCTCGCAACCTTTCAGATAAGTTCGGGTCTGTAACGAAGTCTATGAATGCGACTGAGAGATCGGAGTCTCAATTACAGAAGAGATCAGGATTGCTCAGCAAAGCACATAATCTCATGCTCACTCCTGTGACAAAGCTAAACTCATCACTCAAATCATTGAAGTCATCCTGTCGTGATGTCATGGACAGTGAAAATGCAATGTTGACTGTGAAAAACCAGTTGACCGGCGCAATTACCCGTTTGAAAACCACTACGACTAATTGGGGACAATCCATCAAGGTTGCACGTGCTGAAAATAAATCTTTGAATGGTACTGTCAAAGCGCTGCTCACGCCGATGACAATGCAATTCCAAGCCATTATGCGAAATATAAAAGCAAGGATGACTGAGAATGGTACAGTGGGCAAGACCATTGGAGCATTTTTTAAGGAAAAGACCGCTATCATCGCTAATAGTACTGTAAAGGGAGCTGCCGCAGTGGCTAGTGGTGTGCTTACCACCGCTCAAATTGCTCTCAATGTAGCAGTGAATGCATTTCCTGGAATGATCATTGTCACTGCATTGCAATTGATTTTGTCAGTCATCACTCCTTTGGTTGAAAAAGTTTGGGAATGTGTCAAAGGATGGTTGGGATTTAGTGATAGCGCAAAAGATGCTACCGAATCTATGTCGGAAGCAGAGATCGCAGCTCAACAAAATGCAAAGGAATTAGCTGATCTTACCAGATCAGTCGATAATGCTCGAAAGAGTAATGCTAGTTTTGATAAGATCCTTAAGGATAATGGTTATACGTCGGAGCAATTCGCTCAACGACTCCAGGACGCAGGCATTAGTGTTCAGGAGTTTGAACAGCAAGTCGATGATGCAACGCAGACCATAATTAATGATTATCAGTTATTACCTACCACTTTGGAAAAAACAACTGATGAAATCATTTCAGTTATGAAACACAACATCGAAGCCACTAAAAACCATGGTAGATTGTTGCAACAAGTCATGGAAGTTACAGGACTTGATAGCACTAATGTGTTCATCAAAGAAATGAAAAATGGTGGCACGAAATACAATGGACTTATGGAAGAGTTCCTAAGTTTAACAAAAGAGGAACAAGAAAAATTTATTGCACTGTATGCGGAAGCTGGTAAAACGGCAACGGAAAAAGAATATGAGTCTATTATTAAAAATTCTGGACTTATTTCAGATGCAACTGGAACGGTTGTCAGTGAAGCAAATGAAAAACTCAGTGAAGTTGACCAAAAAGCCGCCGAAACTGTAAGTGCAGCTGTGGATAAATCTATTGTCACCATCCAGCAAAAAGCTGAGGGATTCAAGTCAGCCGGAGACACTCTCGCACGTCATTTTATGACTGGTGTCGCAAATGGTATGTCGGCTCAAACTAATAGTGTAACTAAGAGCGCCACCGAGATTGTAAACAAAGTTGTTGATGTATTTAGCAATAGTGTCAATGCAAGTAATCTTCAAGCCGCTACCGTTAAGCTGATGCAGGGTGTCAGTAAAGGCATTGAACAAAGTACCAAGACCGTTGAAACTGCCGCAAGTAAGCTACCTGTTGCAGCAACCGCCGCAATAACTAAGAAATCTAGCATGTATGTTTCTACTGGTAAGAGTGTAGGAACCTCATTTGCTAAGGGTATTAGTTCGAGTTCTAGCAATGTCACTCAGGCTACCAACTCACTAGTATCAGCGGTTAAAAATGCACTCGATCCATCTAGACAGGCAGCACATAATGCTGGTAGTAGAGTGGGAGATGCGTATGCTAATGGTATGACAAACCGATCTTCAATTGTCTACAACAAAGCATATAGTCTCTCACAAAAGGCTAGCGATGGTTTGAAATATAACGTAAACGAAGCAACTAGCATTGGTCGTAAGTTTTCTAATAACTTTATCAATGGTATAAAGAGTGCGAATGCGTATAGTGCAGCTCAATCCGTAGCCCAAAATGCTAGGAGTGGAGTCAGCTCACAATATGACAATGCATGGAATGCTGGTTGGTGGTTCGGTGAGGGATTTGTTCGTGGTATTAAGAATAAGTCCAATGATGCATATTGGGCTGCACATAGTATTTCTAAGAGCGCTATTCGTGGCGCAAAAGTTGCTGCTGATATCCATTCACCATCAAGAGAAATGAGAAAGGTTGGAAACTGGTTCACAGAGGGTATGGCAATCGGTATTGCTGAAAAGACAAACATAGTCATGGACAGCTCTAAGAATATGATGTTTGCTGCAATGAATAGCGCAGGTCGAACTCTCGATCGTGAGATGCAGCGAATTGAACCTCAGCTCACCACCCGTTCATCTTCTACAATCCAATCGACAACTCGTCATGAATTTGATTGGTCAAAATTAGAAGATGTAATTATGAACACAGTCACACGAGCTGTTGAGAAAGTTGACGGTTCGATGCGTGTTGAAATGGATGGAGTGCTTGTCGGACAAGCAGTCCACAACGCTGAGCTGAGAGCAGGTGTTATCTACTGATGGCTATAGGAAAACTTGAGGGATACATTCGTGTATCACCTAATCGAAAGAATTGGAAGAGCGTGCCGACCCCTGCAAAGGGGTCTGGTACGATCGAGATAAATACTATTGTTAATGGCGGTCGTAACATCAACGGTGATTTCATTGGTGAGACAGTAGGAAACGACAAGTGCAAAATCAACTTATCCTATGGTGCTCTCGACAATGAGACATTCATGTGGCTCATGCAAATGTTCGATCGAGATGTTGGCGGACATTACATCAACTATGTTGAGTTTTACGATCCACGAGTTGGACAGAGAGTCATTCGACAGATGTATGTGGGTGATCGCAAAGCGACTCCATTCAGAACTGACTCAGATGGCAAACCAGAATTGTGGTTGGATGTTCAATGTAATTTGATTGAGGTGTAGCCATGACCAAATTTTTAACTGACTTGGATCCATCATTACAAGTCCCTGTGAACTGGATCGATGAAGTTCAACCATTGCGTGTTGCTCAGGATTTGAATATCACATACTATGATGAATCTGGAAAAAAGCTCGATGTTCGTGGAGAAATAGTATTTGCTAAAACCACTCACGAATCGGATCCAGCTAATTTAATGGCGCTCCCATCATTACACATGAAACTTCAATGGTTTGATAAAAATAACTTCACTGCTAATGCGGAACGATTGAAAGAAATTCATTCTTTAATATTTGAGGGCGGACTTGAATCTGAATTTTATACGACAGAAGTCATACTTAATTTTAATACCTATACATGTGAGATAAAGGGATCGAATGAATTTGTATTCCTCAACAACGAGTCCTATCACTTTGATGGATTTCTAAGTACAAAATATTTTGATGGTGGTCTACCTCGAGCATTTGATACAAAGCATATTAATAGCTCATTACGATCATGGTCACATAAATTACCAATTGGATACAGACTTGATCGTAATCGTAATGCTCTTGAGTCTCTTAGACATCTATATCAGTTAAATGGTTTTCGAGTGCTTTATGTAGGCAGAAAAGCATATATCACTAATAAATATGACTATGATGCTATAGATTACAAAATACCTCAGTGTGCGATTTACAATCAGATAAATGAGCTTAAAAATCCAATTCAATGGGATAGTATCTCAGCTCAATCAATTAGTCGATCGGATAATATCACTAGTACACGAATTAAAGACGACGCACTGATCTACGAACGGAATCGGGATTATGTATACATTACTCTTCCTAGTATTTTTAGTGAGGTTAAAATCGGTCGTGCATCAAATGAAAATGAGTTATACGATACGAAAACCGATAAATCTGGATTATGTCGTGTACCAATTGGATATTTTGATAGATTGAACAAGAGTGGTAGTGGCGAGTGGATATTCGTAGGACACACGATTCAGATCACTCCCTCTAGCACACTTCAAAGTGGAAAAGCATTAACCAATCCATACAATACATCTCAACACACGACTGCGTTGATGACTTTGATGAGATTTAAGGATATGAAAAAACTCTCATTTGAGATGAGAAACTCACCATTCCTACCTGTCGGCGCCACTGTAAAACTCGAGTATCCAGACGAGAGCGAAAACAATCCTACGAAGCACAGTTGGAGAGACTTTTATATAAGTAAGATTGAGCGTGACTTTGAAGTCGGTTGCAAGATGAAAGTTGAGGGTTATCTTGGCGGATCGACTGAGGATTGGGTGCTTGATGATATCTTTACTTCGATCAAAGCTAGATGGGATTGGAATACTTATGATAGTCGTCCTGGATATCGACTGGAGTGGATGGTTAAAGCGAAAGAAGAATTTGAGTTGTTGGGGGTTGCTCGTAGAACCTCGTATAGGATTCACAGGACAAAAGACGGAGTCAAAACCTTATTGGGAGAGGTACCACATCCAAGCGAATACTGGTTGGATCCGATTCCATACGATGATGATGCATCGGATAATATGTATTACACCATAGATGTTGTCTTTGATGAAGAAGAGGTTTTGTCTTTGGATATCCATCATGAAAGTGTTCAAATAACTTCGTATGGATATGTAGGTGCACCAAATGCAATGATGAACAATCCTCATTTAAGAGTGGATTATTTATCACCGACAAAGGTAGAAGAAGATAATACACAACCGAGAGTTCATTATCGATATATGGGTCAGTGGGCTAATGTTCTTAATAAATCAAGTAATGTAATGTAGGAGTTAAAATGGCAAAATTACCAGAATATCATGATGAAAGTTTTGAACATCCAAATCGAGTAAAAGTTCGTGTTGTCGACGCACGAAATGGCATTTATGATATCGAAAGAATGTGTGGTAAGGGTCGAGAGGGTACACCTCTCAATAAAAAATTTATCGATTCATATACAGAATGGGTGCAAGACATTTCATTAGGTAAAATTCCTTTAGGTAGAGGATTGAGATGGGATAATTCAAAAAGCACTATTGAGATTTCTACTCCTTTGAGTGTTTCTTTGGGTGGCACTGGAGCGAGCAATCGACAAAAGGCACTGGAAACTCTTGGAATTACAGTATCTCGTAGCAAAGCACCGAGCACAGGGGATCCCTATTCGATCCATATTCAAATTTTATAAGGGGATGTGAGAGATGGGATATACAGTTGGTGGTCGAGATAGTGTCGGCTACTATTGGGGTACAGGCAAAACTGAAATACGACTAGAAACACGAGTGGACATTATTAGTGACACACAGGTTCGTGTGCACACTTGGGCTAGCACAAGATCCATACCACCATACAATATGTCGCAATATGGAGTTAAATATTGGTGCGGGCTAGGAGACTGGGAAGATACAGAGCGCTATTCAGTTTATAACTATGGCAATTGGCTACCTGATGTCCATGATTCTGTACTGGTCACAAGAGGATATACAACTAAAACATATCGTGCATATGCTGGATATACGGGTGCTACGGTTCAAGGATATGGTGCTGCCCGAAATAGCGGTCGTGTATATTTAGATGTGGAAATCCCTGCTCGACCTGAACGCATACCTGATAATCCTACCATTACATTACCTAGTAAGAAATTTAAACCCGATCAAAATCTAGAAATGACGCTTAAGCTGAATCGTGCGGATTATGAGGGTACAGGAACGTTTGAAAACTTTATTATCAATGTAAACGGTCGTGAATGGACTACACCTTATAGTACGTGGGATTTTCATCCTAGACAACATGGTGAACATCTCACCATTTATTGTACAGCTGTATATGATATGGGTGCCAGAACCATAAGATTGAAAAGTCCGACATATTATATGGATGTACTAGAATATGATCCAGCTGAGACCGCTAAAATAAAGGTCTCGGAAACTGTAGTCACACCAGGTAATCAAATAGATGTCGAATGTATCACAAGCTATGCTCAAGGTAATGCTAAGTTTATTCGATATGAGTTATATGCTGATAATCGTCGTGTGTTCTACTCGGATACGGAAAACAAAACCAGATTAAAACCTAGTGATTTCATATCACCCACAGGTGGTTATTTGGATTTTCATTGGGAGTGTGTATACGACTTCTACGGTAAAGAAAAACGAGTCAAATCCAATACCATAACAGTTGAGGTCATTGGTGGATGTGTAACAGTATATGATGAGGGCGGGCAGGCTAGAGTTGGTCTTGTGACAGTTTATGATGAAAAAGGTAGACCTAAGAATGTGGTTATAAGCGGTTACGCTTCAAATCGACAAGTTAGTAAAACATTAGTCAAATAGTATCGTCAAAGCGTCAATGATAGAAAACTCCTTTTTGCAATGATATATGTGCAGAAAGGAGTATTTTTATGGCTGAATTACCTGATTATCACGATGAGGAATATCAATATCCAAATCGTATTCAACTAATTCCTGTAGATGAACCAAATAAAATTTACGACGTAGATCGTGTACCTGGTCGAGGAATAGAGGGTACACCTCTCAATAAAGAATTTTTCGATAATTTTAAGAAATGGTTCGAGCTTCGTACCGAACAAGTCAAGACCAAGTTATCTACTCACACCGAAGAGCAAATCCGTCATTTCGATGAGGTGTATGGTCTCCAGGGTGATAAGTTTCTAGAGAATGAGCGACGTCGTGAAGAACTCTTTGATGGCTTGCAACTTAGAAGAGATTCGGCTTTTAACATGGAGTATGAGCGTCAGTCACAGGAGTTCACACGTGATCAAGAGAATCGAAACGAAAGATTTGAGACGTTAGTTGATCACCTCAGAACTGAAAGTGAAATGCTCAATCAACGTCATGCCACTCTTTATGGAATGATGATGGATGTCCGCAACGAACTTTATGATCAGCAGGAAAGAAATAATTCCGAACAAGCTGCAAATAACGCAGCTGCACGTAGTGTGACAATTAAAAAATTAAATCCGTCTGAGGTGGATTCAAAAGGATTACCAATCGGTCGAGGTAAAACTGGAGTCATCTATCTTGTGCCCGATAAGAATAATGAGGGCAATAAGTTCAGTGAGTATATCTACATTGGTGACTCATGGGAGAAAATCGGAGATTCTGCTGCATCTTTTGAGCCTATTACGTCAGATATGATCACCACAGCTATTAATGATCATAAGGGTGTTGTTGGTAATGAAGTATTAACCGCAAATCAGCTTCTAGCACTGGGTGAAGCAATGACTGGACTCATATATGAACATGCTAATGACATGTTTGACAGTGCGAAATCTGACTTAGAACGTTCTATATCCACCGTTAGTGACGATCTAGATTATTACATAAAAGAGCAGGCTCGGGACGAGGAGATTCGTGAACAACGTGAGAATGATCTTATGGTTGGAATCAACGGTAAGATTAGTAATCTACAAAGCGATGTTGCGATGCTCAGACGTGGTCATACGCATAAGGCAAATGATATTAGTGATTTTAAGAGTGCCGTCTTAAATATGTTTTATCCAGTTGGAACCATCTATACAACTATGGACACACGATTCAATCCTGCAACCTCATTTGGGGGTAGTTGGAAAAAGATTTCCGATAGATTCTTGTATGCCACCAATGGTACTACAGGTATAACAGGTGGCGAGAAAGAACATAAGCTCACCATTGATGAGATGCCTGAACATAGGCACAGATTTGATACACATCCACGTGATTCGGATGAGGATAGTGCTTATAAGTACACACGTGCGGGAACAGGTGCATATATCGGATTTGACACGACATACTCAACAGGTGGAGATAAACCTCACAACAACATGCCACCTTATATTACAGTTCACGCTTGGCAGCGCACAGCATAAAGTAAAGGAATGATAAATGGATAATATACTAGCGTCTCCTGCCACTTGGGTGGCGGTGGTTTTGCTTTTTGATGTCATCACTGGCTACTACCAAGCATGGTGTCGCTACGATTTGCAAAGTAAAAAGATGAAGCAGGGACTCCAGCGTAAAGGCGCAGAAGTTTTATTGGTTATCTTTGTAATGATTTTTAACATTGTTATAGAAAAAAATCCAACAATAAGCGAATTTCCACAAGTAGCTGATCTAGTACGACTTATGAGTCTTGATGGTGTTTGTGGATACATTATCTTGAAAGAAATCACCTCTATTTGTGAGAACCTCATACGAGCAAATCCAGAACTGGCAAGTCTACCATTCATGCAGCGACTACGTATCGATGGTGAACTCGAGTCTAACTCAACCATTGAGGTAGCGGAAGAGATAGTTGAAAGGGTTGAAGATGAGCTTTGATTACACTCTCATAAGGGCAAATACAAGTAATTACACCCCTGGTCGACGAGGAAACAGTATTGATTTGATAGTAATTCACTACACTGGTACCATGGCTAGTGCAATGAATAACGGTCTCAATTGGAAAAATAATCATCCGGGAACATCAGCTCATTACATTATCGATCGTGATGGTACCGTTGTCCAAAGTGTGCTCGAAAGAGATACTTGTCATGCCGCTGGAAACATCGATGTAAATCTACGATCCGTTTCACTCGAATTTGTAAGTGACGGTAGAGATTTCACTCCAGAACAGATTAATTCTGGTGCTCAAGTCGTTCAGTATCTCATGCGTACCTACGGACTATCTAAAGAGTGTGTTATTCGTCATCATGATGTAGCTCGCTATGCTCGCTATGGTCGCATTGCTGACCCATGGAAGAGATGTCCAGCTCCATATGTAAACGGAAATGACAACTCTAAATGGTATCGTTTGAGAGACCAACTAACTGGAGATATTACTCCAACCCATACCACAACATCTAAGCATTCTTCATCTTCTAATAAGATTGCTGTTGATGGATGGATCGGACTCGATTCAGTATCAGCATGGCAGCGAGTCATGGGATGTAAGTACATTGACGGTATTATCTCGGGACAATATTCAGGTTCAAGAAATCGTCACAGGGCACTAACAACGATTCGTTACGGATCGGGTGGAAGTCTTTTGGTAAAAGCCATTCAGAAAAAGACCGGTGTTACTGTCGACGGATACATGGGAGCAAATACCATTAAAGCCTGGCAGCGATACATCGGTGTGACAGCTGACGGATGGTTTGGACATGACACTGCCCGTGCCACACAGCGATGGATCAATAAACAACTTTAATCTGGAGTTTAACCACTTATGATATACTATATGTAGTGGTTATCCATAGAAATCAACCGCTTTTATTGGCGGTTGATTTGTTTATTTGGCGATTGTAAAACACCAGATAAACGACTTATTGTAAGCCGTTTTAAGAGGTTTTAATTTGTCTTATGGGTTTTGACTAGGGTACTTTGACAACATTTAGGAGATATTTATGATTTTGAGCGATCGTGATATTAAGAATGCACTCAATAATGGTCAGATTACGATTGAGTCACTCAATCGAGATGACATTCAACCTTGTAGTGTTGATTTGCACATGGGTGATACATTTGTAGTAGCTGGAAACAATGAAACCATAAAGGCTGATTACATCACTCTTGAACCAGGTGCGTTTGTACTTGCAACGACCAAAGAGTATATAAAACTAGGTGATGATATTCTTGGTCGTCTTGAGGGTAAAAGCTCCATCGCACGACTAGGACTGATCATCCACACCACAGCTGGATTTATCGATCCTGGATTTGAGGGTGAGATTACACTTGAGATGGTCAACTTGAGCAACAAAGAAATTACTATTGATGCGGGTAGTCCTATCGCTCAGATTTGCTTTGAGCAACTATCATCTCCATGCGACAGACCTTATGGTTCTGAGGGTCTTGGCTCACATTACCAAGGTCAGCGTGGAGCAACCAAATCTTATATGATTTAATCATAAAAATACCCCTCGAGGAAAGGAGCCGAGGGGTAAGGCGGAGAAAAAGTGCGATCCGTACAGGGTGGAGCACTCTCTCCATTATATCAAATAGCATTATATATAGTAGTTAAGCATCCATAATAAATGACCAAACACAATATGTAGTATCATTTGCTATTATCTATTTGACGGTAGTTCATTCAATTAATTGTAGGTTATAATAACGTCAAATATAAAATATAAACTATAAACATTCACTGCTGTCAGATGTACCCGCTAAATGGCGGGTATTTTTATATGATTTGTTCAAGCACCTCAGCCGCTTGGCGTTTCGCATCTGGATCAGCACACGCATATACATTCAAAGTCATAGCTGCATTTGCATGTCCTAAGATACTTGATACTGTCTTTACATCAACTCCACCAGCAATGGCGGCACTTGCAAATGTATGTCTCAAATCATGGAAGCGTACGCCAGTGTCAATGCCAGATTTTTCTAGCAGACACTTGTGGACTCGTGACAGGGATTCAGGGTTCCACATTTCTCCGGTCCGATAGGACATGAATAGGTAGGGGCTATCGGGGTGCTTGGCATGCTCCTGGATCAATAGCTCCACCGTTCGCCGAGGAACAGCCACTTTCCGGACAGAGTTTTTGGCCTTAGGCTCGGATACGACGAGCTTGCCACCTATGCGCGATACCTGCTTGTTCACAGTGATGATGCCATTTACAACATCCACGTCCTCCCACAATAGTGCTGCCAGCTCACCACGTCGCAGCCCACTGGTCAGTTCCAGATAGTAGATCGGGAGGACCCCGTAGTTTTCGGCTTCCTGGAGATAGCGACCAACCTGCTCAGGTGGGATGATTTTCATTTCGGCTTTATCCTCCTCATTCGCCTTGTCCCAGAACAGTGTTTGCAAAACATTGGTGTCTACCTTGCCGGTCACGCCGGGCACTGTACCCCGATCGCTGTTCTGCCAGATATCGA
>RCNH01001129.1_pt1 | contig 17478 bp, 8 predicted proteins | sample 2041161 | NCBI WGS metagenome assembly RCNH01 (sample SAMN09708215, study PRJNA481090) | Feces metagenome, whole genome shotgun sequencing project. | biome: feces | host: Leptonychotes weddellii | place: Antarctica: Sion Island | collected 2010-03-01 | reverse complement strand
CAGATTTTATCAATTATTTCCTTCCAAATTACACCAAGGATATTTTGGTGCTAAGAGATTTGATATTGACCCATTAACTCAAAGAAAGATTCACTTCATTAGTTTATGTGGTGTTTTAGAAACCTCACATACCTTAGCTAATTTAGATTATTTACATCTGTTTAAAGTAATTGATAAAATCTGTGTTAACAATAAAACAGACAAATACGAAGCCTTTAAACAAATGTGTTTTAATGTAATCTTTAAAAATACTGATGATCATGGTAAGAACTTTGGTTTTTTATATGATGAAGCAATAAAAGGTTATAAATTATCCCCTGCATATGACTTAACTTCTTTACCATATGATAAAGAACATGAAATGATGGTTAATCATCATGGTAATCCAACAATTGAAGATTGTATTGAAGTAGGAAAGATAATTGGAATTTGTGAAAAAGATATAAATGATATCATTGATGTCTTAACAAAACTAAAACATAATCATAATTTTTAAGATATTTATTTATCCAAACATAAGTTAACTTCAAAAAGATTAATATATAATATTAAAAAAGAAACATTTGTATGAAAAACTCTAAAAAGAAATCAAAATTCCTTTCATTAATATTAGCTGGAGTAATGTCTTTAACAACTCCGCTAATGGTTATTTCATGTTCACAAACTAGCTCTGACTCACAAACCCCTATAAAAGACCCCGAAATTACAGGAGTTGATATAAACTTTAGTGATAAAAAATATCAACCAGATGAATATGTTACTTTTACAGCACAAGTTTATCCAAGTAACATTACTAGTGGATTGAAATACGAATGATTATTAAATGATGAAGTTGTTGGTAATAGTACTTCAAATTCTTTTAGATATAAATGTAAGGCTGCAGACAATAATAAACAAGTCAAGGTGAGAGTTACACAAAGAGTTAATGGAAAAGATGTTATCAAGACCTCTTCTTCAAAAACATTACGTGTACAAGAAGCAACTCCAATTCCTCCAAGTCATGATCCTGAAATCGAAAGTGTTAACATTAGTTTCAATAGTAAAGTATATCAACCAAATGAAACTGTCACTTTCACTGCACAAGTTTATCCAAGTAACGCTACTAGTGGATTGAAATATGAATGATTATTAGATAATGCGCCTATTGGTACAACATACAATGCTACTTTAAATTACACTTGTAAACCAAGTGATAACAACAAGCAAGTAAAAGTAAAAGTTACTCAAACAGTTAATGGAAAAGAAATTGTTAAATATTCTTTACCTCAATCACTAAGAGTTGAAGAACTTGCTCCAATTCCACCAACCCCTCCACCAGCAGAAACATTAATCCAAAAAGTAAATAAAGAAATACATAACATTACAACCAAACAACAAAATTTAACAGATGCTCAATTTAAAGCTATTGATTCGAATAATGTTTTAAATATGATTAATATTCCTAACATTAGTGAAAGTGATAGACAAAAATTAACTGTAATTAATTTCACTAGTTCTAATCCATCTGTTTCATTTAAAGTAACTTATGGCGGAGAAACAAGTGAGCAAATCACTGTTAGATGAATTGTTGCTCCTCCACCAGTTATAGAAAACTATCATTTAGCCATTTCTAAAGATGGTACAGCTGATAATATTACAGATACATCTGTAACATATCATTTATTACTAAATTCTGATACTACTATTAAACAAGAAAACTTCCTTGTGAATGTTACATTGAATAATAGTCAAATTTATCCTGCAATTGTTTCTAAAACAGCTAATCATAACCAATATACATTAACCATTAATTTTAATAGTTTAAATCCAGGAACAAAATATTACATTACTAAAGTTAGTGCAACCATAAATAATAAAGATTATGTTGCGTATAATAACACTGGTAGTGAAGAATACAATTTCACTACTCTAAAAACTTCTGATAGTGTTATTAGTATTACTGCAAATAAAACTCAAGTTATTGCTCCTGATAATGAAATTAATTTAACTGTAACTCTAGATCAATTATTGCCATCAAATATTAATAAACAATTCAGAATTAGTTTTATTAATCGTAGTACCAATACAATCATTACTTCAAATCCACAAACTTTAACTAAAGGACAATTAATTTACAACTTTACTTTAAGTGGATTTAGTACTGTTGGAACTTATAACTTAAATAAATGTGAAATTGGTGATGGTTCTGTATGAAACACTTTAAATGTAAATAGTGGTGTTAATACAAGCTTTGAATATATTGACAATACAGTAGAAAGAGATTTACCTTATTCAACAAGAACATTAGAAGATTATGGAAACTGTTATGATTTACAAAAGGCAGCAGATTTAAGTAGAAGTGAAGTTGGTGTTAATAATTATAATGATGATGTTTTAAGTGAAGCAAACTTAATTAAAAACACTAATTACCAAACTTACTTTAATACTCTAAAAGCAAGACCAACAATTGCAATTAGCAATGATACTATTAATAAAAACTTAACTAACAATGATTTATTTGATATCTCAAGCATTCAAGTTAGTAATGATCAAGTTAGTATTACTATTTCAAATACAAGCGGTATTACAATTAATAATTTAAAAGTAATGGTGAAATCATGAGATGATTATCATCCATTTGCAAAACTAATTGCAGTTAATAATACCGGTGGAAACACTTATACTTTCAACACTAATTTATTAAACCAAAATCAATTGGAATATATAGCTACTGATTTAGTGATCAATAATCAATACCATACACAATTAGATTTATATGATGGATATCACATTAATTTATTAAATAAGATTAACTTAAATACATCTAATTTTGAAGTTTATAGAGATGATACTAATAAACATGTATATGGAACCTTAGCTTTTAATTGAGATGAAGCTACATGTAACTTATTATATGGAAAAGTATTTGCTTTAGATTTTGATATTAAACAATTGCCAATAAATGATCCTTGAGGCGGAAGTCTTTTATATGATCAAAATTATGCTCCTCCATTAAAAAAGAGAATATATGTTCCTTTTGAAAAGTTAAGTAAATTTAGTTTAGATGGATTGAGTAGTAAATTAACTTATACATTAACAAATATTGAAATCTTAAATAGTGAAAGTTATTTACCTTTTGGTGCAAAAGTTAATGTGACACAAAAGAATCCATTCTCTTTTAATTTAAATTGAAGTAAACAATTAAATTTAACAAATCAATTATTTGAAAAAGATAGTGCCGCTACTCGTATTACTAAGAAAGATTTAAAAACCAAACAAAGTAATTCAACTAATCAAGTAAATATAGATTACTCATTAGAAAATATGAATACTCTATTAAATTATAATTTTGATTTATATAACGCCTTAAATCGTAATAAAGATAAAAAGGTTCCATCTAATACTAAGTTTGTTCTAACAAAAAATGGTATTGAACAATCATTAAGATTCTATATGCCTTCTGAAATTATTACTGACACTATTTTTAAGATTGCACCTGATTATTCTTCCGCTTCAATTACTAAAAATTTAAATAATATTGTTGGTTTAGATTCAAACATGTATGAAAATACCATTATCTGATTAAACTTTGAATTAGATATAAATGCAAGAAGAAGTGCTGATTATAGTGAATTTAATGATCTGCAATCAAGAGTTAGAGTTCCGGTTGCTTTAGCTAACTTAAAACAATTTGGACATATTGATGATGTTGACTTTATGTTTGACAATATCCAAGGTGATACTAATTATCAACAATATTTATTCTTAAAGATAAAACAAAATATTCAATTCAATTTATCTCTTAATGAAAATCAATTAACATTAACATTAATACCAAGAAATAATGACGTGCAATTTACAAATAACATGTGAGATATGAATACTGCAAGTAATAGAACAACCTACTTAGGGAACTGTAATACATTTGTAAATTGAGTTCAAGATGCATCAATTTCAAAATCTATTCTTTCTTATCAAGAACATAATCAACTTGATAATTTAACTCTAAAAGGAACAATGACTGCATATAACAACTCATATACATTAGATACAACTAGTGGAAAATCAGATGATCCAGAAAACAAAGATGAAAATAGAAAATCAATGACTAAATATCGTTTAAAACCTTTCCCATCTGAAGCTGAAGTAACAAAAAGAACATTTAAGGAAGATAGTAGTGTAGGACTACAATCTGCTAGAAGCAGAACATTTAGTTTAGATAATTTTGGAGCTGGTACATGAAATTGTTTTGCAAAAGTTAATAATAATCCAAATGATTATCGCTTTTATGCTATGACAAATTACCATGTTTGAAGTACTTTAGATAAGATAAGTAATGGTGCAAAACCACACACAGATAAACATGGATATAAATATGTAGAATTTGTTAACCCAACAGTTATTACGCCAACATTAGTAAGTTCAACTGAAAGCGACAAAAAACAACCATATTATAATGATTTAGAAAATGCCCCTCCTCCTGAAGGATACAAATTCCAACTTATAACCGAACCTGGAAAAGGAATTAAAGTTAAATTGTTTAAAAACTTCTTTAATAAAAATGATGGTTCTATAGAACCTAAGTATGATGGTTTTAGAAGTAATGAAGGTTTTAGTGAAACTAAAAATCAAACAAACAACTTAGACATGGTTTTAATGGAAGTTGATTTATCACCTTTCTTTGAACAATTTAAAGGTAAAAATTTAGAAACCATGGACTATCACGGTAAAAAACTTACACCAAAAGAAATCGGAGCAATCAATCACTTCCTAAATCTTGAAAATGTCAAACCAATCCAAATCTCTACTTTATCAAGACATATGTCTTCAGTATCAAACTTTAACTATTATATTTCATCTATGCCAACAGCTGGAACTGCTACTAACCCAATTTCTGTTGATAAAAGAAGATATAGAGAATATATTATTGGAAATAACTCTGCAAAGATAGTAAGAGCAAATACTTTAAATGAAGTTCAAGATGCATTAGATCTTGAACGTCCTTTAATGGTGTTACAAAATAGATATAATGATATCCAAAACGGATCAAGTGGAACTGGTGTATATGATAGTGAAGGAAAGGTTGTAGGAATTGATTATAAAGGGCACGTGAGTTCTTCATCTTTCTGATTAATTATTGACACTCAAAAGTATTCTTACTTAGGAGCAAAAGATACTAAATATAATCCTGATACATTCTATAGAAGAGTAAAAAAGATGAGTTATTTATACCCATCTCTTTATACTGATATCTTTAAAAATAATTAAGATTTTTTATTAGCAGCTTTTTCAGCCATCTTTCTCATCTTTTCTTCGAACTTCAATCTTTCTTTTTCAGCAGCTTTAGCAGCTTTAGCAGCTTCTTTTTCAGCTAATTCCTTAGCAAACTTTTCATTTAGTTCTTGAGCTTTAATTCTTTCTTCTTCCATCTTAATCTTTTCAATTTCAGCAGCTTTTAATTCAATCTTATCTTTTAATTGCTTAAAGATAAATTCAGATCAAATTCTAATATTTTCAATTTGTCACTTTCTAAATCCTTCAAAAGTTGTCCCATCAAAAGTAGCTTCTACTGGTAAAACCATGTCTAACTTCTTTAAGAAAGAAAGATTCATTTGGTAATCTCTTGGAATAAAGTATACTGTTTTTCAATAAGATACTTCTTTAGTATCAATTAAAAAGATTAGATTAATTCTAATAGCATTAACCATTTTTCTTCTAATTACTTCACTATTATCATCTGTTTCATCTTCAAAACGATAACAAAGATATCCTGGCAATTGTTTTTTATTTTTCTTAAACATATAAAATAATTATAAATTATTTAGCTTTCTTAAACAATAAATATTTACAAAGACAAACCATATCATACATACAAATAATATGCTAAACTTAACCTTTAAACCTTATCTTTGATAAGATTAAGGTATAATTTAGATTATGAAAACAAAAAAAATTGACCGTAGTAAATTTAATTTACCAGATGCAAAAAAGGCACGTAAACGTCTAGAAGCAGCCAAGATTATTAAAAAAGCTTATGTCTTTAACGAAAACATGAAGGATTTCGGTAAAGGTAAAACTTTTAACATTAGAACTTATGGATGTCAAAGTAATGTGAGAGACTCTGAAACCCTAAAAGGAATTTGTCATGATATGGGATATACATGAACTGATGATATCTATAATGCTGATTTAGTAATTCTAAACACTTGTGCCATTAGAGAAAATGCCGAAAACAAAGTCTTTGGTGAATTCGGATTATTAAAGGCTTCAAAAACTAAAAACCCTAACATGATTTTAGGAATGACTGGATGTATGGGGCAATCAGAAGCAGTTGTTAATAAAATCTTAACTAAATACCAACATGTTGATTTTGTCATGGGAACCCATAACATCCATGAACTTGCTAATATCATTGAAAGAGTGAGATATGAAAAGCAAATGGTAGTAGATGTATGATCACAAGAAGGAAATGTGATTGAAGATACTCCTGTAGCTAGAGATAACAATATTAAAGCATGAGTTAACATCATGTATGGTTGTGATAACTTCTGTACTTATTGTATTGTTCCTTATACCAGAGGAAAGATAAGAAGTAGACAGGTTGAAGATATTGTTGCTGAAGTTAATGATTTAATTAAGCAAGGCTATAAGGAAGTTACTTTATTAGGACAAAATGTTAACTCATATGGAATTGATTTAGAAAATAAAGTAACTTTTGCTGAATTACTTGAAAAGGTTGCCCAAACTGGTATTAAAAGATTAAGATTTGCAACCTCTAATCCATGAAACTGAGATAACAAGATTATTGATATTGCAAAGCAATATGATAATGTTATGCCTTATTTTCATTTACCAATTCAATCAGGAAATGAAAACATTCTTTTCAAAATGAATCGGCAAATGAAAATTGATGACTATATTGCAAAAGTGCAATATATTAGAGATAACTTACCTTCATGTGCTATTACCACTGATTTAATTGTTGGTTTTCCTAATGAAACCGATGCTGAGTTTGAAGATACTTTAAAACTTTATGACAAGATCCAATATGATAATGCTTATACATTTATTTATTCAAAGAGGGAAAATACTCCAGCTGCTGTGATGGAAGATAATACCGATAAGAAAGTGAAGAAAGAAAGATTAGCTAGATTAAATGAATTAGTAAAGAAGTATGCTTCTTTAAATAATCAAAAGTATGTTGATCAAGTTGTTGAAGTTTTAGTTGAAGGACCAAGTAAATCTAATCCAAATAAGTTATGTGGGTATTCGAGAGAATGAAAGGTAGTTAACTTTGAAGGTAAAGCTCCAGTAGGTAGCTTTGCTAAGGTTAAAATTACTTCTGCTAGTAGATTCTCTTTAAATGGAAAAGAAGTAACAAAATAGGCATTTTCTATATTATTTATAATATAGGAAAATTTTTTGATAAAAGTTCTGCTATACTCCTAAAACAGAAGGTGGACATACAATCACTCCATCATCTCTAATATATGTTCTTGAAATAGATCCACAAACAATCATTAAGAATAAAGGTTTGGCGTCAATTGTCGTATCTGCGGCTTCAAATTTTTCTTTAAAACTTAATAAATTTCTTGCTGCCTTATCAATTTCGTCAGCTCCAGTTTTTATTTCAATGGCACCCCATTTGCGATCTTTATATTGAATAATTGCATCAACTTCTAAATCATTATTATTTCTGAAGTAAAATAATTCACCACCTAAAGCTTTAGCATAAACCATTAAATCCTTCATCACTAGGTTTTCAAATAAAAAACCTAACGTTCTTTTATCACTTAATAAAGCTTCAGGAGTTTTTAGTTTTAAAATAGCTGCTGGGATAGAAGGGTCACAAAAGTAGAACTTAGGTTTTGTTCTTAATTGTGTCTTAGATCTTGCGTTTAATGAAATTAATAGAGAAACACTATTAAAAGCTTCTCAATACTTTTCTAAAGTGTTTCTTGCAATGTTATTTTCAAGATCTGTTTGAATCTTACTTAATTCCATAGTTGTGGCATTTAATCTAGCCATTGCTCTTAAAATAAGTGTGGTAGTTTCTTTATTGGGAACTAATCCATTGATATCTCTAAAATTAGTTTCAGTTAAATCAATTGCATATTTTTCAGCATACTTACTATTTTTAATTTCATTAGCAACTATTTCTGGTCAGCAACCATAAGCGATTCTTTCTAATGAAGTATATAACTTATAATTAATATCTACTACAGTATCAGAAATAATCTTTTTGATTTCATTATCATTCTTAGCTTCAAATAACTTTTTAAAGCTTAATTTATTTTCAAAGGCATTAATTTCATCATAAGTTAAAGTACTCAATCAGATTTTAAAGATTCTTCCAACCCCAGAGTGACTAATCTTATTTTTATAAGCAGGTGTAGAAGAACCAGTCAAAATTAAGTTAACTCCTTTTTTAGCAGATTTATCAATGATTCTTTTTGATACATCTCAAATCAATGGATTTTCTTGTCATTCATCGATTAGGATAGGTGTAGGATTTTCTTTAATTGCTTGTTCTAATGATTTTTCTAATAAAAAGCTATCAAAATTCTTAAACTCAGCTACTTCCAATTCGAAGTTAGCATATTGTCTAGCTAGAAAGGTTTTACCACATCATTTAGGTCCATTAATTAAAATAGCACACTTAATTTCACTATCAAATTCTTCTATAATTTTTTCAGCAATTCTTTTAATATATTTTTCCATAATGTTATTATTATATAATAAAAAACAAAATTTGATAAAAAACTCTGGTATAATTTGATAAAAAACTCTGGTAAAATTTGATAAAAAACTCTGGTATAATTTGATAAAAAACTCTGGTACTATTTTTAAATATCTAATGTGGAATTTTTATTATATAATAAAGTTAAATATGTGATTGAAGAGAGCTAATCAACAATGAGAATCAGTAGAAAGATTTTAATATCAACCTTTGCAGTGCTATCAGCTGTATCAGTGCCTACTACAATTGCTATTGCCGCGACATCTTGTAGTTCATCTAACCAACAGGTAAAAACCAATCTTAGAGAAGACGTATTTGTTAATTTGATCAAACAGACTACGAGAACTGAAAATTTTAGTGATGCAGATGTAGAAGAAATGGTTAAGTTAATTAATGAACATGAGAAAAATCTTGAAATTGTTAAAGCATTAAAGTCAAATTGAGGAACCATGTTCTCAAATCCTGGTTCTGATTTATCAATATCTACACCTACTGTGGTAGCTACTGCTGATGGAGAAAAAGTTAATGTTGCAATTAACGGAATTCCTGATTATTACAATAAGAAAATTGATTACAACGTTAAATTGAGTGGTTTTAATACAATAATTGCACCAACTCCTGCAGGATATGAAATCAATGATTGATTACCTGGAGATCAGTTCACCAAAAATGGATTTACATATGAAGTTATTAGAAATTACAAAAGATATGATTGAGAAGGCCAACCTAAATATGCATTAAAACTAGTTAATGCAGATTTAGAAACAGTTGATTTAGCACATATGGCTGATGACAATTCAACTGGGATTGTTTCATCAAAAGATGATGTGAGAGGAAATATCCGTTTACCACTTTTAATTATTGGAAGACATAGTGTTTCCAAGGTAATTGATGGAAGTAGCCCAGATTGTGTTGTTGGAAACGGTGGCGAAATTAGTATTATAATTCCAGACTCAGTTTACAACATTGAAGATTCAGCTTTTAGAGATATTTCTAATGTTGTTAAGGATTTTCATTTAAGTAATAAATTAGAAATTATTGATGGTTGAGTGTTCACTAGATTAAAATATAGCGGTCCATTGGTATTGCCTGATACTTTAGAATTAATTCAAAATGCATGTTTTTCAGGATGTTGATTTACCGGAGAACTTTTAATTCCTCCAAAAATTAAAGAAATTCCATGAGGTTGTTTTAGTTGAGACACAAAATTTACCAGTATCAAATTTGCAGTTGGAACTCAATTAAAGAAAATTGCAACCAATGCATTATATGTAATGTATCCAACTGAAAATATTTATATCCCTGATACAGTAAAAGAAATTGGTGATTATTGTTTTGGTGGTGTAACATATCAAGCAAAGAAGATTACAATTTCTTTACCTAAAGCAGTTAATATAGATATTTCAAAAAACCACCCAGAATCATTTAATTTCATAATTAGAGAATAGTTAAAAAGTCAAATCTTTAATTGTATTTATTAAAATAAATAGTTCTTAAACTACTTTAAAATAATGTTATATAATAAAGTTGTAAAAATCATTTTGGGGTAAATTGTAAATGATGAAAATAAGTAAAAAGATTTTAATATCAACCTTTGCAGTGGTATCAGCTGTATCAGTGCCTACTACAATTGCTATTGCTGCGACATCTTGTAGTAGTTCATCAGAATCCAACAAAGAAACTACTATTAAACAGAATGCTTTTGTCAATGTCGTTAAAGAATTAACAGATATGTCTGACTTTAGTTTATTAGATGCAGAAGATATGGCTGCATCAATTAATGAACCTAGTAGAAATGCATCAATTGTTGCTGCTTTAAAAGAAAACAAATCAGGTATGATTCTAAATCCAGGATCAGATCTATTTGATTCTAATCCAACTGTTAAAGCAACTGCAAACGGAACAACAGTAAATATCCAAATTTCTGGTATCCCAAATCATACTAACCAAATGACTGTGATTAATGTTGAACTAACTGGATTCGCTGATGCAAGCACTTCTACTCCAACAGGCTATGAAATTAATGATTGATTGCCTGGAGATCAATTCTCTAAAAATGGTTGTACATATGAAGTAATTTTAAATAAGAAAAGATTTGACTGAGAAAATCAACCTAAATATGCATTAAGGTTAACAAGTTCTAACTTAGAAGAAGTTAGACCAGACCATTTAGCTGATGATAATACTACAGGAAAAGTTTCATCAACAGATTCAGAAAAAGGAAATATTTGTTTGCCACTTTTAGAATTAGGAAACAACTGTATTAGTCCTGTTCCAGCAGGTGCTAATCCAACATGTATGATTGGTAATGGAGAAGATATCAATATCATCATCCCTGAAACAGTTGTTTCAATTGGAGATGCAGTTTTCTACCGTATTAGAAATAATGTAAAAACATTTAAATTAAATGATAGATTAGAAAAGGTTGGAAAGAGTGCCTTCCAAGAAGTTTGATATAATGGACAATTAATTCTACCTAATTCCCTAGAACAAATGGATTGAGGTTCATTTAGTGCTTCTAATTGAACTGGTGAATTAGTTATTCCACCTAAAATTAGATTCGTACCTAACTCTTGTTTTTCATGATGTAGATCAATTACATCTATTTCATTTGCAAAAAATTCTCAAATTAATGCAATTGATACATTTGCTTTTTATGTAATGTATCCAATTGAAGACATTTATATCCCAGATACAGTAAAAGAAATTGGTGATTATTGTTTTGGTGGTGTCTTGTATGATGCAAAAAGAATCACAATCTCATTACCAAGTGAAGTTAAAATGGATATTTCAAAGAACTATCCAGATACATATAATTTTGTCAGAAGATAGTTATTTTTAAACCAGTTATTTATTATAATAAATACTTACCTAATTCACTTTGAAAAAATATTATATAATAAAGTTGAATAATTTAATTGGGAGCAATTATTTATGAGATTTAAAAAGAAAGCATTATTTGGTGTTATCACAGGTTTAGCTTTAATTTCTTTTCCAGGGACAATAGCGGTTGCTGCTACATCTTGTAGTAGCACACAACCAGCTTTACCAGTAACCATGAACAATAGTGAATTTATTTCATTAGTAAAATATTCTACTGGAATTAGAGATTTTGATACAATTGAAGGTTCTGAAATGGTTTTAAGAATTAAAGAACCATCAGTAACTAGAAGAATTATCACTGGGTTAAGATGAAATAATATTCTTTCAAATACTAATGCTTCTTGAAAAGACCCTAGTCAAGATTTCAAGCCTAATATTTCTGCAACAACACAAGGTACAACTGTTGATATTACTATTGAAGGAATTCCTAATACAGATAATGTTCCTCAATCATTAGAATGTACCTTAACTGGTTTTATGGAACCATTACCACCACCAGTTGGATACCAAACTAGTGAATGAATTGCTGGAGATCAATTCAAAAAGAATGGATTTACCTATCAAGTTATTTGAAATCCAAAGAGATATGATTGAGAATCACAACCTAAATTAGCTCTAAAACTAGTTGATACAGATTTAAAAACATGTAAATTAGACCAATTAGCTGATGATGTAACAACTGGCAAGGTTTCAACAACCGATCCAGAAAAAGGTGATTTATGTTTACCACTAATGGAAATAGCTTCATATTCAATTAATAAGATTCAAGGTGGACACGGTGAAACTAATACAATTGGTGATGGAAGCGCTATTAATGTATTAATTCCTGATACAGTAATTTCAATTGGTGATGCTGCATTTTACAATATTACTAATCCAATTAACGAATTCCACTTGAGTACAAAACTAGAAAGTGCATCAAATTTTGCATTTAGCGGTTTTAAATACTTTGGACAATTATTATTACCATCTACGCTAACAACATTAGGTAGTGCAACTTTCTCTAATGCTTGTTGAACTGGCGAAATTAATATTCCATCAGGAATTAAAGAAATTCCTTGAAGTTGTTTCTCTTGAAACAGTTATGTTAGTGGAGTTAACATTGCTGAAGGAGTTGAAACAATTCGTGGTTATGCATTCTATGTAACTGCATTTAAAAATAACGTAAATTTCCCAAACTCAGTAACAACAATTGAAGATTATTGCTTTGGAGGAGCTATTAAGCCACCAAGAATAACAGTTTCATATGCAAATGGTGTAAGCATTAATTTAGCAAGACAAGAACCAAAATATACATACACAGCGAGAGAATAAATAACCCTTATTAATTAAAATGGCAAAAAAGAGAAAGATATTTTATTCAATTTTAGGATCATTAATAGCAGTAACTGTTGTTGCTGCTCCATTAGCATTACTTTCATTAAGCCAAAAAAATAATGGTAACAGTGTTATAGGTCATAAACCACCACACGACATTCCTCCACCAGCTCCTGAACCACTTCCACCACCTCTACCTCCTGAACCACTTCCTCCTCCACCACCACCACCTGAACCAGAACCAGTATTACCTACAACTGCTGAACTAATAAATCAAGATATCTCAAGATGTTTGCAAAACATTACCAATAGTTATTACGCAACAGATGCCATTAATGATATGGTTGCTTTTTTAAATGATAAATATTCATGATATTTTGAGACTGAAATCAACAAAATTGAATATTCTTTAGTGAATCGAACTAATAATGCTTCATTAGAATATAGAATTAGTTTGTTTTTTAATGAACCTACTGAATGTGAATTAGATGGTTTTGATTTTATTTCGCCAAATGTTGCTCAATCCATCACCACTTTTAAAACTGGCATCAAAACTAATATCATTAATGCACAACAACAACCAGGATATACACAACAAGCAATTTATTATAAAGAAGAATTAAGAAGACACAATAGAACTGCAAATAAAAACGTCTATGGCACTGAATTATCATCAGAATATAGTAGATATGGATTTATGTATCCTGGATGAAATTGTAACTATGAATCAAAAGATAGTACTATTCCTAATGGTTATTTAACAATCAATGGTACTAAATTTGATATGATGCAAAAAGTAATGGATGAAAGAATTCGCTTTAATGGAGAAGATGTTACATATAGTAACCAATATTTCATTAAAAATGAAATTAGAAGAAAGAGATTGAAAAAACATCCAGCTGCGAATAATTTTTATCAAGAAAACGTATCTGATGACACTCAAGCAGTTGATACAAAATTTGTAATTGATACTGCTATGGGTGGAGTTATTCCCCTTGGGTTATATATTCCAGCAGGTGAAGTTGGAGTATTGAAATTTGATCGTCGTACTTTTTCTTGAATGGTAGAAAATAATACTTCAATTCAAATTTGTATTAATGATAACTATTGAGATAACAAAGAAAGAGGAAACTCAGGTCAAATCTCAAATAGATATCCTTATGTTCAAACAGTTTTTGATGTTGATTTAAATGATTTAAAAACAGATCCTAATCATGAATTTATGTTTGGTTCTCCTTTTGGAGGAAGTGTTTCAATTAAATTTGAATCAGAATATTATGGAGATATTCCATCCGGTTTTAGCGATGGAGAACCAATTACTTTTGAAGTTGATAATTGTGTTGAATCATTACACTATATTGATGGTTATACAACAAAAGCTTCTTGAGATAGACAAATTGAAGATGTTAAAAATAGAAAAATTACATCACCAATTATTGATATTGCTGCTTCTTTATATACCGCTCATTTACCATTTACCAACACTAGCACTAAAGAATGTTCAACCATTGGAATTAATAATTTTGTTTATCCAAAAGAAGCATGTCAAAAATGAAATGATTTCCTATATTTATCAAATGCCTTTGCAGATGATGGTGGTGCTCATCGATTAATTCCTGTTGACATGAAATTCTGTGATGATATTTGAGATGATGCTGGTGCCTTTGGTGGAGGAATGAATTTTTTCTGTCCAATTGATTGAGGAGCTGATTCTTTTTTACGTGGTGGCGATCCAGTAAATATGCAAAACTGGGGGACTATCCACGAAATTAACCATAGTTTTGAACAAAACAAAGCCTTTTTTAAAGAACAGGCTCATGGACAAACAAATACTGTCAATTTATTTGATTTAAGTGTTATTTCTGATGCTGGAAAATATCGTAATGAAGTTAACATCAATGATGATATTGTTTCAAAAGAAATATATCACAATATGGGAGCAATAGATTGAAGTAGATTCTCTTCTCCATTCAACACACTAAGATGTTTAGATTCAAGATATAATGGAGGAAGCGAATCTGAATGAGGTTGATATGCTGCTGTAGTATATATGTTAGGTCCAAAAAATTTCTATAATTTTGTTAAGGATAATCAAAGAGAATTTCCTAATGATAACCCTAACTGAACTCCAATGAGATTTATTAAATATTGATCAGAATATTTTAAAACTAATTTCTGATACCTATGTAAGAATGCTCCAGAATGATGAGGGGTTGATAATAGTCAAAGATGACCTAAAAACCCAGATTCATATGATCAAGAAATCATTGATAGATTAGATAGAATTTTCCCAGCTGTAGATTTTGTTGCTAACTTATATGCTTGTGGCCAATATCTATATGACTTTGAAGATAAAGTATATAACTATACTTCTGATATCACTTCTGCTTATCAAATCCCTGCACTAAAACCATACACGTTCCAATTTGATAAATATATTGTTTCAAATAACCCAAACTTTCATTGAAGCTCTTTTACCACTGCAGCAACATCTAAATTAGGAGGAATTTTAAAACAAGATCCGAATAATCCAAAAAATCTTATCTATACTCCAAATCCTAATGCTATTGATAAAATTGATGAATTTGATTTAACAATTATTCCTGATAACTTTCCTAATAAACCTAAAAATTATGTCCCTGCATATAAATTTAAAATCAAAGTAAGACAAGTAACTAATAAACCAGTGATTGAAAGTTATTACCCTATTTATGATACTGCTCCACCTAATTTAATTGTTGATAATATTGGATGAAATGGTAAACCAGGAAAATATACACCATTTTCAGTTAATCCATTGTTTGCATTAGATAAATCTAATGCTTTAGATGCAAGCGACAGTGAAAGTAGAAGAATTACCAAGATAGAATTTAATTATGTAGTTCCTGAAGATGGGACATATAGCTTTGAAGCTAATTGAGATGATGCTATAAAAATCGGTATTGATTCAGATATGTATCTAAATGCTTCAGGTAATTTCCCAACAACCATTGCAGTAAAGAATTGAAAAAAAGGTCAAGTTGTCAAATTTCAAATCGCATTAGTTACAAGTAAGTCTAAAAACGGAAAGATCGATTTTCATATCAAAAAAAGCGGTGCCCCTGATTACATGCAAGAACAATATGATATTTTTAGCAACTGTGTTGCACCAAACATAGATACATCAAATACTAAGCAAGAAACTATTCAAGATTATGTTTCTAATGATTTATTTAAATATCAAAAAAGAAGTATTGATTATTCTTTTTATGCTTCAACTACTAGAAGAGTCAAAATGGGGTTTAATAATGTGGTAGATGATGAAACCTATAACTACTACGATACAAAAAATAAATACATCGCTAATTTAAAAAAAGAAGCATCATCTCCTTATGTTGATGACACAGTCCAAATTTCCCCTGATGGCAAGTATAAATATACTTGTATGGAATTTACAGCAAGATTTAATGTACCTACAACATTATCTGCTTTACAACTAGAAGTTCCTCAAGAAGATTTAAGATATGCACCAACACATTACGAAACTACAATTGTAACTTATGACTCACAATACTTTTATAACGATATTTTAGAGAATAAACAAAGCACACAAACTTATCAATTATTAGATTTAGGAAAAACATACCAAAATGTAAAAATGATTAAATTCAAATTCTATCGTGGGGGATTAGCTCAATATAATAAAACTAAAGTTGTTATCGGAAGACTAAAGTTTTTGAAAAACTACGTGCAACAAAACCTTGATGAAATGTGATCATTCAATAACTCTAAAATTAATCTAAGTGGAGCATTAGAATATCGCTTGAATGATGCAACAAATATTTCTAATCTAAATGGAATGTATTTAAAATCAAATGCTAAAGATGATACAATCACATTCACTTTACATAATACTAGTCTATTTAATATTATTGGTAGAACATCTCCACAAGATGGAACATTTGATCTATACGTTAATGATGAATTAATTTTACATAATATTAATTGTTATTCAGATAAATTGATGATGAATCAAATGCTTTGCTACTATAAGAATCCAAATCCTAAAAAGGATATGGTGGTTAAAATTGTTAATACATCAAACAAAACATTAGCACTTAACTCAATTTTAACTTATGGAAAAAATACTGATTTAATTTAATTGTAATAATGATTAAGTTTTATTTCTATAACTTCTTAATCTTTTTAAATCTTCCAATAAATTCTTCAATTACTTGGTTAGCAAATTCTCAAGGTTCTTTTTTAGTTAAATCAATCCCTAATATTTTAATAGTGTCTAATGGTGATTTAGAAGTTCCTGATTTAAGAAATTCATAATATTTATTAATAAATTCTTTATCCCCAGAATGAATTTTGCTGGCACAAATAATAGCCACCACTTGTCCAATTGCATATTTATACACATAGAAGTTTCCAACATAGAAGTGAGAAATTCTTAGTGGAGTCACTAAAGAATATTTATATGGTTCTTTCTCAAATTTTTGTGGGTTTTGGTTTTGCTTTAGATTCAGGTTTTTTAGCTTCTGCTTGAATTGCTTTTTCAACAGCTGCTTCTTCAG
>RCNH01000868.1_pt1 | contig 17488 bp, 16 predicted proteins | sample 2041161 | NCBI WGS metagenome assembly RCNH01 (sample SAMN09708215, study PRJNA481090) | Feces metagenome, whole genome shotgun sequencing project. | biome: feces | host: Leptonychotes weddellii | place: Antarctica: Sion Island | collected 2010-03-01 | reverse complement strand
GGTAAGGGTGGAGCTTTCGTACGTTACACCATCAAAGACCTTCGCGATGGACGCACTATCGACCAGACCTGCAACTCTGGTTCTAAATTTGAAAGCGTTATGCTTACAACTCGTGAGATGACCTATCTCTACAACGATGGTATGGATTATTATTTCATGGATCCTGAGACCTATGAACAGCTTCCTGTTCCTGCAACTTTCATTGGTGAGAACTCCAAGTGGCTCAAGGAAAACGATACTTGTCTTCTCAAGTATGCAGACACTGAGCTTTTGGGCGTTGAGCCTCCAATGTTCATTGAAGCAGAGGTTATCTCAACTGAGCCTGGCTTCAAGGGCGACACTGTACAGGGTGGTGGCAAGCCTGCAACCATCGAAACTGGCGCTGTAATTAGCGTTCCTATGTACCTTGAACAAGGCGAAATCGTAAAGGTTGACACACGTACCGGAAAGTACGTAGGTCGCGTTTAGGACTAATGCTGGCAGCCTTTGTACCTTTGTGCTTAGGCTGCTTTCTGTTTATATGCAACATGTACTGATGAATATAAAATCAGGAGATTGCATTATTCGTCATGAGTGAAAGGGCTAATGATGAACGATCTACATATCGCAAATATGAGCATTTCTCGCGACGTTGTTGCCTCTATTGTAGAGATGGCAACTGAGAAAGTAGAAGGTGTAGCTCACGTTGGACAAGACGTAATCACCTCTAGTCTTATATCTGTTTTTAATGCTACAACACCATCTTTCGATCCTGCTGTTGAGGTAGAGGTTAAGGATGACAAATTTGTAATTGATGTTCGTGTTACCGTATTTTTCGGCTATAAATTCACCGAAATTGCTCAGAGCATTCGTGAAGCTATTGCTCTTGCGGTTAAAGAACAAATTGGTGCTGAGGTTTCATCTGTTGATGTAAGCATTGATGCACTTGTATTTCCTAAGGAGTAACTGAGGTTGTCAGAAACTAATTTACGCGGACGTTCTTTAGCACGTGCCCAGGCATTTCAAATTCTCTTTCAATCAGATGTAAATGGTCGTCAAGTAGAGGAGGTTATCGCTGATAACCCTACTATTTCAGATGGACCATTAGTTGAGTATGCCTCTCAGTTGGCCCTTGGTGCCTCTGAGCACAGGGACTTTATTGATCAAAAGATTCGCTCCGTAAGCGACAATTGGAAATTTAATCGTATTAACAACGTTGATGTTAACTTGCTTCGTCTAGCTATTTATGAGATGTGTTATGTTGACGATGTTGATGTTGCTGTAAGTATTAATGAGGTTGTTGAGCTTGCCAAGATGTTTGGTACAGATGATTCATCTCGTTTTGTAAATGGTATCTTAGGACGTATTTCTCGCAGCGAGAATGGTCTTTTTACCGAACAGATGCAAGAGGCATCTGAAGATGCACAATCAGAGCTCGCACAAGTAATTAATCCTGAGGTGATGGACAATGAGTAAAGCAGACGTTCATCAATATAAAACGTATGCTGAAATTAAAGACCGACTGAGTGTAATTGCCCAAGAAGTTAAAAGCTCAGAGACTTCACTAGAGCAATCATTAGATCTTTTGGACGAAGCAGTAGTTTTGGGATCTAAGATAGTTGACCTTGTCGACAAGACAGATTTTACTGAAGAAGAAGCTAAAAACTTAGAGGAACTCAAGCAAGAGACAAAAGATGTTTCCGATGAGCATGATACACACGAAGAAGAAGATGCTGAGAGCAATCAGCAAACAAGCCCTGACACTCAAGAGGATGAGTAGTCATGGCGAAAGTTCGAGTGGATGACGAATTAGTAAATCAAGGATTTTATGCATCTGTAGATGATGCTAAGCGCGCCATTATGGCAGGCATTGTCTCAACACAATCCAGTCGCGTAGCTTCTCCTGGAGAGAAAGTTCAACAGGGGAGCTATCTCCATGTTAAAGATCAGCAACCCTATGTAAGCCGCGGAGGCTTAAAACTAGCTGGTGGTTTGGACGATTTTGGACTCGATGTTGAGGGTATGGAATGCCTTGATGTTGGCTGCTCTTCGGGCGGTTTTACCGACTGTTTGTTGAGAAGGGGAGCTAAAAGCGTTGTTGCAGTCGATGTTGGATATGCTCAATTTGACTGGTCATTGAGAAATGACGAGCGTGTTATGTTGCTTGAGCGTACAAACATCTGTGATGTTCCAGATCTTAGTGTTCCCACTCCGTTCGATCTTGCTGTGTGTGATGTTTCATTTACATCAATTTGCACAGTAGCACCTTCTGTTTCATATCTACTCAAACCAGGTGGTATTTTTCTCACCTTGGTAAAGCCTCAGTTTGAAGCTGAGCGCGATGAGGTAGATGAGGGAGGCATTGTTAGAGATCCTGCAGTTCGACTTAAGTGCTTGATGAAAGTTGCAGAGGCTCTAGAGGACCTTTCTTTTGAGGTTATAGGTGCGACTGCAAGTCCTATTCATGGAGCTAAAGGTAACGTCGAATATATGATCATGAGTCGTTTGAGGCTTTACTATCCTGAAGATGAGCAAGAAGATGAGGCTGAAGAGTACCTAGATGCATATCCTTTGCATCAAGAATGTATCGACAGAGCCCTCAGTGAGCTTGTCTATGAGAATAAAACATTTATACGTTAACCTAATTTATGCATGCCTATCTTACAAAGTGCTGTAAGATAGGCATATAACTATTTATTGATTTGTCCGATGTAGGAGCTGGAATGAAAGTTTTACTTGTTGTAAATTTTTCGAGAGAAGATGCACGAGAAGCTGCCAGTGAGGTTACCCAGTACCTCGAAAATAATGATATTGAGGTAGTCTGGGCTCCAGATCATCGCAAAAATATTCCTTACACCATGCCAGATGATGTTGATCTTTGTATCTCATTTGGTGGCGATGGTACTCTTTTGCGTGCAGCAAACTTTATTCAATACAGTCAAGTTCCTCTTCTTGGACTTTCCTTTGGACACCTTGGCTTTTTGTGTCTGTCATCGGATGATGACTATATGCAAACGGTACAAGATGTACTTGCAGGAGAGATTCATTGCTCTCGAAGGACAACCCTTGCAATTCAACTCAATTGTGAGGATGAGTTTGGAGATCGCTATACCAAGGAGTTTTTTGCTCTCAATGAGGTAACACTGAGCCCAGGACGCCATGGTGATATGGTTGAGTTTTCTGTAAATGTCTCAGGAAACAAGATTGATACTATCCGCGGTGACGGCTTTGTTGTAAGTAGTGCCACAGGATCTACTGGCTATGCTCTAAGTGCTGGTGGACCTTTTGTAACTCCTGGATTTACTGGCATGGTATGTGTTCCTATTGCACCTCACACTATTTTGGCCCGTGCGTTTTTGACTGACTCTTCCGACATTGTTGAGATCTCCATCGATAGCGATCGTATCTTTGAGAGAAGTGTTTATGTAGACGGACAGCCAGCATCAACTGGCCATGAACTTCAGTCTATGGTTATAAGCCGTGGCCCTGCTGATTTACTTCTTTATGATAGGGGGGCTACTTCATTTTATGATTCAGTCTCTCGTGTATTCTGGGGAAGAAGGTAGTCGGTGTCTTCGTGCACACTTCAAAGAGCTCAAGTACTCTATCTTAACTATCTTGCAGTTGAGCGCTCTTTATCTCCTCTCACTATCGATGCTTATAGACGAGATTTGTCTCGCTATGGTACTTGGCTTGAAAAACAAGGCATATCAACCGTTGATACTGTGAGAAAATCTGATATCGAAACATATATAACAACCTTGGGAGAACTTGGCTTATCTGCTGTGTCATGTGAGAGGGCACTCAGTGCAATCAAGGGTTTTCATAAGTTTTTGGTAAATGAAAATATCTCGCAAGATCACCCTGCTGCCCATATTCCGCTTCCCAAAAAGATTCGTACGCTTCCTGATGTATTGAGTCCTGTTGAAGTTTGCAAGCTTTTAGATCAGAGCTTTCCTGAGGATAAGTTTGCTCAAAGAGACAGAGCCATCCTTGAGCTCTTGTATGGGTGTGGATTGCGCGTAAGTGAGCTCACTGGATTGGATATGTCTGCAATCTTTTTTGATGATGAAGTAATGCGTGTTGTAGGTAAGGGGTCAAAAGAACGATTAGTCCCTTTATTTGGTACAGCCCACGATGCGCTTTCTAACTACCTTGTACGTTGGAGACCACAGCTTTTAAAGAAACCTACATCTTGTGTATTTCTCAATAGTAGGGGAGATCGTATAAGTCGTCAGGCAATACATAAGCTTGTTAAGAAATACGGTGAGAATGTTGATATAAGTGGGCTGCATCCTCACACACTAAGACATTGCTGTGCTACTCACTTGCTTGAAGGTGGTGCGGATTTGAGGTGTGTTCAAGAGATGCTAGGTCACAGCGACATCTCAACCACACAGCTCTACACCCATGTTGACCTTACACATATACGCTCTGTCTATCTACAATCGCACCCTCGTGCATAGTAGTTTTATACATATCAGACGTATACATTTATAAAAATAAAATAAGAATTTTATTCACATTAAAAAGAAGTCCTTATGGGGCTTCTTTTTTTGTATCGAATTATAATTTCGTTTTATCCCACATAACACCGCATAAGATATAGGCGAATATTCATATTTTGATAAATTTTTACTTTCCTTGATATTCATAGTAATTTTTCTTGCTCATAATTCCACCACACAAAAATATACAAAAATTTTATCTAAATAGTGTATCGAACATTTGTGCGAACTATATATAGGGGTTGTCTTACGTTTTGGACAGAATGAAAGTGAAAAGTGTCGATAGTTAAAATAAAAATGGGGGAAAGTGGGTTAAAGTGTTGTGAAAAGTCTCGAAAGAGTTTAGAATTGTATTCACGTAGTACTCGCTAGATTGCCGATGATTTCAGAAAGGAGGCACAAGATGTATCTTACCGGAGATTTTCAGCGTAACTTAGACGCTAAAGATCGCCTTACTCTTCCTGCAGATTGGCGCAGTGATTTTGAAGAGGGAAAGATTTGTCTTGTTCCTTTACCTGAGGCTGTCTATGGATTTACTCCAGAGACTCATAAGGCATGGATGGAGGGTCGCTTTCCTGAAGGATATAACCCAACAGATAAAAAGCACGTTAAACTTCGTCGTTATCTAGCAGCCATTACAGTAACTGTAGATATTGATAAAGCTGGTCGTTTGAGCCTCAGTAAACTTCCTGAAGACGCACTAAAGAAGTGTGGCATCGATAAGGAAGTTGAAGTTTTGGGCAACGTCGACCATTTTGAAGTATGGGATAGCAAGGCATATAAGGCTCAACTTGATGAGTTTGACGACGCCGAGCTTGACGATCTTCTATATGGAATTTAAGGAGCATGATGGAAGCTGAATTCAAGCACATTCCCGTTATGCTCGATGAGGTTCTTGAGTATCTAGATCTTAAACCCGGAGATGTTGTATGTGACTGCACTTTAGGAGGAGCAGGACATACCATCGAGATGGCTAAGAGGATTCAACCAAGCGGTCTTTCGTTAGGAATTGACCAAGATGATTTTGCTCTTGCTTCTGCTGAAAAGCGTTTTAAAAAGGAAGTTGGAGATGCTTCTTATAAGTTTTTAAAAGGAAACTTTGGGGAGTTAGATCGCCTTCTCGTTGAGGCTGAAGTAGACGGTGTTGACTGTTTTTTGTTTGACATTGGTGTCTCTTCTCCTCAATTAGATATTGCTGAGCGCGGTTTTTCATATCATGAAGACGCGCCGCTAGACATGCGAATGGATCCGAGTAATAACACTCTAACTGCATTTGAGGTCGTAAACCACTACAACGAAGCTGACCTCGCTCGTATCCTTCGTATCTATGGCGATGAGAAGTTTGCATCACGCATCGCTCGCGCCTGTGTTTTGAGGAGAGAAAAAGCTCCAATAAACACAACATTAGAACTTGTTGAGTGCATCAAGCAAGGAATACCTGCTAGTGCACGAAGGCATGGTGGACACCCAGCCAGAAAGACCTTCCAGGCTCTTCGTATTGAGGTCAATCATGAACTTGATGTTTTAGAAGAAGGTCTTAAAGCAGCTATTCGCTGGTGTAACCCAAAGGGTCGCATCTGTGTAATTAGCTACCATTCCTTGGAAGATAGAATTGTAAAGCACATCTTTCAAGAATACTCACAAGGTTGCATATGTCCTGTGGATCTTCCTATCTGTACCTGTGGGCACAAGCCTGCACTTAAGGTCATTACCAGAAAGCCTCTGGATGCTACGGATGGGGAGATTGAGAGCAACGCACGTGCACGCAGTGCAAAGATGCGCGTTGCAAAACGACTAAAGTCGTAAGTTGGTCAACTTAGCTCGTATGAGTTGAATAACACTAAACGTACCAACAGAAACCACAAAGCAAACCCTGATTTATCAGGTTGCGATAAACGAAGCTTAAACACACTATAAACGCACTACAAACGCACAACCAAGGACTGGCGGTAACCATCATGTACGAATCATCAGAGGCTTTACGCTATGAGGCACAGGGCTTCTCTGCTCAACCTGAGCAGAGGCCTGAGTTTATCGTACATGATGGTGCTGGTCTTGATTCACAAAAGCACGAAGGAGTGGGTAGAGCATTTCTTGCAAATGTAAAACTCATTTCTGTTGTAGTTGCAGTCCTTATGGGATTGGCAATTGCTCGTCTTGTGATATTGAACGCTACGGTTGTAACAATGACTCAGGTAAACAGTGTCAAGGCTGAAATTACTCAGCTTCAAGAGACTGGTGGCGAACTTCAGGTTGAGTACTCTATTTTATCTAGAGGCTCTCGTATTACTGAAATTGCAACTGAGCAATATGGCATGGGCGCTCCAGTTGCCACTGAATCATTGGAAATTTCTCTCAGCGATGCTGCATAGGAGAGATTTCATTTCAAAATTAAAGGTATTTTGTATGAGAGACAACACAAGAAACCGCAATAATAATTCTTCAAATTCAAGGAACTCCTCTTACGAAAAGGCTCCAAGAAAGCCTGGACGTAGGGGAGGTTCTTCACGTATACAGCGTGATAATTCAGGAATTGAAGTTCTCAAAAATGTTGCAATAGTTTTATTTGCTGCAATATTTTTAAGGCTTATGTATCTTCAGGTTGTTAAAGCTCCTGAGTATGCCGATATGGCAGCGCGCACACATATCAACAAGCGTGTTAATTTTGCCAAACGTGGAACTATCTATGACAGAAACGGAAATGTTTTAGCTAAAAGTGTTGAATGCAGAGAGATATATGCAAATCCATCTGAGATTAAAAGTCCGCGTGAATATGCAAAGATCTTATCCTCAGAATTAGGAAAAGATGAAGATTACTACTACGACCTCATCACCAAAGAAGGTACCTTTGTTTATATTCAAAGAGGACTTGATGTTGATGTTGCCGAGCGTGTTATTAGTAAGTTCCGCGAAAGAGATCTCGAAGGAATCGAGATGCTCCCAAACACCAAACGTGTATATCCATTTGGTGCTGTAGGCAATCAGGTATTGGGACTTGTAGACATTGACGGAAATGGTGTTTCAGGTCTTGAACTTCAATATGATGATGTTCTAAAGGGAAAAAATGGTGTTAACCTCCAAGAGAGAGGCGCCAATGGTCTTCCAATTGCCGGTGGTAATCAGACAGAAGAATCTGTTGAAGACGGCAAAGACATTGTATTGTCTTTAGATGTAAACATCCAGCAAATTGCTGAGAAGAAAGCAGTGGAGGCACGCGATAAGTATTTGGGTGAGAGCTCATCGGTTATCGTTATGCATCCTAAGACAGGCGAAATTCTAGCGATGTGTTCAACTCCATTAGCTGATTTTTCCGATCTGGAGACATTAAAGCCAGAATCTTTGACCTTAATTCCAGTAACTCAATCATATGACCCTGGTAGTGTATTTAAAGCATTTACTATTGCTACCGCCCTAGATAACAATGTTATCACCCCATATACGCCTTTCCAGGTACCTGCTTCTTATGAAGTAGGTACCGACACCATCCATGATGCTCACGAGCGCACAGGTACAGAAACCATGACACCTACTGAAATTATGCGTGTCAGCTCTAACATCGGTACGGTAATGATCGCCGAGCGTTTAGGAAAAACTGCCTTTGCTAAGGGTGTTGCACAGTTTGGTATTGGAGAGAAAACAGGAATCGACTATCCGGGAGAAACTCCTGGCTTTGTAACTCCTTTAAGTAAATATACTGGAGCTACCATGGGAGCTATGTCGTTTGGACAATCCCTATCAGTTCCATTTATTCAAATAGCTCGTGGCATGAGCGCCATTGCAAACAACGGCGTTATGACTACACCTCACTTCGCTCTTACTGTTGGAGGAGAAGAGCTTGTGTGGCCTGTACGCCAGGAAAAAGCTTGTACTGAAACAGCTGCACAACAAGTAACACAAATGATGAGAACGGTTGTTCAAAGTGGTACAGCTATGTCTGGTCGTGTTAAGGGACTCGATATTGCAGCGAAAACAGGAACAGGAGAGATCGCATCTGATAAGGGTGGATATCTTAAAGATACCTATACATCCTCAATCGTAGGATTTGCCAATGCAGACAATCCTGAAATCTTGGTTTATATCGCAATTAACAATACGCCATTTTTGGCTGGTGGCTCTTCTGGCGTTATCTTCGGAGACGTTATGAACGAAGCAGCTGTTGATTTAGGAATTAAGTAGTTTGCAAAACAACTCTTATAATTCTTAAATCCTAGAATAAGGAAAACTATGAAACTCGAGATACAAGAGATTATTGAGGCATCGGGAGCAACATTGATCTGTGGAGATGGATCTGGTTGTGTTGAGGGAGTTGCTATTGACTCTCGTGAAGTTGAGCCTGGTGATATCTTTGTTGCATTTGACGGTCAGGTCACTGATGCTCATCGCTTTCTCAAGCAAGTTCTTGAGGCAGGAGCAAAGCTTTGCGTGATTACTCATGATGTAGATCAATCAATATTAGATCTTGCTCACGATCTCAACTCAAACATTGTTCGTGCTAAAGATGATGACGCTGAGGGCTTTTTACTCTCAGCCGCTCACTTGTGGCGCAGTAAGAATCCTCAGTGGAAAGTTGTAGCAATCACGGGAAGTGTTGGTAAGACAACAACTAAGGAAATGTGTGCTGCAGCCCTTTCAACTAAATATAGGGTTCATGCTACTCACGGAAACTTTAACAGCTGTATTGGAATGCCTCTTGTAGTTATGGCAGCCGAGCCTGAGGATGAGGTTCTCGTTTTAGAGATGGGAATGGATAAGACCGGCGAGATTGAGAAGCTCAGCCTTTGCGCTGAGCCTGATGTTGCAATCATTACAAATATCGGAACATCTCATATTGGTATCTTAGGATCTAAGGAAAATATAGCTAAGACTAAAGGTGCAATTGTTAGGGGAATGGGGTCTAAGGCTCAAGTTACAGCCTCAAGAAAGTCTCAACAAAAGGCGACACTTTGTCTTTATAGCTCAGATGAATATACAGAGTATATTGAGAAGAATTTTGCTCAAGAAGAGCAGTTAAATGTGGTTAAAGTTGGATTTGCTGATACAGATGAAATCTCTATAGCTAAGCTAGAGCTTGATGGTTTTGGTATGCCTCATTTTACATTGAGGGTTCACGACATGAGTCCAAAACAGGTAGCTTTAGCTATGCCTGGCAAGGCTGCTGTTGTAGACTTTATGTTAGCTCTGAGCGCAGCCTGTGCTATGGACGTAGATCCTCAGGAAGCAATTGAAGCGATTTGTAAACTTGAATCTACAAACCTGCGTCTTGAGGTAAAGCAAACACAAACCTCACCTCGCATGATTGATGATTCATATAACGCAAGTCCTACTTCAATGGCCGAAGCACTCGATGTTATGAGTGCGATGGAGTGCAAGGGAAGAAGAATTGCTGTATTGGGTGAAATGGGCGATATGGGAGATAGAGCACAATATGTCCATTCTCTTGTTGGAGCCTATGCTGCAGCGAAGAATTTAGATATGCTTTGCGTAATTGGAACAGATAGAGCAGAAGCTATAGTTCGTGGTGCTCGAGATGTTGGCATGAGTGAAGATAAGATAGTTTCTTTCAAATCTGTATCTGAAGCTGTTAACATTTTAAAGCCGGTCTTTACACACGAAGACTTAGTATTGGTCAAAGCGTCGCGCGCAGCACAGCTCGATCTTTTTACAAAAGAGGTGCTTTCATAAATGATTGGTAATCCTAGATATCCAACGTATCAGGTCTTTTTGGCCCTTACGTTTGCTGCTTTAATCACAGCAATTTTAATGCCATATTTCATCCGTATGATGAGAAGAGGTGGTGTTGGACAGCAGATTCGCGCTGATGGTCCTAGTCGCCATCTTGTCAAGCAAGGCACTCCGACAATGGGCGGAGCAGTTATGCTTGTTGGTATATTAATTACTTGTCTTTTGATGAATACCTGGACTCCAGAGCTTATCGTTGCTGTCGTTGCAATCTATGCAACAAGCCTTCTGGGTCTTTTGGATGATATTGAATCTGTTGCACATGCACGTTCATTGGGGCTTACACCTCGTCAAAAGATGGTGGGATTGTTCATCATTACGGTTGCTTTCGCACTTCTTTGTGTAAATTACCTAGGTATTACACCTGAGATTTTATTCCCTGGTGGAGCATCTATTAATCTTGGTATTTTCCCTATTAACTTTGAAGTATTTGGAACACATATAACCATCCCTTGGCTATATGTACTCTTTGTATTTTTGCTTGTTGCAGGTTTGTCCAATGCAGTTAATCTTACTGATGGATTAGATGGCCTTGCTAGCGGTTGTGTGTTTGTATGCATGACTGCTCTTGCAGCTGTTAGTTTTTTGGCTAACGATATTCAAATTGCAATGCTTGCAGGAGCAATTGCAGGATCTTGTATTGGTTTTCTTTGGTATAACTGCTATCCGGCAGAGATATTCATGGGAGATACAGGAAGCTTGGCATTAGGCGCTGCAATTGGTGTTATTGCTGTTTTGACTAAAGCAGAAGTTATCGCTCTTATTATGAGTGGTTTGTTTATTGCTGAGGCACTGAGCGTAATTATCCAAGTTGCAAGTTATAAGCTAACAGGAAAACGAGTCTTTTTGATGGCTCCGCTTCATCATCACTTTGAGCAAAAAGGCTGGAGTGAGACGCATGTTGTTATTCGTTTTTGGATTGTAAGTGCATTGTTTGTAATGCTAGGATTTGCACTTTATTTCCAATTGACATAATCCTAAGGAAAGCAATGAGTTGTAATATTGCGACCGATAATCTCCAATTGGGTGCTGGAAAAACTGGAATTGCTACTGCACGCTATGTTGCTGCGCTTTTAGGAAAGCGCGCTCATAGCGTGAGCGTTTATAGTGGGTTGGGCTCTTTTAGCAAAGAGGCGCGCTGTGAGCTTGAGGCTCTGGGTTGTTCGCTAGTTGAAGGAAACGAGCAGATCCAAGGCCACTATCATCTTTGTATTGCAAGTCCTGGAATAAGTGAGTTTTCTTCATTTGTAAAAAGTGCACAAGAGCACAGTGATGAGCTAATCAGTGAACCTGAATTTGCGTATCGTGAAGCATGCTGCAGATGGATTGCAATCACCGGTACCAACGGAAAGACCACTTGCACAACTCTTACATCTGAATTGATGCAAAAGGGCAAGATGCATGCTAGGCCTGTTGGAAACATTGGCAATCTTTGTATTGAGGCGGCTCAAGGCGCAACAAGTGATGATTATTTCATCTCTGAACTCTCGAGTTATCAGATAGCTTTGAATAAATCATTTCATCCTCAAGCTGCTTGTCTTCTTAACATATCTCCAGATCATCTCAGTTGGCATCAGGGATTTGACAACTATGTCAAAGCAAAAGAAAAACTTTTCGAAAATATGTCTTCTGAAGATTTATGTGTCGTAGGTAGCGATGACTATTGCCTAGACTTTGCAAAACGTCTTGAAAGTCGCGGCATGCGTGTTATGTATATAGATGTCGACAACCAGATAGATGCAAGACTTAGAGGATATGTAAAAGACAATATTCTCTACATTGATTTTGAAGATTGCACTTACCGACTTGTGGCACAAGATGAACTTCATCTAATTGGAAAGCACAATATACAAAATGTACTCGCTGCAAGTGCTATGGCATTGGATGCAGGAGTAACAATAGAGTCTATTCAAGATACTCTCAAGAACTTCAAAGCGCTAGAGCACAGAATGGAGCCTGCGGCAGTTGTAGATGGAGTGCGTTTTATTAACGACTCTAAGGCTACAAATGTTGATGCTACTTTGAAGGCATTGCACTCATTTGACCACCAGCACCTCATTTTATTGCTCGGTGGCCACGATAAGCACACCGACCTCAAAGACCTAACTTCTGCTGTTGGAGATGTCAAGGCAGTTATATGTTTTGGTGAGGCAAAAGAGCGTTTTTACAAGGAGTTGTCCACATCGGTGAGCGATAAGGTTCTCTTTATGGAAGATGGATTAGAGAAGGCAACATATAAGGCCTTTTCTCTAGCAGAGCAATCAGATGTTGTCTTGCTGAGTCCTGCCTGTGCATCATTTGATGAATTTAAATCGTTTGAACAGCGTGGTGATTTCTTTAAAGCACTCGTTGGCAAATTAAAATAAGTACGTAGTTTAAGTCGCTTATGCGATATTGTTTTAGGAATTGAGTCAATATGAAGACGCAAAGCAAACAAAAGAAAATAAGCAAAGACAATATTCAGAATGTTCCAGCTAACATTATGAAACCTAGGATCTTGTTTATCCTTGTTGTTCTATTGCTTACATCCTTCGGATTGTTGATGATCTATTCATCATCTTCAGTATTAGCACTGGGTTCTGAACAATATGGCAATAACCCTAATTTCTTTATTAAAAAACAGCTTATAAGTTTGGCAATCGCCATTGTAATGTGTATAGCTACGGTATCTGTGGATTATCACAAGTTAGGGCTACATACTGCGAAAATACTGGCAGTAGTCGTTATTTTGGTTTTGATTTATACAAGATTATTTGGTGTTAAAGCTTTGGGTGCTTCGCGCTGGATTATTATTCCAGGTATTGGTTTGCAGCTGCAGCCATCTGAATTTGTAAAGCCTTACCTTGTATTTGCAGCTGCCTTTCTTATTAAAGAAATCGTCGATACAGGCTCTAGTATCATGAGCTATTGGAAAGAATTTTCACTTTGTATTGTTGTTCCAGCAGCATTTATTCTATTCCAGCCTGATAAAGGTACTACCATCGTCATCGGTGCAACTATTCTTTATATGTTTTGTGCAGCAGGAATATTTAACAGAAGACAAGTTCACTACATCTTGGTTGCATTGTTAATCGTAGGTTTGTTTTTAGGTATTTATTCTTATACAAAGCAAGAATATGGATCTATTCGAATTAAGGCATTTTTGAATCCATGGGCCTACAAAGACAATGAAGCCTATCAGATAGTCCAGGGATATTATGCTTTTGCACAAGGTGGTATCTTTGGTAAAGGAATAGGATACAGTTCCCAAAAATATGCCTATCTTCCTATGGCCTACAATGACTTTATCTACGCAATTGTTGGTGAAGAATTTGGCCTATTTGGTACAGTTGGCGTTTTGGTTGCGTTTTTTTACTTCTATAGAATATCAGCGCAGATTGCTAGAACTGCCTCAGATCTATATGGCAAGCTTATAGTTATTGGCGCAAGCATTATGATCGTCGCACAGTTTTTGCTCAATGTAGTGGGCGTTATTGGACTTATGCCTTCAAGTGGTAAGCCTATTCCATTTATTAGCTATGGTGGATCTTCTATCATGGGAACCTATATTCTTGTGGGAATGATATTGAACGTATCTATGAGGTCCAAGGCTCCTGAAACAAGGTATGATAGAAGAAGAAATAAACTCAGTGTTGTACAAACACAACAAGAATTCAATCAAGATGGTGGATTTAGGGTTGTAGAGGGAGCGGGTGAGCCTACGCCACGTCGACGTCGTGGTAGGCGCACTCCTGAGAACAATCACGAGACTTCAAGATCGAGTCGCAGGTCTCGTGAGAACCGACAACCTCAATCTAGAACAGGTCGCAGAAGGGCATCTGATAATCACGCAGATACAAGAGCATCTCGCCCAGAACGAACTTCTCGCAGACCACGTAGATAATGATTGATTTCTGAATAATAAGATTATCAGGAGTTTGAAGTGACAGATAACTTACAAAGCGATAGGCCTTTGGTTGTGGCTATTGCAGCAGGGGGAACTGCAGGACATATCAATCCTGCTCTAGCTCTTGCTGAGTCGTTGAGAAATGAGGGTCATCGTGTTGTTTTCTTTGGACAAAGCTCTCGTTTAGAAGGAAAGCTTGTACCTGAATCAGGATTCGAATTTTTCCCTATTGAGGTCAGAGGCTTTGACAGATCTAAACCTTGGACTGTAGTTCAGGCTATGAACAAGATCAATGTTGCAAAGCGCAGCATCATTCAATACTTTAAAGATGAAGTAAGGCCTGATGTGGCAGTGGGCTTTGGTGCATATGTTGAGCTTCCATTGCTAAAAGCATGTAAAAGCGAACATATTCCCTATGTAGTTCACGAGCAAAACTCCGTACCTGGACTTGCCAATAAATTGATGGCAAAAAATTGTTATAAACTATGTCTTTCATTCGATCAGGCACGTCAATACTTTAAAACTGATGACTCACAGATCGCTCTTACTGGAAATCCAGTAAGAAGTCAGATTATCAAGGCAGATCGCGATAAGGCACGTAGGGCATATGGCTTACAAGATGATGACTTTCTCATTGTCTCATTTGGCGGCTCATTAGGAGCTGCAACCATAAACGATTGCATGGTAGATATTGCTAGTGATTTGATTGATCGCGAAAACATCCATGTGATACATGCTTGCGGCCACAAAGATGCTCAGAGGATTCAAGACAAGCTCTCAGCTGTTAATGTAGATACAAATCGCTATCAGCTCAAAGAATATATCGACAATATGGGCGATATGCTAGCTGCGGCAGATCTTGTTATTAGTCGCTCGGGTGCATCTTCTGTTGCTGAGATAGCTGCGCTTTCAAAGCCGGCAATTTTGATTCCTTATCCTCATGCAACAGCTGATCATCAAACTACTAACGCTCATCTTTTAAGTGATATTGGCGCTGCTTATATCGTTAAAGATGATGAAGTTAATCCAAAAGATTTGCTTGAGATTATCAATACATTGTACGAAAATCCTCAGAAGCTCGAATCTATGAAAAAGGCTGCATGTGAATTAGAAAGCAGCCAGGCTACCTCACTTCTTCATGCGATTGTTGTTGAGGCTGCACAGAGTGCTTCTTGTTAATGAATACATCCAAAGGAGACCATCCTATGTTGAAATCAGATCTTCCTGATATCCCAAAGTCAGCTCACTTCATCGGTATTGGTGGAGCAGGTATGAGCGGCATCGCTCTTGTTTTACATGAGAGAGGTTGTAAGGTAACGGGAAGCGATTTGAAGGAATCGAGCTATGTTCGAAAGCTTCGAGATGCAGGCATTGAAGTGTTTGTGGGACATAAAGCCCATACTATCAATGAAGTGGATCCTGAAGTTGTCGTATGCTCAACTGCAATTCCTGAAACTAATCCTGAGATGATTCGTGCACGTGAGCTCAATTTAGAGGTATGGCCAAGGGCAAAGATGCTCTCTGCACTTTCTAAAAACTACACTACTGTAGCTATTGCAGGTACACATGGTAAAACCACCACCAGTTCAATGTGTGCGTCTATGCTTGATAATATGGGGGAGAACCCTTCATTTCTCATTGGAGGAATCGTTGAGCAATATAAGACAAACGGCAAAAATGGATCTGGCGATTTGTTTGTAGCTGAGGCCGATGAGTCCGATGGATCATTTTTATTCCTAGCTCCTGATGTTGTAGTTGTTACAAATATTGAAGCAGATCATTTAGATCACTATGGAACTTTGGAAAATATTGAAAGAACCTTCGTGAGATTTATGAGCTCAGTAGGAGAGAGCGGCCATGTTATTATTTGTGCTGAAAATCCTCATATCGTAGATCTTGCCCACGAATCAGGCCGAAAGGTATCTACCTATGGTTTTGCTGAGGGTTGTGACTACCGTGTTGTAGAGATGAAGGCAGATCATGGTCTTGAGACTAAATTTAAAATTGAGCACAATGGTCAAGAACATCAGATAACCCTTCACACCAATCCAGGTGCCCATAACATGCTCAATGCAACAGCTTCATTTGCTGTAGCAGACATCTTGGGTCTTGATGATGCTGAGGCAGCACGTGCACTTTCAGAATTTAAAGGTGTACGTCGTCGCTTTACTCATATTGCAGATTGTAAGGGTGCTTGTATTGTTGATGATTACGGTCATCACCCAACCGAAATTATGGCAACTATCAATGCAGCAAATAGCCTGGATTTCAATCGTGTTGTAGTTTGCTTTCAGCCACATCGCTACTCACGTACAGAATCTCTTCTTCACGAATTTGCAACAGCATTTGAAGGAGCAGATAAGCTCTATATCATGGATGTATTTGCAGCAGGTGAAATTCCAATCCCTGGAGTAAGTGGTAAGACTTTAGCACGTGCTATTTCATCTGAGGGTAACCATCCTGATGTTGAGTTTATTGCATCTCGTAAAGATCTTATTTCCAAAGTTGCATCTGAGCTTAAGCAAGGCGATCTCTTTATTACTATGGGCGCTGGAGATGTAACTCAAATCGGCCCAAGTATCGTTGAGGCTATGGGTGCTAATAACTAACATCTTGATATAGCTATTAAATACACGAGCAGACATAAGGAGGAAAAATGAGTGTTTTTAACGCATATATGCGTCTGAGCGGCTCTGTTGATGCATCTATTATGCAAAACGAAAAGCTCTCTCATCATATGCCTTATGCTGCCTCGCATGATGCAGATTGTACGTCTGATTTGTATATTGTTGTTAATGATTACAAGGCACTCATGACTACAATCGATATCTTAGAATCTGAAGATATCCCATGGCATGTAATAGGCAAAGGCACTTCATTTCTTCCTGTTAATGTTCCTTATCATGGTGCGTTGATTGAGCTTGGTCGTGAGTTTAAGAAAATCGAATTCGATATGCAAACTGGTCGCGTGAGTGCAGGAGCTGCTTGTAAACTCACTCACGTTGTTATTGCATGTGCGGGTGAGGGAGTTAAGTATCTTGAGTGCGTTGCTGGCATACCAGGAACAGTTGGTGCAAGTGTGTATTTGAACGTTGCCTATGAGCGCTTGCACAAGACACACTGGGCAGATACTAAGCTTGGAAAGTTCACTGAGGGAATAAATTATATTGCTAAGAGATCTCAGGGAGCTTTGGCTGATTTGTCTTTTATCCTTGAGCTCGTTGAGTCATTGGTTATCTACAATCCTCAGACTCATTCATTGCAAAAGCTCTACCACTCAGATCTATGGGATGAAAATACCAAATGGGGAGACTATTGTCCTTTGCCTGAGGGAGCTGTTATTTTAGAGGTGTGTTTTGATACTGCATTTGTCAAA
>RCNH01000568.1_pt1 | contig 17504 bp, 17 predicted proteins | sample 2041161 | NCBI WGS metagenome assembly RCNH01 (sample SAMN09708215, study PRJNA481090) | Feces metagenome, whole genome shotgun sequencing project. | biome: feces | host: Leptonychotes weddellii | place: Antarctica: Sion Island | collected 2010-03-01 | reverse complement strand
CCGCAATCCATATCAATTTTGAAAATTTTATCTTTTTCATGGCAATTCTCCCACAGCGACGATGGTTGTCGTTTTTTGTAATATCCCTTTAAGTAGTAAGAAATTATAGGATTATTTTGCAAAAAGTCAACGATTTTTCATGGTTTTTACACTCTGTTCATAATCGTGCTGTTTTTCGGAAAAAGTACCGAAAAATCCCTGCCTGTCCTGCGGGGCTATTTGACGGAGCCGGGACAATCAGGTATGCTGCATTCCGGCAAAACTTAACTGGCTGACGGATGAGGGAATGACCGATACGAGAACCTACGCCAAATGTCTGGCCTTCTACTCCATCCGGTGCGAAGAATTTCACGTGCTGCACTGATTATCCGGAGTCCCCGGAAAATATAAGACAGAAAAAGGTCTGATTCCCAGCAGGAATCAGACCTTTTTGTGTGATTTTCGTATGGTGTGATGTGTTAATGAGCTTTTTTAAGCAGTTCCTGTGCAATGGGGTCGTCTGCATCCAGAACAACCACACGTCTGTTCTTTTTGGCTTCGGATTCTACGAAATTGCCCTTTGCATCCACATCGTTGCCCCGTTCAAAGGGATCGTTGGCGTAGCCAAGGCCAACCACTTTCAGCTGAGAAGCCGGCACGCCGTATGCACTGACCAGAAGATTGCGCACGGCTTCGGCACGCTTGACCGACAAATCGATGCACGATTCCTGAGTGCCGTCTGTGGCGGTGGTGCCTGCAATCAGGATGGAGTGATCCGGGTTGGCAAGGATTGCATCGGCAACAGGCTTCAGAACTTCTTTGGCCTTCTGCTCATTGATAAAGGTTGCTTTGTTGATTACAAACTGCACCTGTGTTTCGTTGATCTCAAAGGGCGTTTCAAAGACCAGAGGCTTTTCTTCTGCCTTGGGAGTTTCGGAAGAATTGAGCGTCAGTGTGTAATCCTTTTCAGCATGGTCGCGTGCAGACAAGCGAATGTAGTAAGTGGTGTTGGGCGCCAGTTGTTCCAGACTGAGGGTGACGGGAACGCCGTCTCCCTCAGCACCGATGGAGCCGATTTGTTTTCCCAATTCATCGTAAACTGTTTCTATCAGCTCATAGCCGGAGGTGGTGTTGTTTACAAGGGTGGCTTTATAAATCGTATCCTTGCTTTCTCCGGTAGTAAAAGCCAGCCAGTTGAAGGACTCGTCTTCAAGGGTTCCGGATACCTTGGTTTTATACGGAATCAGCAGTGCATCATTGACATTTCTGCCTGCAACGGCACCTGCTTTCAGCATGACATCTGCGCCGATCGCCTGAGAAAAACTGTCTGCGGTTTTATGTGCGGTGGCCTGATGGTTTGCATCCCGAATGATGACGGAGAAATCTTTTTCAGCATGGTCACGGGCACTGAAACAAATGTAATAAGTGGTGCCTGGTTCCAGATTTTCCAGAGACATGGTGTAAGGTGCACCGTCCTCATCTGCGGAGACCGTGCCAAAATCGGTTCCGAATTCATCATAAACTTTTGCGATAACCTCATAACCGGAAGGGGTCTCGTCCACGATGGTTACATTGTAGACGGTCTGTTTTGCTCCTGCGGTAAAGGAGTACCAGGCATAGGAGTCGTCCAGAACGGTTCCAAATACCTTGGTTTCCAGAGGAATCAATACTGCATTGGTCTGGCTGCTGCCCGAGGCGGTTTTTTCGTCTTCACTGCTCTGGGTGGCATCCTGGCCGGAAATCTCGTTTACTACCACGGTATAGGCGATGGTCTCGCAAGAGGCCGGATTAAAGCGGAGGTAATAGGTGGTATTCGGCTGCAGCTGGTCGGCAGTGAGTGTAACGGGGGTTCCGTTGCTGTCTGCCTCAGCGGAGAGGTTGCCTTTTCCGTCTTCATTGCAGAGCAATCCATAGAGCTTATAGGAGTCACTGGTCTGATTGGTGAAGGTGATTTGATAGGATGCGCCCTGCGTATCTCCGGTGGTGAAGGCAAACCAGGCATATTCATTGCCTTCTACGGTCCCAGACACTTCTTCTTCCAGCGCAATCTTACCGGCTTCGGCCTGTGTCTTTCCTGCTACGCCGTCCTTGGGGGCCTGTGTTGCTTCGGTGACGTGGGTAGTTTCGGTCGGCTCGGTGCTTTCGGAAGAAGGTTCCGGAGTGCTGGTGGATTCCTGAGTTTCTGTGGAAGAGTTGTCCTTGTTTTTGCCGCATGCGGAAAGCAAACTTGTACACAATACCGCACACAATGCAATGGCGATGAAACGTTTCATTGATTTTCCTCCCTGATTTTAATACTTCCTTATGCTATAAAATAATGATCAGAAGTGCCGATTTGTGGCAATAAAACAACTACAGCGCAATTATACGCCACCAAACCACATTCTGCAAGGTATAATCTGGAAAATTTTCAGCGGTTTGGAAGATTTATCTGCTTCGAGCATGGCCTTACTTCTGTGTCATTCTGCACTTTTGTACATTTCCGGACTCCAGGGCCGGACTCCCGTTTGAATTTTCCCATGCAATGAGAAGCCCCGGACGACATGCCGGAAAGAATATGACCCGTGATTTTCTCCATCCCCCACGTTGTATCCGTATAGGAGAAAAGCGAGCGGCGGCCTTGCCGGGTGCCGAATCCCGCTGATTCGGATAAAAATGGCCCAAAAGGAGCTGAATTGTGATGCGGGCAGGGGATTTGCTGGGAAAAATCGGTTGTTTTGAAATACCCGGTAGTAAATTGTACTTCGATGTGATATAATTTTTTACCAGGTCGTGGCTGCCTTTTTGGAAAGAACGGGATAGCGTGGAACCTGGAGGAGAATCATTACATGGTAAAAATACTGTTCACGGCAATATCTGCCGCTCCCCTATGGCGGAGTTTATTTTTCGGGATATGGTGGAAAAACGGGGACTGGCTTCGTCCTTTGAAATCGCATCCGCTGCCACCAGTCGGGAGGAAATCGGAAATCCGGTCTATCCCCCGGCCAAAAGAGAGCTGAACCGGCACGGGATTTCCTGCGAGGGCCACGCAGCCAGACAGGTCACTTTGGAGGACTACGCCCACTATGACTGCCTGGTGTATATGGAGCGTTACAATGAGCCCCGGCTCATGCGGATTCTGGGGGAGGACCCCCTGGGGAAATGTCACAGGCTTATGGATTTTTCCGACCGGCCCGGTGACATCGACGATCCCTGGTATACCGGAGACTTTGCCGGGGTCTTTCAGCAGATTTCTTACGGCTGTGAGGCCCTATTAAAGAGCGTGGAGGAACAATATGAATTTTGAAAAGCTGGAGCAGGGGCTGGCAGAGCTGCCTCTGTATGGATATTTTTTCCTGGATACAAAGGATCTCTGCTTTACGGAGCGGGTCCGCTATATTTGCAGCCATGAGTGCCAGATGTACGGAAAAACCTGGGCCTGTCCCCCTGCGGTGGGTACCGTGGAGGAATGCAAGGCCAGATGTATGCAGTATCCCCACTATCTGCTCCTGTGCACCGTCACAGAAGTAGAGGACATTTCCGACATCAACGGAACCCTGGCCACCCGGGCTGACCATGAGGAGATCACCCGGCAGGCAGAGCGGCTGGTAAAGGAACAGGGCTTTGAGGTCTATACCCTGTCCACGGAAGCCTGTTCTCTGTGCGAGACCTGCGCCTATCCCAACGGCCCCTGCCGCCATCCCGACCGGATGCATCCCTGCATCGAAAGCCACGGCATTTTGCTGACGGAAACCGCAGAGGAATGCGGCATTCCCTTCCAGTACGGAGGCAATGTGGTGACCTGGTTCAGTATGATCTTCTATAAATAAAAAATAACCGCACCTGCAAGGGTTGCTTGCAGGTGCGGGTTACGGACAGCTGAGAAAGGCACCGGACAGAGAGCGAAATTCTTCAAACTCTGCGTCGTTGCATTGCATTTTTACATGGAGCGGGTTTTCCAGATCCAGGCTGAACATTCCCATAAATGACTTGGCATTGACCGACTGCCAGTCTGTACAGACAGATACTTCAAAAGGCTGGACAGTGGCGAGCTGAACGAATTGTTTGATTTCATCCATGTTGGACAGGCGAATTAGAAACTCATGCATGTACAGTGACACCTCCACAGTGACACGCCGGAATGGATATTCCTCGGCGTAAATACAAGACTATTATAGTACATATTCGGCTCGTTTTTCAAGAGAGAGTATGGGACAAGAAAGTAACCGCAGTATATTTGAAATTTGGTGATTATTACATGAAGTTTGCATTTTATACCTTGGGGTGCAAGGTAAATCAATATGAGACCCAGGCCATGGAACAGAAGCTCATTGCCATGGGCCACACCATCGGCCATTTTGAAGAGGCCTGTGACGGCTATATTATCAACACCTGTACCGTCACGGCGATGGCGGACAAGAAAAACCGGGCGGTCATTCGCCGCTGCCGGCGGCAGAATCCCCAGGCCGTAGTGGGTGTCTGCGGCTGCTATGCCCAGGTAAGCCCGGAGGACATCCGGGCCATGGAGGTGGATGTGATCTCCGGAAGCGGAGAGCGGGAAGCCTTTCTGGAAATGATGGTGGATGCCGTATGCGACCGGCAGAGAAGAGAGCATCTGGATGAGGCATTGAAGCGCAGAGCCTTTGAGGTGCTTCCCGCAGGCGGTCTGGAGGAGCGCACCCGGGCTATGCTGAAGGTCCAGGACGGCTGCAATAATTTCTGCTCCTACTGTATCATCCCCTATGCCAGAGGCCCGGTCCGTTCCGCTCCTTTGGAGGAAGTCATTGCCCAGGCTAAGGGCCTCAGAGAGGCAGGCTACAGGGAAATCGTGGTCACAGGCATTGAAATCGCCTCCTGGGGCTGGGACTTTAAGAACGGACAGGATCTGACGGATTTACTGGAGGCTCTGTGCCGGGAGCTGGAGGGAGTCCGGGTGCGGCTGGGATCTCTGGAACCCCGGATCATCACAGAGAAATTCTGTGAAAGGCTGTCCGGATTTTCCAATCTGTGCCCCCAGTTCCATCTGAGCTTACAGTCCGGCAGCGATACGGTGCTGAAACGGATGCGCCGGAAATACGATTCTGCCCGGTACTATGAAAGCGTGACCCTTCTCAACCGGTATTTCCCCGGCTGCGCCATTACCACGGATTTAATTGTAGGCTTCCCCGGGGAGACGGAGCAGGAGCTGGAGGAATCTCTGGCCTTTGCCCAGAAGTGCCGCTTTGCAGCCATGCACATTTTCCCTTATTCCCGGCGGCCCGGTACCCCGGCGGACACCATGCCCGGTCAGCTCTCCAAGCAGGAGAAGGAGCACAGATCTTCCAGAGGCGTTGCGGTGGCAAAGGCGCTGGAACAGGAGTATTTGCAGGCTCTGGTGGGGACGGTGCAGGAGGTTCTCTTTGAGGAACCCGCAGGGGAAACCCTCTTTACGGGCCATGCCCCCAACTATGCCAAGATTTACGCCCCGGGTCAGGAGCTGCACAATCAGATTCGGAAAGTAACCGTGACGGGCCTGTATGAAGACGGCCTGCTGGGAGAATTGCAGCCCTGATGAGACAAGACCATACGGGAAATTTCGTGTGGATTTTAGGGGAAACTGTGCTATAATGACACTATGTTTCATAATTGAAAGAGAGGATATGCGCAAATGTCTTTATCTACTGCGGCTCCTTGGCTTGCCTATTACGGCAATACACCTAAGACCATTGATTACCCCCATAAAACGATGTATCAGCTTTTGGCGGAAAATGCAAAAAAGTACCCCAAAAACATTGCATATAATTTCCTTGGCAAGGAAACAACTTACGAAACCTTCCTGGAGCGGATTGAGACCACCGCAAAGGCCCTGGTGGCCCTGGGCATCCACCGTGGAGACAAAGTTACCATCTGTATGCCCAACACCCCTCAGGCGCTGGACTGCTTCTATGCCCTGAACCGGATCGGTGCCATTCCCAATATGATTCACCCCCTGTCTGCTTCTAAGGAGATTGCATTTTATCTCAATGCCTCCCACAGCAAGGCCATTCTGACACTGGATCAGTTCTATTATAAGGTGGAGGAGATTCTGCCGGAGCTGAAAGACCCCTGCCATATCATCGTTGCCAGAATCCGGGGAGAGCTGCCTGCCCTCAAGAAGCTGCTGTTCCCCCTGACCGCCACGGCCCGGGCCATTCAGAAGCTGCCCAAGTCCGGCTATATCCTCTGGGAGGATTTCCTGGCGGCAGGCCGGAAGGTGACTCTGCCCCCGGATGAGGGCAAGTTTGATGACTGCGGTGCCATCCTCTATTCCGGCGGCACCACCGGCACCACCAAGGGCATCATGCTGTCCAACCTGAACTTTAACGCCCTGGGCCTTCAGACCATTGCGGCCTCCGGGTATCCCGATGTCATCGGCATGAAGATGCTGGCGGTTATGCCTGTGTTCCACGGCTTCGGCCTGGGTGTCGGCATCCATACGGCCCTGATCGGCGGCGCCACCTGCATTCTGCTGCCTCAGTTCAACATCAAGACCTATGCCCAGACCCTGAAACATCAGAAGCCCAACCTGATTCCCGGCGTGCCCACCCTCTTTGAGGCACTGCTTCGTACAGAGGATCTGAAGGGCGTGGATCTGAGCTTCCTGAAGGGCATTTTCTCCGGCGGTGATTCTCTGTCTCCGGAGCTGAAAAAGAAGGTAGACCAGTTCCTCAAGGAGCACAACTGCTCTGAGCAGATTCGGGAGGGCTATGGCACCACGGAGTGCGTCACGGCCTCCTGCCTGACCCCCAAGGAATACGCCCGTTCCGGCTCCATCGGCGTTCCCTTCCCCGATACCTTCTATAAGATTGTAAAGCCCGGTACCACAGAGGAGCAGCCTGCCAATACGGAGGGCGAAATCTGCCTGTCCGGCCCCACGGTGATGCTGGGTTACATGGACAACCCGGAGGAGACCGCCCAGACCCTGCGCCAGCATACCGACGGCAGAATCTGGCTCCATACCGGCGACCTGGGCCAGATGGATCAGGACGGCTTTGTGTACTTCCGTCAGAGAATGAAGCGGATGATTATTACCTCCGGCTACAATGTCTATCCCTCTCAGCTGGAAAATATCATTGACGGCCACGAAAAGGTGCTGCTCTCCTGCGTTGTCGGCGTAAAGGATTCCTACCGGGTGCAGAGGGTCAAGGCTTATGTGGTACCCATGCCCGGCGTGGAGCCTACAGAGGCACTGAAGCAGGAGCTTTTGGCCTACTGCTCCAAGCACATTGCCAAATACGCAATGCCCAGAGAAATCGAATTCCGCACGGAGCTTCCCAAGACTCTGGTGGGCAAGGTGGCCTACCGTGTCCTGGAGGAAGAGGCCAACGAACAGGTGGCACAATGAAAAAAGAACGCATCTGGGAATTAGATGCCTTCCGGGGTCTGTGCATTCTGGGCATGGTTCTGGTACATCTGGTCTATGATATCCGGGAGCTGTATCATCTGGCGGACTTTGCCATTCCCACATGGTTCCTTCTGGTGATGAATTGGGGCGGTGTGCTGTTTTTCCTCCTGTCGGGAATCTGCGTGACTCTGGGAAATCACCCGGTGAAGCGGGGCCTCATCGTCTTTGCAGCCGGTATGGTCTGCACCCTTGTGACCTATGGGCTGCATGCCCTGGGCATGGCAGGGGATGAGGTGCTGATTCGCTTCGGAGTGCTGCACTGCCTGGGTGTGTGTATGCTGCTGTGGCCCCTGTGCAAAAAGCTGCCGGTCTGGGCCATGGCGGCAGCGGCAGCCGTGGTGCTGGGTCTGGGCTACTGGTTCAAGACCTTCACCGTCTCCGCCTCCGGGCTGTACTGGCTGGGTCTGGTGAAAGCGGGCTTTTACTCTGCGGACTTTTTCCCCCTGTTCCCCAATGTGGGTTGGTTTTTGCTGGGTGCCGTTTTGGGAAGAGTCCTGTACAAGGAGAAAAAGACCCTGTTTCCCAAGGTTCGTGCCGAAGCGGCTCCCATCCGCTTTTTGTCCTGGTGCGGGCGGCAGTCTCTGCTGATTTATCTGCTGCACCAGCCTGTTTTAACATTTCTCATGGATCTCTGCCTCTCCCTGGTTTAACCGGGGGAGGCAGTTTTTTTATGCCCTTAGGTAGCAGTATCAATCCTGTGGAAAATGTTTTGTATTCCGGATTTTAGGTACAGAAAAGCGAAACTTCTTTGTGTTCTTCTGCTTGCAGTTAGAGGGTTCTATTTTTACAGACAGGAATTGAAGTGCACAGTCCACTATATGGTAGTAAGCCCTGTCCATTTTTTGCTGATTCATCAATTTTATTGTATAACGATAAAAAATAATTGACAAACAATAAAGCTCGTGTTATGTTTGAGATACCCCCATATCATATAGGGATCATAGAAATAACCGGAATGGAGGAATCTGGATGAACAGGAAAAATGTTTTCGCAATCCTCTGCACAATCCTGATGCTTGTGGCAATTGGTCTCGGCGTTTCGATTATTTACTCGGACTATCTGTACAATCCCACAGGGGGACTTGGTTCAATCCAGGTCAGGAGCGGCAGGGAACCCGGAACCCCCTCGCTGAATGATTCGTCGGGTATTGCCCTGCTTCAGAAAATCGGGCAGTGGGCGGAGGAAGAACAGGCCACCGTGCTTTTTAAGGATGTAACTACTGCCGGGTGCGGTTTTTATGGGTATTCAGACTGGATGAAGAAAAATATGGGCATTGAAACGCCCAAGCATCAGGGCGTTTATATTGCAGATGATCCCGCAATTCAGGAAGCTTATGTGAGCGGTGATGTGTTCCTGCCGGGGCGTGCGGGTCTGGACATTCAGGGAATGTACGACTGCTCGGATTTGCCGCCCATCCTGGAAGGCGTTGATTTTCTTTATCCCTTGACCATGGGTGTCAGCACAGAAGGAATGTACTTTACGGATACAAAGGATATGCAGAAACTGGTATCCCTGTTTGAGGAAAATGGGTGTTCTGTCTGGGTTTCCAGGGAGACAGACACAATGGCACTGTGGCAGCTGCCGGGACGGTTGATTTCAGACGGCTTTTTGTCCCGGGCGGTGCTGTGTGCAATGCTGGGCCTGACCTTCTGCTTTGTGTATACCATTGCCATGCTGTACAAGGACAATGGCCGCAGGCTCTGGATTCATTCTGTATTCGGCCTGTCCAAAAAACGGATGCTGGTTGCAATCCTGCTGTGGATGGCAGGAACCATATTGATAGCGGCCCTGCTGTTTTATGTGCTGCTGTCAAACGGACTGACCTATATGAGCCGGGGGGATATCCGAAGAATTCTGGTCAGCACCCTGTGTGTTTATACGGTTCTGACGCTGCTGGGAAACGGCTTTGGAGTGCTTCACTTGGCCCGTATGTTTCGATTGCGAGGTGAATGATATGAAGCTGATGAAACAGGTCATATCCGATCTGGTGAAGGAAATCGGCTGGGTGATTCTGTATGGCTTCCTGACGGCAATGGTCATTATGGCTTTTGTGTTAATCAGCCTCAGCTATACCCATGTTGCGGCACAGAATGAGGCAATCAGCCGGTTCGTGAAAAACGATATTGCTATGCTGCGGCTGAAATCAACAAACTATAGCATTGCGCCGAAGGATGCTCCGGTTCCCTATGATCCGGCCCAGGTGGAGACATTGGACGAATACTATGCCGATGTCTTTTCTGAGGATGGAAACGCAGGAACCTTTGTGGAAATGACCGGCCGCTGCGGGTATCAGCGGGTAATGCTTGTACTGGGCGTTTACGCAGACTTAACCCCGTTTTCCGGGCCGCAGTCAGAGCCTGTGACATTTGTTGTATCGCCTGACAAAAAGAATGCCCAGGGAGATACCATCACCCTGGGGGGAACCGAATATCCAGTACAGGTGGCACCTGCCCATATGGAGATCTATCACCCTCTCTATTATATGGATGCGGAGTCCGGAATGCTGGAAGATACCCTCTATGTCTTTTCCCATGATTTAAATGCAGTGAAGGAAATCTTCCCCAGCACAGAATATTGGGAGTTATACGGAGACCCGTATTTTGGGCGATTGATTCTGAAAGCCCCAACGGCTCAGGATCTTGTGCGGGTGCGGAATGTGATCTCCAAAAATGTGGGCGGCTATGTCAGTGTGGAGACCATGGCTGATGTTCTGAGAAATTCCCAAGAGGGCGGAGAGAGGACCCATCAGACCTATATGCTGTTCTATGTCACAGCCTCTTTGGTGCTGCTGGGCGCAATGATTCTGAATATTTACAACACCCTGAAAAGAAAAATCCCGGACTATGCAACCCATCATCTGTTTGGAGCCTCCGGCTGCTTCCTCTTTGCCAGAATGTTTCTGTTTACGCTGCTGTACCACGCCATTCCTCTGGGCGGTACAATGTACATTATGCAGCTCAATGAGCTGGCGACCCCGGGCAACATTGCGGTTGTGCTCCTGGTTGTGTTATGTATTCTGTTTGCGGTTACAGGGGCTGCGTACCGACATTTTTGCGTGCAGTTTGCACGAGGTCTAAGGAGGGAATGAAATGCCACAGATCACAGTGAATGATATTTGCAAAAGCTATCACACCAATCATTATACAGTCCATGCGGTGGACCATGTGACACTGACCTTTTCCGGCAGTGAAGCGGTTGCGATTGTGGGCCCGTCCGGCTCCGGCAAATCCACGCTTCTCAACATGATCGGCCTGATCTTGCAGCCCGACAGCGGCAGTATCCGGATCGATGAGCAGGAGGCCGTAAAGCTGAGCGACAGCAGCAAAAGTGCCCTTCGCAATGAGATGTTCGGCTATATTGTGCAGGATTTTGCGCTGCTGGATGATGAAACGGTTTACAGCAATATCCGCATTCCTTTGCTTTATAATAAGAGAATTAAAAGCCGGGAGTATAAGAGGTGCATCCATGCCGCTGCGGAAGCTCTTGGTATTTCGGATAAGCTCCATCGCAAGGCTGCAAAGCTTTCCGGGGGAGAACGGCAGCGTGTGGCAATTGCAAGGTCCATTGTGTGCGATCAGCCCATTATTCTGGCGGATGAACCCACCGGGTCTCTGGATGCGGCAAACAAAGAGAAGGTCATGTCCATTTTGATGAAGCTTTGCAGAGAAAAGAATAAGACATTGATTATTGTGACCCATGACAGGTCGGTTGCGGAGCAATGCGACCGGATCATTCAGATGAAGGACGGAAAAGTGATCGTTTAAAGATACAGACGGTGCTGCAGCGGCAGCGGTGCAGACTGATTCCGACAGCATATTTGAGGCGCACGATCTGTGTGCAGCTGTATGATTTCAAGACAGGGCCTGCGGCAGTTGCTGCGGGCCTTTTCTCTGTAAAGAGAAAAGCAGAAAAAGGAAATTTCCTTAAATTTGCAGGTTTCTGTGGACTTTTTCCGGGTTATGGTACCCGGAAAAAAGCGATGATGCAGCACAGCGGGAACCGTCCGTCTGATTGGATCAGTCATAACCAAATGGCGCAGAACCGACCGGAGGGCCGTGCTATATAGAAGCGTATAGAAAAACCCACCCTATACCAAATGGCAAGGGTGGGTAATCTGTATCAGGGATGGCTCTTTGATATATTTCGCTTAACGAATCATGATACCTGTATTTCCCGGGCCTGTTTTCTGAATGATTTTAACAGGTAGTTACTGTAAATCCGAAAAAACAAATCCAAACCAATAACCGATCATACTGCACTGCGGTATGGGCTTATTCATCATCATCGGTGTCGGCATCATCGGTGCCAGTATCATCGTCGTCGGCATTGTTGCTGTCGGTATCATCGTCGTCGGTATCATCGTCGTCGGCATTGCCGGTGTCTGCATTGCTGTTGCTGGCAATGTCGTTGCCGGCATTGTCATCGTTGTCGTCGTTGTCAGCAATGTCGTCATCGTCGATATTGTCGTTGTCGCCGGCATCACTGTTGTCGGTGTCAACGGCATCGTTGTCATCAACCTCATCGTCGTCGTTATCGCTCTTGTAATCAGAATAGTCGAGACCGTTCTCCTTCAAAAGAGATACGATTTCGTCGATGGTGAGATCTTCCGGGAAATTATCTTTGAGTTGCGGATACTTTTCCTTTAAATCGTTGATAAAGGCTGCTTTTCCGGGCGTAAACTGGTTTTCACCAGTTACTTTTTCTGTATCCTCTACCTGCTGGGACAGTACCTCTCCGGCGTTAATCATGTTTTTGAGGCTCTCCGAAACCATACTGGACACTTCACTTTCCAGCTCATTGGCCCGTCCTGTGTTTGCACACTGAACAGAAACCAGAACCGTATCCTTGCTTTCGGTCAGATAACCGTTGCGAACCATGGAGCCCAGAATGGCATACAATGCTACATCCAGGTCTGTGCCTTTGAAATCCATATCACCAAGGACCTTCACTGCATCCTCGTTACAGGCCGTGACTCCGGTCACACGGTTGCGGTAATTGACATCCAGGCTGATGCTGGGATTGACATCCAGATAGACAGAGGCCGAAGGCATAAGCTGAAAGAAAAATGAAGCGCAGAAACACAGAATCAGACAGGCGGCCACGGCCCCCAGATAGTACTTTTTATGGGAGGACTTCCGGCGCTTCCCGGCGGAATCCAGGTACCATTCGGTGCCGTCCGCAAGGGGAACCGGTTTCTGCCAAAGTTCCTCTGCCCGGTCAGGTGTCAGCTGGGATACACCGTCAGAAATATGCTGCAGGAGTTTTTCCTCTGGAATTTGACTCATAGCTTTCCCTCCAGTTCTAGTTTTAATTTTTTGATCCCACGGCGATATTTGGAAAGTACAGTGGAAACCGGCATGTTGAGCAGCTGGGCAATCTCCCGGTGCTTCCAGCCGGTCACTGCATGTAAGACAATGATCTGACACTCGTCGTCCGCCAGAATCCGAAGGGCTGTCCGCATCACCAGACGGTCTTCCAGATCCTCTATTTGTCCCAGGTCCGGCTCCGGGGGGATCTCGTCCAGGGAATAAAAGGAGAGATGGTTTTGCTGCCGTAATTTCATCAGACAGAGGTTTCTGGTAATGGCAAGAATCCACGCCATTGGTTTGCCCTCCGGCTGATAGTGTGCAGCGGCAGAACGAATTTTAAGAAAAGTATCCTGCAGGACATCTTCGGCATCGTCTGGATTTTTGAGAATCGACAGTGCATAGGCGTACACAGATTTTCCGGCCTGCCGGTAGAGCGCTGTGAAAGCCTGCTTGTCACCCTCAGCTACACCGATCAGAAGAGAATCATCGATTCTGACTTCCCAATGCCTTGTGGGACTGTCGGCAATGGAAGCAAAAAGGAACATGAATCATCAACTCCGTATCTTCAGTAATGGCTCTATTATAGCGTATTCTTCTGCTGTTTTACAAGACCCATTACAATCGTCAGATTCCCGTTGCGGCAGCGCAGCTCATCGATAAAAGCTTTCTGCTGGGACATGTTCCGCATTTCAATCAGATAAGACAGTTCATACATGGTACCCATGTTGGTGGTTTTGACCCGGTCCAGTGTTGCGTGGGTGGTATATTTCTGAAACAGATCATCAAAGATACCATCATAGTCCAGATCCTCCGGGATGGTAACTTTCAGCTCCCGTTCTCTGCACTCCACATTGCCAAAGCCGGATTTCTCCAGAATGAGAAATACCGTTCCTGCAATCAGGGTGATGAGGGCTGCCAGAGTCAAAAATCCCATTCCCACGGCAAGACCTACAGCCATGGAGAAAAAGAGAAATCCAATCTCTTTGGCAGTTCCGGGAGCACTGCGGAAACGGACCAGGCCAAAGGCACCCAGGACAGCCACAGAAGCCCCCAGATTGCCGTTGACAATCATAATCACGGCTGTGACAAGCATAGGCATCAGCGCAAGAACGACCGGGAAGCCATGACTGACAGCGCATCTGCGGTAGAGAACGGCGATCAGCAGACCAAGGGTAAGGGCGACAGCAAAGGCTGTCAGAACGCTCCAGATTTCAAAGGTTCCCGGGTGAAAAATACTGTTTAACATACTTCTTTCCTCCTGATTTCTTTCCAGTTATCAAATCGATGTGTCATCATCTCGTTGGGATGAAACGCATTATAGCGAGCTTTATAGATATTTCCGTATTTTGAAAAAGAGACGGGGTAAATGTTTAATTCCGAAAGAATCTGTGCAAACCACAGCGGGGTAGCACCCATGATCTTGCTTTCCATGAGGTAATATCCTTCGGGCAGCAGCAGCTTGCCCGCATCCCCCTTTTCCAGGCCCATGTCCACCTGACGGCTGCGGATGTTGCGATCAAAGGTGACTCGGAAATCCGGATCATCCTTCTGGAACATAGCGATGCGATCATAGGCCAGATACACACCTCTTTGAAGCGGATACCGCTGTAGGAAAAAGTCGATTTCATTGAGGATCTGGCAGTCGAAATCCGGACGGATTCCATGCTCCACATAGTCATAGGCCTGATGCAGGGTCAGGGGAATTCTGCGCTTGTTGACTACCTTCTGGTATTTCTTCTTGATTTCCAGAAACACGGTACTGTCCATGGTTGGAATCCCGTAGCTCCGCAGCCGCAATTTCTCTTTGTAAACCGGTTTTTCAATGGAACGGCGGATCAGATCATAGTTCGGTGTGTCATAATAGATGTTGCAGATGGTATGTAAGCCATACTGGTCCACCTCCATATAGGGCTGCAGCCGCTTACGCAGTGCCTGATAGACATCTTCCGGCATCAGATATTTCTTTTCGTATCGGTTGAAAACAGTTTGTGCCACAGAGAAGACCTCCTCATCGTTTGATTTTTTGCTGAACCTCCAGCTTATTTCCGTCGCTGATTAAGGTTATATTTCCGTCTTTCGTCTCAAAAATCCTGGGACAGTACTGTTTAAGGGCTTCCAGGGTTTTTGGATCTGCCGGGTGCTTTGCGGAAGAGCAGATGACGGCATTCTCCGGAGACAGGGTCTTAAACAGTTCTTCCAGCGCTTGATTATAAACGCCGTGATGGGGGACCTTCAGAAAGTCGCAGGGCTGGACACTGTCTCCTGAGAGCCACTCCCGAATCCGCTGCTTTTCCGCATCTCCCATGAGCACCAGACGGTTTTCTCCATGCTGAATTGTGGTAATCAGGGAGAAGTTGTTGTCGAAGTCCACCACTGTGTCTTCGATTTCATAAGAAGCGGGCGGCTCGATCAGAACCTCTGCATCCCCAAAACGGAAGGAGACCGGTTCTGTCAGCCTCTGAATGGGAACGGAAGCTGCTTCGGCAGCCACCAGGAAATCCCGGTACTCCAGATGGATTCCTTCATAGTCGGGAGCATACACGGTTTTTACAGGGAGCTGCTCCAGCACCGTATCGGCACCGCCCACATGGTCCTGGTCGTAGTGGGTGATAATCATGGCCTCTACTTCCTGCACAGCATGCTTTTGCAGAAAATCCACAACCTCCTGCCCGTCATCCTCCTCTCCTGCATCGATGATTAGGGCATGAGAACCGGAAAGGGCGATGATAGCATCCGCTTTCCCCACCTTGAGGAAGGTAACAGTCAGGGGGGTGCAGGATGGCATTTGACTTTTTGCACAGCCACAAATCAGTGCAGAAAGCATCATAAGAAGGGCGATTATACGGATTTTGAAATGGGTTCGATTCATTGTGATCCTCCTTTATCGTTTCTAAGAATCTAATGCAGCAGGAAGAAGAAAAAACGCACACAAAATAATGTTTGTGTAATTTGCACAAAATCGATAGGTAACAGATATGCAGATTTACGAAAAACGGCAGATGCTTTTGCATAATACGAGAGGAGGAGGGGAATGCAGCCCCTGATTCTGACCATGCTGAAAAAACCAGGAAATGAACAAGGTTCATTGAGAGGTCCGGTACAAAAGGCCGATGGGCATTCGTGTGACATTTACATATCCCCATCAGGATATGCGATGGAATGCCAAAAGTCTTTTGGGTGTTATGCGCTTGAAAATAAGCAAAAAATGAATTATAATTTATGTGTTATATATGCCTGTAATTGGGTGGGCGTCTCTACAAACTACCGTAAATAGTTGACTATAACATACATTGAAAATAGTTGGATTCAGCGGTAAGAGGATGTTCTTTGAGCAGTAGGACTGTGGAATCAGAAGCGTTTCTCTGAGGACACGGTCTGTTTTTCTGCCCTGAACCACACAGGAGGAAAAGAAAAATGTATGATGTTTTGATTGTTGGTGCAGGCCCCGGCGGCATTTACTCTGCATACGAACTGGTAAATCGGGACCCCAGCCTGAAGATTGCGGTCTTTGAGGCCGGCCATTCTCTGGAGAAACGCCGCTGCCCCATTGATGGGGAAAAGGTTAAATCCTGTATTAACTGTAAAACCTGCTCGATTATGAGTGGATTTGGCGGTGCAGGTGCTTTTTCGGATGGTAAGTACAATATCACCAATGATTTCGGCGGTACGCTTTTTGAATTTATCGGGAAAAAGCAGGCATTGAATCTCATGCAGTATGTGGATGAAATCAACATGCAGTATGGAGGTGAGGGGACAAAGCTCTATTCCACCACCGGTACCCGGTTCAAAAAAATCTGTATGCAGAATGATCTGCATTTGCTGGATGCATCTGTTCGCCATCTGGGCACGGACATCAACTATGTGGTATTGCAGAATCTCTATGCGTTTCTTAAAGATAAGGTGGAGTTTTTCTTTGACACTCCGGTAGAGCATGTGTGCACGGAAAACGGGAGCTATACGGTTTCCTGTAAGGCCGGTACCTTTACGGGCAGGAAGTGCATCATTTCTGTAGGCAGAAGCGGCAGCAAGTGGATGGAAACGGTATGCTCCGAGCTTCAGATTTCTACCAATTCCAACCGTGTGGATATCGGTGTCCGTGTGGAGCTTCCGGCTGAGATTTTCTCCCACCTGACAGATGAGCTTTACGAAAGTAAGATCGTCTACCGTACCCAGAAATACGGGGACAAGGTCCGCACCTTCTGCATGAATCCCAAGGGTGCTGTGGTCAATGAAAATACCAACGGCATCATCACGGTCAACGGTCACAGTTATGAGGACCCTGCGCTGCAAACGGACAATACAAACTTTGCCCTGCTGGTTGCCAAGCATTTCTCTGAACCCTTCAAGGATTCCAACGGCTATGGTGAGTCCATTGCACGCCTGAGCAATATGCTGGGCGGCGGTGTGATCGTGCAGCGCTTCGGCGATCTGATCCGGGGCCAGCGTTCTACCAAAAAGAGAATTGAAGAGTCCTTTGTAACGCCCACCCTGAATGCCACCCCCGGCGATCTGAGCCTGGTTCTGCCCAAGCGGATTCTGGATGGCATTATTGAAATGATTTATGCTCTGGATAAGGTTGCACCGGGTACGGCCAACGATGACACGCTGCTCTACGGCGTAGAGGTGAAGTTCTACAACATGGAAGTAGAAGTCAATGAAAAGCTGGAAAGCCGGTATCCCGGCCTTTACATCATCGGTGACGGCAGCGGTATCACCCATTCTCTTTCTCACGCTTCTGCCAGCGGTGTCTATGTAGCCAGAGAGATTACACAGTAAATTTCCAGAGCACTGCATCCGGAAAATCGGGCAGCCGT
>RCNH01000437.1_pt1 | contig 17509 bp, 15 predicted proteins | sample 2041161 | NCBI WGS metagenome assembly RCNH01 (sample SAMN09708215, study PRJNA481090) | Feces metagenome, whole genome shotgun sequencing project. | biome: feces | host: Leptonychotes weddellii | place: Antarctica: Sion Island | collected 2010-03-01 | reverse complement strand
CGCCGAGAAAATCGCTAATTTTGCATATTAATTTCAAATAAACGCTGTGCCTGATTATGAAAGAACTGATACAACTTCGCGATAAGAAGTTCAAGATTATGATTCCCGCCGAGAAAATCGACGAGGCCGTGTCGAAAGTCGCCGAGCAGATTAACCGCGACTATGCCGACAAGGAGAATCCCATTTTCATCGGTATTCTCAACGGCTCGTTCATGTTCATGAGCGACCTGTTGAAGAAAATCGAATTCAACTGCGAACTTTCGTTCGTGAAGATGTCATCGTACAGCGGAACATCTACCACCGGACAGGTGAAGGAGCTCATCGGTCTGAACGGCTCGCTGGAGGGTCGCCACGTGATTATCGTGGAGGATATTGTCGATACGGGCGTGTCCATCAAGCACTCCATCGAGCAGCTCTCGAAGCACAACCCTGCATCACTGGCGGTCTGCACCCTCTTTTTCAAGCCCGAGGCCTACCGTATGGAGCGTCCTATCGAGTATGTGGCGATGAACATCGGCAACGAGTTCATCGTGGGTTACGGTTTGGATTATGACCAGATGGGTCGTAATCTGAAGGATATTTATGTGGTAACCGAATAATGGGGCTTCTGACTGACATATCATCACTTCGGGGGGGCGAGTTGCTGCCCATCGTCGAGGACTTCTACACCATTCAGGGTGAGGGCTACCACACGGGTCGTGCCACTTACTTTATCCGTCTGGGCGGATGTGATGTGGGTTGCAGTTGGTGCGATGCCAAATATTCGTGGAATCCGCAGCGTTTTGCGGCAACCCCCATCGAGGAAGTGGTCGCAAGAGTGAAGGCTACGCCTACACGCGCCGTGGTCATCACGGGTGGCGAGCCGCTGATTTATCCCCTCGGCCCGCTGACCGCAGCTCTCCACAGAGAGGGTTACGAGATTTATATCGAGACCTCGGGTTCGCACCCCTTCAGCGGTGAGTTGGATTGGGTGTGCCTGTCGCCCAAGCGCAAGAAACACCCGTTGGAGGAGGCCTATGCCCATGCCGACGAGTTGAAGGTGGTCATCGAGAAGGAGGACGACTTCGAGTGGGCGGAGGAGAATGCCCGCAAGGTGGACGCACACTGCCGTCTCTACCTGCAACCCGAGTGGAGTGTCACGGAGCAGATGATGCCCCGAATTGTCGATTATGTCAAGGCACATCCCCAGTGGGAGGTGTCGATTCAGACCCATAAATATATGCAGATACCCTAATGCAATTTCAGTTCGGAAAAAAGTCGTGGATGACGACAACCGGAATCTTCGTGTTGGTATCGGTGGTGGTGGTCGGCCGTCATTTGCTCCATGCTGTCAGCATCATGAGCCAAATCAGCGACCTCGAACGCACCAAGGAGATATATCAGCGCAAGATTGAGTCGGACAGTATTCTGCTCGAGCAGCTCAAGTACGACGACTATCTGGAGGAGTATGCGCGCGAACATTTCTATATGCAACGGCGCAACGAACATATCTACATCATCAAGGAGGATTGATTTCTTCGGCGGGGTGAAAATAAAAAGCGGCCTTTCCCGTGGGAAGGGTCGCTTTTTTTGTGTCTTGTCGGGGACGTCTGTGATGCCTGTGACGTCTGTGATGCAGGGTGTTGCCCTGGGCTGGGATTAATAGTGTGTAAATCCCGACCAGTCGTGCTCCACCTCCGTGCCTTTCTCGCGCCACTTGAGCTGTGTGCCCTCGGTGATGCGGCCGATGGGGTAGAGGGGCGTGTGGAAATGACGCTCGAAGTCGTGCATCAGCTGCTCCGCACCGTCGAACGATGCCGTGAAGAGCAACTTGTACTCCTCGCCGCCGCAGAGTGCCTGACGCAGGGTCGCCCCCTCGGCTACGGGGACACGGTCGAGGTCGATGAGTGCGCCCATGTGCGACTCCTCCATGATGTGGCGGATGTCGGAGGCGATGCCGTCCGAGATGTCCATCATGGCATGTACCTCGGGGCGGGCCCCGAGCCACAGACCCTTCTCGATTTCGGGGAGGGGATTGCGGTGAATGGCAGCCGCCGGGGTGTCCAATCGTCCGGCGATGATGTCCTGCAAACCCACATCCGAAGCTCCCAGCTCCGCGGTGGTGAAGATTACATCGCGGGTCTCGGCATCGCAGCGGCGTTTGATGTGCTCGTTCGCCACGCGACCGATGGCGGTCACGTTGATGACAATGTCGTGGTCGGAACGGGTGGTGTCACCTCCGATGAGTGCCACGCCGTAACGCTTCGAGAGGTCGTGATACCCCTCCATGAAGGCCGTTGCCCACTCTCCGGTGACCTCCTTGGGCAGCGACACCGAGAGAATGGTGGCCACGGGACGTGCTCCCATGGCGGCGATGTCGCTGAGGTTGACCGCCAGAGCCTTGCCACCCAACTCGCGCGGTGAGGTGGCGTGACGCAGAAAATGAACACCCTCGCACAGCAGGTCGGCGGTGAAGACCAGCGATTCGCGCTCCGAGAACTCGAAGACGGCGCAGTCGTCGCCTATGCCTTCGAAGCCGTTTTTGTGAAGGTCGGTGAAGAGGGTTTTTATAGAGTTGATAAATCCGAATTCGGTCATGATATGATGATTGAAATTACTGCTGCAAAGGTAGTCAAAAAAAAGGTAGGGAGGTAGAGATAAATCCATTTTTGAAGCCTTGGCGGACGATGTCGCCTCGTCGGAACACAAAAATATAAATCTTTACCTCAATTTTATGATTCATCGTCCGAAATAAATTTGGCGGAGCAGAGGGCTTTTCCTATCTTTGTACCTTGAAAAAGTGGTTTTTGCGGAGAGTGAAAACCGGCGTAAAATTTTATAGGTGATGAAGATTCTGATACTCAACGGTCCGAACCTCAATCTGCAAGGCCGACGCGATACCGACGTCTACGGCACCCAGACTTTTGAGGAGTATCTCGAAGAGCTGAAAGCGGCTTTTCGCCATGTCGAATTTACCTATTATCAGTCCAATGTCGAAGGACTGCTCATCGATTGCCTCCAGAAAGCCGACCACGAGGTGGACGGCGTGGTGCTCAATGCAGGAGGCTATACCCACACCTCGGTGGCACTGCGCGATGCGGTGTCGGCCGTGAGTGTTCCCGTGGTCGAGGTACACATCTCGTCGATTCTGGCGCGAGAGGAGTTCCGTCACCGCTCGCTGCTGGCCGGCGTGGTGATAGGTTCGATTATGGGTTTTGGTCTCGACTCGTACAGATTGGGTGTCGAGGCACTTCTTTTGCACAATACGGTTAGGAATATTTAGTTAATTACACCTTATATGGATAGAATGAAAAAGACGAAAATCGTGGCTACCATGTCCGATTTCCGATGCACCGAGGACTTCGTTAAGTCTTTGTATGATGCAGGTATGGATGTTATCCGAGTGAACTCGGCTCACGTAACCGAGGACGGCGCAACCCACATCGTGGAGACCGTTCACAAGGTAAATCCTGCCATCCCCGTGATGATTGATACCAAGGGCCCCGAGATTCGTGTCACCACGATTGCCGAGGAGTTCGGTAACTTCATCAAATTCGCCAAGGGCGACCGCGTAGTGGTTCGTGGTTCCGACGGTTCGGACTTCACCACTCGTCAGGTGGTCTATATGAACGTACCCTCGATTGTACGTGACATCCCCGTGGGTGCCACCATGCTGATTTCCGATGGTGAGATGTCGATGGTCGTTGAGAGTAAGACCGACGAGGAGCTGACCTGCGTATTCTCCGTAGGCGGTGTAATGCGTTCGCGCAAGAGCGTCAATGTACCGGGTGTGAGAGTGGATCTTCCTTCGGTAACGGCCAAGGACCGCCGTTTCATCGAGTGGGCGATTACTCACGATGTCGATTTCATCGCTCACTCGTTCGTACGCAGTGCAGCCGATGTGAAGGCCGTGCAGGACATTCTCGATGCTCACAACAGCCCCATCAAGATTATCTCGAAGATTGAGAATCAGGAGGGTCTGGACAACATCGACGAGATTATCGAGGCTTCTTACGGTATCATGGTTGCCCGTGGTGACCTGGGTGTGGAGTTGCCCGCCGAGGTAATTCCCAATGCGCAGCGCCGCATCGTGGAGAAGTGTATCTGCGCAAAGCGTCCCGTGATTATCGCTACCCAGATGCTCTACTCGATGGTCAACAATCCCCGTCCTACCCGTGCAGAGGTGAGTGACGTGGCAAGTGCCATCTATGAGCGTGTCGATGCCGTGATGTTGAGCGATGAGACCGCCATGGGTGATTACCCCGTGGAGGCTGTTACCGCCATGGCACGTGTGGCTCGCGAGATTGAGCGCGATGAGGACCATTTCAAGCCCATGATTGACATGGATATGGTTTCTGTAAACCACGAGATTACCGCACAGCTGGCTCGTTCGGCAGTGAAGGCTTCGACCAACCTGCCCATCAAGTATGTGGTACTCGACACCAAGACCGGCCGTACTGGTCGTTACCTCTCGGCATTCCGTGGTCAGAAGACCGTTATGGCAGTTTGCTACAAGCGTCACGCACAGCGTATCCTGGCACTCTCCTACGGTATCGTGCCTATCCTCCGCAAGCAGGAGCTCTGCGACCGTTACCACTTCTTGAGCGATGCTTTGCAGTACATCGAGAAGTATGACAAGTTGGAGGAGACCGATATGCTGGCTGTTGTAGGCGGTAGCTTCGGCCCCAATGAGGGTGCTTCGTATGTGGAGATTGCCGACGTTCAGAACATCCGTCGTCGTAACGACATGGGTTCGGAGGCTTGCTACAACTACGAAATCGAGAAATAAATCTTGTGATGTGACTTTTCCGAAGCGAAAGGGCGTAGGAGGTTGAAGAGCGATTTGAAAAATAGGGTCACACAGGGTGTGGCGTGGAGCATAGGAGAGAAAATCGGTACCATGCTTTTGCAGGCGGGAGTCTCGTTTGTGGTGCTGATGTTGCTGTTGCCCGATGATTTCGGTGTGATGGCCATTCTGACCTCGCTCGTGACCTTTGCGCAGGTGTTTGTCGACAGCGGTTTCTCGCAGACACTCATCCGCAGCAAGAACGAGCCCTCGGCGGAGGATTACTCCTCGGTCTTTGTCTTCAACATCACGGTGTCGCTACTGCTCTACGGAGCGTTGGTGGCCCTGTCGCCCTGGGTGGCGGACTATTACGCCATGCCCGAGATTCGGAAAATCGCACCCGTGTTCTTTCTTTTCCTGCCGGTCAATGCACTCTGTGTCATACAGAACACATTGCTCATCCGTCAGTTCCGCTTCGCCCTGCTCTCGAAGGTTACCTTCGCGGCTTCGGTGGTGAGCGGTGCCGCTGCCATACTCATGGCGGTAGCCGGATATGGCGTGTGGAGTCTTGTGGCGCAGCGTCTCGCTCAGGTGCTCACCCGTGCCGTCATGCTGTGGTGGCTGGGCGAGTGGCGTCCGCGTGCCGTTTGCTCCTCGCAGCGTCTGCGAAGCATGGCACCTTACAGCCTGAGTCTGATGACCACCGACCTCATTACGGCCGTATATAACAAAGTACCGCAGCTCTTCATCGGTAAGATTTATTCTGCCGACACGCTGGGTTACTACGACCAGGCACAGAAACTCAAGGACCTGCCCGTCACCTCCACGATGACCGCCGTGCAGGGAGTCATCTTCCCTGCCCTGTCGAAAATCGCGGACCAGGAGCAGAAGTTTGCGGAGAGTTTCCGCCAGATTGTCATGGTGGTGAGCTACGTGATGTTCCCCGTCATGCTGGGACTCTCGGCAGTGGGGTATGAGGTGTTCGATGTCTTCTTGAAGGAGAAATGGATGCCCACGGTGCCCAACTTCGAAATCATCTGCCTGTCGGGTCTGTTCTATCCCATTGCCATGGTGGCCTACAACATAATGAAGGTCAAATGCAGTGGCAAGCGGATTGTACAGCTGGAGGTGCTGAAGAAGGTGATGCTCACCGCTATCCTTGTGGTGGTCATACCGCAGAGTATCACCGTCGTGATGTGGGGTCTTGTGGCCTTCGCGGTGTGTGAGATGGTGGTGAATGTGGCTGCCGCCCTCCGTGTGACGCAATTGTCGCTGTGGCGTTTTGTCCGCACGCTGTTGCCCATTGCGGCTGTGTCGCTGACGATGTACCTCATGGTGCAGGGCGTGGGCAGTTGGGTTGCTTCGGACAGTGTCGTGCGTCTGATTGTCGAGTTGGCAGTGGGCGTTAGCAGTTACCTCCTGCTGTCGGTCGCGTTCCGTTTGGAGGCGTTCCGCGAGGTGGTGACCATTATCGGCAACCAGCTGAAAAGATAGACACATATAGAATAGATAAAAGGCAGTACCTTTCGGGGTGCTGCCTTTTTTTTTGTGCCTTTTCGGGAGGAGATTTGGTATATCCTTTTTTCGGGGCATTGAAGGGTGATGGCTTCTTGCCCTTTGAGAAAAAGAGTGTGGCTTCTCGGGGACTTTCATTTCCTGCCGCCCCGAAAACAAGAAAAGAAAAACCACCGTCAGTCTTGCGACCGGCGGTGGTTCTTATTTATAGCCTCGTTCGTTTAGAGGTAGACCGAAGCCTCTCTCTCCTTGCGAAGTACGGCCAAGGCATTCAATGCCAGGGACTCCAGTTCGTTTTCTCCGGGGTAAACCGATATGGGGGCGATGAACGAACAGTGCTCGCGGATGTAGTCGTTGACGGGTTCGCAGTGGGCGATACCTCCCGTGAGGAGGATACCGTCGACCTTGCCACACAGGGCGGCAGCCGCTGCACCAATCTGCTTCGATACATTGTAACACATCGCGTCCAAAAGTTTTTTGGCCTCGGTGTCACCCTGCTCGATGCGGGCACGGATGTCGATGACGGAGTTGGTACCCAGGTAGGCCACCAGTCCGCCCTTCGAGGAGATGAATCGTATCATCTCGTCTGCCGATGAGAACTTGCCCGAGAAGCACTCTCTGATTAGAGAGCACGAGGGCAGCGTGCCGGCACGGTCGGGAGCGAAACTTCCGTCACCGTCGAGGGCATTGTTCACATCCATGACCAGACCCTTGCGGTGCGCTGCCACCGATATACCGCCGCCCATGTGTACCACGATGAGATTGACCTCCTCGTAGACCAGACCGTTGCGCTTGCAGTGCAGGCGTGCGGTGGCCTTGTGGTTCAAGGCATGGAATATCGACTTGCGCGGACACGAGGGCAGACCCGATATGCGTGCTTCGTCACACATCTCGTCCACCACGGGAGGGTCGGCTATGTAAGCCTTCACACCGGCTGTTTCGGCAATCTCGGCAGCCAGCAGACCACCCAAATTGCAGACATGCTTCTTCTCGGCATGAATCAAATCCTCCTGCATACGGGAATTGACCTCGTAAACACCGCCCGGAACGGGTTTTATCAGACCTCCACGACCGATAACAGCCGCAAGGTCGTGGATATTGAAACCGTTTTCTTCGATGGCTTTCAATATCAACTCCCTGCGCCACTCGAGTTGATCCAGCGCTTTGGCAAAGTGCGAGATGTCGTCGTGCGAGTGGTGGAGAGTCGGTACCCACAGAGGTCGCTCATCTTCGTAGATGGCAATCTTTGTGGAGGTAGAGCCGGGATTTATTGCCAATATTTTGTAGCTCATAAGTGTCTCGGTTCAAAATGTTTGGAGTCTTTTGTTTGTCCGGATTTATTTGGCTGCCAGACAAGCCAGTGCGATAGAGTAGAGCTTGGTCTTGCTGCTGTCGCCACGCGAAGTCAGCACGCAGGGAACCTTGGTACCCATAACCATGGCTGCCAGCTCACCGCCGCAGAGGTGGGTGGTCGACTTGAAGAATACGTTGGCCGACTCCAGGTTGGGGAACAACAGACAGTCGGGGTCACCGGCTACAGCCGAACCCTTCACCTTCTTGTGCTCGGCAACCTCCTTGAAGAGGGCTACGTCCAACGACAGGGGACCGTCAACGATGACATTGCCCAGCTGACCGCGGTCTGCCATCTTGGCGAGCAGAGCACCCTCGGCCGAAGAGATAATCTTGGGCAGAACCTGCTCCGAAGGAGCGATGCAGGCAATCTTGGGGGTCTTGATGCCCAGCAGGTTGGCAGTCTGTGCCAGGTACTTGATCTGTACGGTCTTCTGCTTGAAGTCGGGCAGAGGAATAACGGCTACGTCGGACATGATGAGCAGCTTGTGGTAGCAGGGCATCTCCGAGATAGATACGTGGCTCAACACACCCTTGGGAGGGAACAGACCTGCGTCCTTGTTCAGAATACCGCGCATGTACTTGTCGGTCGAAACCAGACCCTTCATCAGTACGTCAGCCTCACCGGCTACAACAGCCTGAACTGCGAGGGTAACGCACTTCATATCGTTGGCCTCGTCTACGATGTGGAAAGCAGCGACATCGATACCCTCCTCCTTGCAAACCTGCTCGATGGTGGCACGGTCACCGTAGAGGGTAGGCTCTACCAAACCCTCCTTGTATGCCTCGTAAACTGCTGCGATGGTATGTGAATCCTGACCATAAGCTACGGCCAATCTCTTTTTGCCTCTCTTTCTCGCCTCTTCGACGATTTCTGTCAAATGCTGAATCATTGTCTTGAAATATTAAAGATTTTTAACCAAATTATATGTGTCTGTTGCAATCACCAGCTCCTCGTTGGTGGCAATCACTGCAATCTTGACCTTTGAGTCGGGAGTCGACAAAATCTTGTCGTCACCATTGACACTCATGTTGGCCTCACGGTCAAACTTCATGCCCATGAACTCCATGTTGGTACAAATCGACTCGCGCAACTCCTTCGAGTTCTCGCCCACACCGCCGGTGAAGATAATCAAATCGAGACCACCCATCTCGGCTGCGTACTGACCCACGTACTTCTTCACACGTGCGTAGTACATATCTCTTGCCACGATGGCTTTCTTGTTGCCTGCGTTGTAAGCGGCATCGATGTCACGCATATCGCTTGAGATGCCGGTGAGACCCTGCATACCCGACTTCTTGTTCATCATGTTGTTCAGGTCGGCGAACGACATGTGCTCCTTGTCACCGATGTAGGTGATGGCGCTGGCGTCTACCTGACCGCAACGTGTACCCATCACCAGACCGTCGAGGGGTGAGAAGCCCATCGAGGTGTCGAACGACTTGCCGTTGAGCACGGCGGTAATCGAAGCACCGTTACCGATGTGGCAGGTGATGATTTTCGAGTTGTTGATGTCGATGCCGGCCATCTTGGCACCCTCGCGAGCCACGAACTTGTGGCTGGTTCCGTGGAAGCCGTACTTACGCACGCGATACTTCTCGTAGTACTCGTAGGGCAGGGCGTAGAGGTAGTTGTGTGCCGGAATGGTCTGGTGGAACGAGGTGTCGAATGCCGTTACCTGAGGAACACCGGGAAGCACCTTCTCGATGGATACGATACCCTCAATTGCGGGAGGGTTGTGCAGGGGGGCAATCTCGAAGAGCGAACGAATCTTGTCCTTGGTGTCCTCGTTGACGAGAGCACTCTGGGGGAAGAACTCGCCACCATGAGCCACACGATGACCTACGGCCTTCAGCTCATCGAGAGACGAGATGACGCCGTGCTCGGGATTAACCAGCGCGTCGAGCACCAGACGGATACCCGTTGTGTGGTCGGGAATGGGCTGGTGGAGCGCGAAGGGCTCCTTGCCGACGGGTTTGTGTTTCAAGTCGCCTTCGGGGAGTCCGATACGTTCTACGAGACCCTTGGCGAGCAACTTGCTCGATGCGTCATTCATGTCGATGACCTGATACTTAATCGACGATGAACCGCAGTTCAATACCAAAATTACCATAACTTATATCTTGTTAATTTTTTAATAATGTTCCTATCCATATACCTATGCTCACACATATCATGCACACCACCACACTCGAGGCAATGTAGACAGCCATCATGGGGTAGTCTCCGGCGCGGAGCAGCTTGACCGCCTCGGACGAGAATGTCGAGAACGTGGTGAATCCACCACAGAAACCTACGGTAAGCAGGGTCATCACCAGTGACGATGATACCGTTTTCATGAAAAATCCGATGAGCAGTGAGCCGATGGCATTCACTGTGAAAGTGCCGACGGGAAATCCCGCCCAGGTGATGCCAGCCAGAGCGACATACGAAAGGAGGTATCTCGCCATGGAGCCCAATGCTCCGCCACACGCAGCGGCAATAAGTCCACGAATCATAAGTTAAATGTACATTTATTTTTATAAATATGCAAATTTACACAAAAAATGGGACAAGAGACACTTTCCGATGGCAAAATTAGAGCTCCGGCTGTTCAATATGGCGCAATGAACGCCGCTTTTGAAAAAATATAAAAAAAGCACCTCGCGTCCTGTGGGGCGGAGATGCTGTGGTGAAGGGGTGGTGGTCATGGGGTTCAAGGCTCGAATTTGTAGCCCACACCCTTGATGGTGGTGATGTGGTCCGACCCGATTTTCTGACGCAGTTTGCGAATGTGGACATCGATGGTGCGGTCTCCGACCACCACATTGTCGCCCCATATTTTGGTGTAAATCTCCTTACGTGTGATGAGTTTTCCGGCTGACGAGTAGAGCAAATCCAGAAGGGCAAACTCCTTTCTCGGAAGTATGATTTCCTCGCCCGAAATGGTGACCGAATAGCGGTCGCGGTTGATGGTGATTTCGCCTGTCGGATGGGGTTCTTCCTCCTGTGGCAGACGTTTGAGAATGGCTTGCAGACGGCTCTTCAACAGCGGCATCTTGATGGGTTTCGAGATGTAGTCGTCGGCACCCGCATCGAAGCCTTTAAGTTCCTCGGAATCATCACTCAGGGCGGTGAGAAATACCACCAGTGTGTCTTTCAGTCGGGGGTTCTTGCGTATGGCACGGCAGGTCTCCACACCGTCCATCACAGGCATCATTCTGTCCAGCAGAATCAGGTGGGGTAGAAAGGTCTCGGCCATGCTCAATGCTTCGGCTCCGTTTTCTGCTGTTTCCACCTCGTAGCCCTCTTTCTCAAGGTTGTATTTGATGAATTCGAGAATGTCGATTTCGTCATCGACAAGCAGAATGCGATGATTCATATTTCAATTTGTTAAGTGGTGATGCCCTGGTAGGTAATGATGTCCTATTTGGGTTATCTTTTTGCGAAGGTAATAAATTTACCTTGAATTTGTGTGATTTGCGTCGAAAAAATGGTTATATTTGCCAAATTAATATTCTCTATATATAGAGAGAAATCCAAAAATCCGTATTGAGATGGCTGATGAAAAACCTACTTTGCCGGTAACTGACGAGCGTGTCGAGACCACTGTCGACATGGCACAATCAGATAATCATGCAACTCTCGGTGCTACTTCCAGCGAGAGTGCATCACCGATGACCCCCGAGGTCGAGAATACTGTTGCTGCGGCAGCAGACACCACTATTGATAAGGATATCGAGGTTGACGATGAGACTTCGTTCGATGATACTGCTGCCGAGGAGGCCTCCTCGGAGGATAAGTTCGCCGGAAAAACCAAAGAGGAACTCGTTGCCATACTCTCGCAACTCATCGCCGAGCAGCCCGTGCAGGCCATTCGCCGCGATGTGGAGGCGATAAAGGTAGCTTTCTATCGCATCCGCCGTGCCGAGGTCGAAGCCGCACGCAAAGCCTTCATCGAGGAGGGTGGCGCCGAGGAGGAGTTCACCCCTCCCGTGGATAATGCCGAGAACGAACTCAAGGAGCAGTTCAAGGAATACCGCCGTCTGCGCGACATCTTCCTCTCGAACCTCGAAGCCGAGAAGGAGGAGAATCTCAAAATCAAGTTGCAGATTATCGAGGAGCTGAAGGAACTGGTCAATTCCGACGAGACACTGAACCACACCTTCAACAAGTTCCGCGAGTTGCAGCAGCGTTGGAAGGATACGGGTATCGTTCCTCTGGCCAATGTCAAGGATTTGTGGGAGACCTACAATCTCCATGTGGAGAACTTCTATAATTTCATCAAAATCAACAAGGAGCTGCGCGACCTCGATTTGAAGAAGAACTACGAGCAGAAAATCGCCCTCTGTGAGCAGGCCGAAGCCCTGTTGATGGAGCCTTCGATTGTAGAGGCGTTCCACAAGTTGCAGAAACTGCATGACGAGTGGCGCGAGACAGGTCCTGTGGCCAAGGAGTACAAAGAGGTGCTCTGGGAGCGTTTCAAGGCCGCATCGAGTCGCATCAACAAACAGCATCAGGCTCACTTCGAGTCGTTGAAGGCCGATCAGGTGAAGAACCTTGCCCTCAAGACCGAACTCTGTGAGGCTGCCGAGGAGCTGACCGCCCAGCCCATGACCACCCGCAAGGAGTGGAACAAGGCCAGTGAGAAGCTGCTCGACATTCAGAAGACATGGAAGACCATCGGCTTCGCGCCCAAGAAGGAGAACACCCGCATCTACGACCGCTTCCGTGCGGCGTGCGACAAGTTCTTCGAGGCAAAGCGAGTATTCTACTCCGATGTGAAGACCGAGATGGACCACAACCTGCAACTCAAGAACGAGTTGTGCGAGGCTGCCGAGTCGCTGATGAACAGTGACGACTGGAAGAAGGCCACCGACGATTTGATTGCCCTCCAGACACGTTGGAAAGAGGTCGGCACCGTATCGCGCCGTCACTCCGATGCCGTGTGGAAGCGTTTCCGTGCGGCGTGTGACAAGTTCTTCGAGCGCAAGAGTGCGCACTTCGCATCGGTAGATGACGAGCATGAGGAGAACCTGAAAAAGAAGTTGGCTCTGTTGGAGGAGATGGCCGCTGCCGACATCAAGGCGGGCGGTTACGAGGTGATTCGCAACTTCCAGCGTCGCTGGGGTGAAATCGGCTTCGTGCCCATCAAGCAGAAGGACGAGATACAGAAACGCTACAAGGCTGTGGTGGACAAACTCTTTACCGCCCTGCGCGGCTCGGAGCGCGACCGCTCGATTAACCGCTTCAAGGAAAAGGTGTCGTCGATGAAGTCATCGGGCGAGAACCGTCTGCGTCAGGAGCGCGAGCATCTCTATAATAAAGTACGCCAGCTGGAGCAGGAGGTGGCACTTCTGGAGAACAACATCGGTTTCTTCTCCAAGTCGAAAAACTCCGATTCGCTGATTGCCGAAATCAGAACCAAAATCCAGCACATCCACGAGGAGATTGCCTCCGCCATCGAGAAGGTGAAGCTCATCGATTCACAGATGGAAGAGAACAACAAATAGACAACGAATTTAAATATATACAGCACTTATGAAACTCTCCAAACCCAAGTACATCTTCGTCACAGGCGGAGTTGCATCGTCACTCGGTAAAGGTATCATTTCGGCATCGATTGCCCGTCTGCTCCAGGCTCGCGGTTACTCGGTGACCATCCAGAAGCTCGACCCCTATATCAATGTCGACCCCGGAACCCTCAATCCCTACGAGCATGGCGAGTGTTATGTTACGGAGGATGGTGCAGAAACCGACCTCGACCTCGGTCACTACGAGCGATTCACCAATCAGCCCACTTCGAAGGCCAACAACGTCACCACCGGTAAAATCTACAAGAGTGTTATCGAGAAGGAGCGCAAGGGTGAATATTTGGGTAAGACCGTGCAGGTCATTCCTCACATCACCGACGAAATCAAGCGCCGTATCCAGCGTCTGGGTCAGACCAAGAAGTATGATATCATCATCACCGAGATTGGTGGTACGGTAGGCGACATCGAGTCGTTGCCCTTCATCGAGTCGGTACGTCAGTTGCGCTACCAGCTCGGCAGCCGCAACACTGCTCTGGTTCACCTCACCCTCATCCCCTACATGGCGGCTTCGGGCGAGTTGAAGACCAAGCCCACACAGCACTCCGTGAAGGCCCTCTTGGAGAACGGTCTCCAGCCCGAGGTGCTGGTACTCCGTACCGAGCATCCGCTGACCCCCGCTCTGAAGCGTAAGGTGGCTCTGTTCTGCAATGTCGATGCCAACGCCGTGATGGAGTCTATCGACGTTCCCACCATCTATGAAGTACCTCTGCGCATGCACGAGCAGCACCTCGATGAGGTGATTCTCGACAAGTTGAACCTGCCTTCGGAGCAGGAGCCCGAGTTGAGCGCATGGAGAGACTTCGTGGACAAGGTAAAGCACCCCTCGAAGAAGATTGAAATCGCTCTGGTGGGTAAGTACACCGAGCTGCCCGATGCCTACAAGTCGATTTGCGAATCGTTCATCCACGCAGGTGCCATGAACGACTGCAAGGTGAAGTTGCGTTACGTCAATTCCGAGAAGGTCAATGACGAGAACGTGAAGGATTTGCTGGGTAAGATGGCCGGTATCCTCGTGGCTCCCGGTTTCGGTAACCGCGGTATCGAGGGTAAGATTACCGCCGTACGCTTTGCCCGCGAGAACAACATTCCTTTCCTGGGTATCTGCCTCGGTATGCAGTGCGCCGTCATCGAGTTCGCCCGTAACGTACTCGGTCTCCACGATGCCAACTCCAGCGAGATGGAGCAGACTCCCAACCCCGTCATCGACCTCATGGAGGAGCAGAAGGACATCACTGCCAAGGGCGGTACCATGCGTCTGGGCGCATACCCCTGCACCCTCAAGAAGGGTTCGCACTGCGCACAGGCCTATGGTAAGTTGAACATCTCGGAGCGTCACCGTCACCGTTATGAGTTCAACAGCGACTACCTGGCACAGTTTGAGGCTGCCGGCATGAAGGCTGTGGGTGTCAATCCCGATACCAACCTCGTGGAGGTGGTTGAGGTGGAGAACCACCCCTGGTTTGTCGGTGTGCAGTATCACCCCGAATACAAGAGTACAGTATTGTCTCCCTCGCCGCTCTTTGTGGCATTTGTCGGTGCTGCTTTGAAATACAGCGAGAATAAATAATAATTTAACTTTGTAAATGGACAAAAAATCGATTCTCGGATTTGTCATCGTGTCGCTGCTCTTTGTCGGCTACTCGATTTACAACTCCAAACAACAACTGAAATATCAGGAACAACTGACCGCATGGCAGAACTATCAGGACTCGTTGGCCAGAGCCAACGCTCCCGAAGTGCCTGCCGACAGCCTTGAATACACCGCACCCGAAGCAGAGTCTCCCGAGGAGGTACTCCAGCGTAAGGTGGCCGTGGTGGGCGAGACCCTTGCCGCAGCTTCGGAAGGTGAGGAGCAAATCGTAACCGTGGAGAACGACGTGTTGAAAATCGACTTTTCGACACGTGGCGGTCGTGTAAAGGATGTCACACTGAAGGAGTACACCAAGTACGCACCCCGTGGCGAGCGCAACGAACAGGTCAAGCTCTTTGACCCCGAAAGCGCAAACTTCTCGATGCTGTTCCACCTCAAGCGCGACAACAAGTTCATTCCCGTGAACACCATGAACTACAACTTCACGGCAGAACCCGTCCGCACACTCGAGGACAATACCCAATCGGTGGTCTTCCGTCTGCCCGTCAGCGAAACTTCCTATTTGGAGTATGAGTACCTGGTGCACAACACACAGACTCCCTCATCGGATTACCTCGTGGACTTCGATGTCCGCATGGTGAACATGGCAGCCGAGCTGGCCGGACAGTCTAACTTCGAGTTGGGCTGGTCGAACACCTCCTACCAGAACGAAAAGGGATTCAAGAACGAGAATATGTACACCACACTGGCTTACCGCCTGCCCGGTGAGGCCTCTATCGAGGATTTGGGCATGAGCGAGGAGGCCAAGAGCGAGGAAATCACGACCCCTATCAACTGGGTGGCTTTCAAGCAGCAGTTCTTCTCGTCGGTATTCATCGCTCCCGACAATGTGGCTTCGGCCAATTTGTCGTTCTCGACCGAGAAAGAGGGTTCGGGCTACATCAAGGACTTCTCGTCGAAGATGATTGTCCCCCTCATGAAGGACAAGACCTCTTACGACTTCGCCTTCTACTTCGGCCCCAACCGTTACTCGATTCTCAAGGATGTGACCGTGGGTGACGAAGGCGAGGAAATCCACATCGAGCGCCTCATTCCTCTGGGCTGGGGTATCATCGGTTGGATTAACCGTTGGTGTGTAATTCCGGTATTCGATTTTCTGAGAAACTATATCGGCAGCTTCGGTATCATCATCCTGATTTTGGCGGTGCTGATTCGTCTGGTGATTTCGCCCATGACCTACAAGAGCTACGTCTCGATGGCCAAGATGCGTATCATCAAACCTCAGGTCGATGAGCTGAACAAAAAGTATCCCAAGCAGGAGGACGCCATGAAGCGTCAGCAGGCAACCATGGAACTCTACAAGAAGATGGGCATCAACCCCATGGGCGGATGTATCCCCATGTTGATTCAGTTCCCCATTCTGATTGCCATGTTCCGTTTCTTCCCTGCCTCCATCGAGTTGCGTGACCAGCCTTTCCTGTGGGCAGATGACCTCTCGTCGTTCGACAGCATCGTGAACCTGCCGTTCTCGATTCCCTTCTACGGCGATCATGTGTCGTTGTTTGCCCTCCTGATGGCACTCTCGACCTTCGCATACTCCTACTACAACTATCAGCAGACTGCCTCGTCGCAGCCTCAGATGGCAGGTATGAAGTTTATGATGGTCTACCTCATGCCTCTCATGCTGCTGTTCTGGTTCAACAGTTATTCGAGCGGTTTGTGCTATTACTACCTGCTCTCGAACCTCTTTACCATCGGACAGACCCAGTTCATTCGCCGCTTTGTCGATGATAACAAACTGCACGCTGCCATGCAGGCCAATGCCGCCAAGAAGATGAACGGCAAGAAGTCGCGTTTCCAGCTGCGTTATGAGGAGTTGATGCGTGAGGCAGAAGCAGCCAATCGTAACAAGAAGAAGTAAACACTTATCTTCAGATATGTGGAGAGCCGAAATTCAGATTTCGGCTCTCTTTTTTGTGCTTGTAGGTTGAGGGTAGGGTATGCAGACAAAGAAAGAGCCTTCCAAATGTTTGGAAGGCTCTTTTTATAAATCAGCCCCTGTTGAGGGGAAACACTTTCTATTTGCGGTCGTCCTACTCCACATAGAGTACCAAACCCTTGAGGTATTCGCCCTCGGGGTGGTAGATGTTGATGGGGTGGTCGGCAGGCTGGGTGAGCTGGTGGAGGATTCTCACCTTGCGTCCTGCGATGGCGGCAGCCGAGAATACGGTGGTGCGGAACAGCTCCTTCGATACGGCCTGCGAGCAGGAGAAGGTGAAGAGAATACCGCCCGGCTTGATTTGCGACAGGGCGCGTGCATTGAGTCGGCGGTAGCCCTGCATGGCGTTGCCCAACACCTTGTGGTGCTTGGCGAAGGCGGGAGGGTCGAGAATGATGAGGTCATACTTGTTGCCGATGTTCTTGAGGTACTCCACGGCATCGGCGGCAATCTCCGTGTGGGGACAATCCTCACCGAAGTTGAGCACCATGTTCTCCGAAGCCAGCGACACGGCACGCTCCGACGAATCGACCGAGCAAACCTCCTTTGCACCGCCCGACATGGCATAGACCGAGAAACCACCCGTGTAACAGAAGGTGTTGAGCACGGTGCGTCCCTTCGAGTAACGCTTTACCAACTCGCGGTTCTCTCGCTGGTCGAGGAAGAAGCCGGTCTTCTGACCCTCCTCCCAATTGACGAGGAACTTCTCGCCGTT
>RCNH01000436.1_pt1 | contig 17553 bp, 16 predicted proteins | sample 2041161 | NCBI WGS metagenome assembly RCNH01 (sample SAMN09708215, study PRJNA481090) | Feces metagenome, whole genome shotgun sequencing project. | biome: feces | host: Leptonychotes weddellii | place: Antarctica: Sion Island | collected 2010-03-01 | reverse complement strand
CTCCATCGTAATTACCTCCTCCAAATCCGGTTACTACGCAAACTTTCTGGGGGGCAGCCCCAGCCCTACCTGCGCCTATGGCGCCGCAAAGGCAGGCGTTTCCCAGATGGCCCGGTACATGGCGGCAGCCCTGGCGCCCTACGGCATCCGGGTCAACACCATCTCCCCCAGCTACATCTGGTCCGGGATCCACGAGGGCGTTATGAACAAGACCGGTCACGATCTATGTCTTGAGGTAGTTCCCCTAAAGCGGTTCGGCACCAACGAGGAGGTACAAGGTGCAATGCTGTTTTTGGCAAGCGATGCCTCTTCCTACATTACGGGTATTAACCTGCCCATTGACGGCGGGTATTCCATATACTAATCCAAATTCAAACAGCTCAAATGCCAATTATGCAATGCAAATAAGGAGGAACGGATAATGGCAGAATTTTACGATATCTATCCCAAGGACAGATGGAGAGACCCCCAGTATCATCTGATGGACAAGTTCTCTCTGAAGGGCAAGAAGGGCTTTGTCACCGGAGGCGGCGGCGGCATCGGCAGAAATGTGGCTGCTGCCTGGGCTGAGGCCGGAGCCGATGTGGCTCTGGTGGATATCCCCGCTTCCAAGGAGCGTCTGGAAACTCTTGCCAAGGAGATGTCCGCACGCTACGGCGTGAAGATTATCCCACTGTACTGTGATGTATCCGACAAAGCCCAAGTGGATCAGCTGGAGGAGGATCTGGTCCGTCAGCTGGGTACTGTAGACATCGCCCATATCAATGCAGGTGTGTGCCTGCCCGGTGACGACGTGGACATTCCCTACGAAACCTGGAAGAAAGTCATCGACATTGACTTAAACGGTGCCTACATGACCGCACAGGTAGCTCAGCGCATTATGCGCAAGCACAATCACGGGGGCTCCATTATTATGACCTCCTCCCTGTCCGGCTACAATGCCAACTTCATCGGCGGCGGCCCCTCCCCCGTTATGGCTTACGGCACTGCAAAGGCAGGTATCTCCCAGATGGCCCGCTACATGGCAGCTGGTCTTGCTCCCTACGGCATCCGGGTAAACACCATCGCCCCCGGCTACGTCTGGTCCGGCATCCATGAAGGTGTCATGGACAAGACCGGCCACGATATGTGCCTTGAGGTGGTTCCCATCAAGCGCTTCGGCACCACCGATGAGCTGCAGGGCGCTCTGCTGTTCCTGGCAAGCGACGCCTCCTCCTATATTACCGGTATCAACATCCCCATTGACGGCGGATATTCTATCTACTAACAGAAAGGACGGAATTCTATCATGGCCAAAGTTCACATTGAAAACGTGCGGGATCTGGTCGTCAAAGCCGGCGAGATTCGCCAGAAGCTGGCACTTGCCACGCACCGCATCGGTAACGTCCACATCGGCGGCCCTATGTCCGCAACCGATGTAACGACTGCAATCTACTACAAGTATATGGGGTTTGACCCCGACAATCTGGACGATCCCAACCGGGATATGTTCATCCTCAGCAAGGGCCACAACGGCATCCTGCTGTTCACCATCTTCTGTGACATGGGGATGTACGACTGGGATCTGCTGCTGGATACCTACAACACCATCGGCCACCCCTTCGGCGCACATCCCAACCACAAGCGTGTCAAGGGCATTGAAGTCTCCACCGGTTCTCTGGGCCACGGCCTGTCCTGGTGCTGCGGCATCGCCCACGCCAACCGGGGCAGAAATATTAAGTCCCGTATCTGGACGCTGCTGGGCGACGGCGAGATGGAGGAGGGCTCCAACTGGGAGGCAATTCTCTACGCAGCCTCGCACAATCTGGACAACATTGTTGCCGTTGTAGACTTTAACCACGCATCCGCTGCCTTTGAGACAAACCAGAACGAGCGCTGGGGCGAAAAGGGCGGCCCCGAGGGCATGGCAGACTGTTTCCGTGCCTTCGGCTGGAATGCAACCGTCATCGACGGCACCAGCATGACCGAGATCGACAAGACCCTGGCTGCACTGCCCCAGGTCACCTTGAACGGCAAGCCCAACGCCATCATCTGCAACACCACAAAGGGGCAGGGCGTGTCCTTCATGATGGAGCGTCCCTGTGCATGGCACATTGGCGGCTTTGACGACAAGAAGCTGGAAGAGGCTGTAAACGATATTAAGGCATATACTGCCGAAAAACTGGCGGAGGTGTAATCAATGAGCGGTTTTACTTTTTGCTGCGGTGATATGGGTCCGGCTATGGAAGCCAAAGGTACCGTCACCAACGAAATTCTTGAAATGATCGAAGACGATCCCAGAGTCTGCTATGTGAACGCCGACGGCACCAGCCGGGGCGGCAGAGTCCAGCAGATGCAGGTAAAGTACCCGGATCGTGTGCTGGATACAGGCATTCAGGAGATGAACATGGTCACCATCGCTGCTGGTCTTGCCAAGCAGGGATTCATCCCCTATGTACAGACCTTCGGCCCGTTCCTCTGTGTCCGAGCCCTCGACCAGATCCACAACGATGTAGCATACAACGACTACCCCGTTCGTCTGATCGGTACTCACGCCGGTACCTCCTCCGGATACGGCCCCACTCACAATACCATCATCGAATTTGCAGTCATGAATGCACTGCCCAATATGACCATGGTGGCTCCCTGTGATGCAGAGCAGTGCAAAAAGCTGCTGCGCAAGTCTCTGGACTACCCCAAGCCCATCTATATCCGCATCCCCAGAGGCGAGGAACCCCTGGTATACAACGCTGATTTCGACTATGACTATGAAATCGGCAAAGCCATCGTCATTCAGGAGGGCACCGACCTCAACATCATTGCCACCGGCATGGGCGTTTACAACGCCGTGCAGGCTGCCCGACAGCTGGAGGAGAAGGGCTACAGCGTAGGTGTCATCGACATGCACACCATCAAGCCCATCGACAAGGAGGCTGTCATCGCCGCTGCCAAGAAGAGCGGACGGATCATCACCGTGGAAGACCACAACATTCTCGGCGGCCTTGGCAGCATCGTTGCGGATGTTCTGATGGAAGCCGGTGTTCCTGCCAAGCTGAAGAAGATCGGCATCCCTGATACCTTCGTGGAATTCGGCTATCCCGAGGAGATCTATCCCTACTATGGTATGGATCCTGCCGGAATTACCAAAACCGCATTGGAATTTCTGAAATAACTGAACCCAGAGACGGCTCTTCCCGGTTCTATAAATTCCGAGAAGAGCCGTTTTTGCTTTAAGAGGAGTGCTTTCATGAAACAGTTATTTATCACATCTGTCCGGGATTTTGAGAAAAACACCATGGGAACTGTAGAAGCCCGGGAAATGCCCATGCCGGAACCTGCCGATGATGAAGTCCGTGTGAAGGTAGTCTATTCCTCCATCTGCGGTTCCGATACCCACACCCTCACAGGCCATCTGGGCGAATTTGAAGAGGGTACCAAGGCCATGCTGCCCATGAGTTTCGGCCATGAAGTCTCCGGTATCATCCACAAGGCAGGCCCCAGAGCCGAAGCACTGGGCTACCATGTAGGCGATCCCGTAGTCATCAACTACGCCAAGTACTGCCACGCCTGCGACAACTGCCGCAGCGGTCACGAAAATCTTTGTACCAATCTGGAATTCTGCATGAACGGCTTTGCAGAATACGCTGTCTACAACGTCACCCAGGTCTTTAAGCTGCCCGAGGGCTCCGATCTCATGACCTCTGCCCTCATTGAGCCTCTGACCATCGCTCTGGCCGCTGCCGAACAGGCCCACATCTCCTACGGCAAGTCCGTAGCCATTATGGGTGCAGGCGGTCTGGGGCTTATGCTGGTGCAGCTGGCCCGTCTGGCAGGCGCTTCTACGGTCACGGTTTTCGATCTGGTGGACGAAAAGCTGGAACTTGCCCGAAAGCTGGGGGCCGACTACACCTTTAATTCCAGTCAGCCCGGTGCCGTTCAGAAGGCCATCGACGCCGCAGGCGGTCTTTATGACTGCGTGCTGGAGGGTACCGGCGCAGTCCCTGCCACCGAAATGGCCCTGCAGCTCCTGGCCCGCAACGGCGACGGGGTGTACTTTGCCATGTACGGAAAGGACCCCATTTTGAAGGTCAACCTGCACAATGATTTCTACTGGGATCAGAAGCATCTGCACGGTGTCATCATGGGTGCCGGCTTGTTCCCCAAGGCCATTAAGGTTTCCCGCCGACTGGATCTCAAGTCCATTATTCAGCGGGTCTATCCCCTTAGTCAGTACGAAAAGGCATTTGAAGACCTCTATACGAAGAAATTTGCAAAAATTGTAATTAAAATGGATGAGTAATCTCCTTTTATCCATTATCCGCAAGAAAAAGTACCATCCGTAAGAACTATTCATTTGGAATCCCGACAACCAATTAAACTGAAAGGAGAGGAATAACGCTCTGTGCTGTTATTCCCACAGATACCAATGAATCAGCAAACCACAAACACCGCTTCTCACAAGGAGCAAACCTACTACCACGGCGGTACCGCAGTCCTCAGAAAACTGGCATTTGGTACCGGTGAAATGGTTTACAATCTTCCCTGGATGCTTGTCAGCTCTTATCTTGCTTTCTTTATGACAGACGTTGCGCTGATCCCCGCAGGGGCAGTTTCCGTTCTGTTCCTCATCTGCCGGATCTGGGATGCCATCAACGATCCCATGATCGGCTCCCTGTCTGACCGGACAAAAACAAAGATGGGCCGCTACCGTCCCTGGATGCTGGGTGGCGCCATCTGTCTGATCCCCCTGGTCATCCTGCTGTTCTGGGCCCATCCCGACTGGTCCGTAGGTGCCAGAACTGCCTACGGCTGCATTCTCTATTTCGTAACGGTTGTGGCTGCCACTTCCTGGAACATTCCCTTTGCAGCCCTCAACGGCGTTATATCCCCCTACCCCACGGAACGTGCCTCCTTCTCCAGCTACCGTATCAGCATCTCAAGTCTGGCCTGCTCTCTGGCAACTGCCATTTTCCTGCCTCTGGTAGCCAAATTCGGCGGTGCGAAAGGCGACAATGTGACCGGCTATCTGATGGCCACGGTGGTTGTGTGCTGCCTTGCCATTCCCTTCGTATTTACCAGCATTCTGGGCACCAAGGAAGTCATGAAGGCTCCCCCTGCCCAGAAGATACACGGCAAGGAAATGCTCAACTGCTTCCTTAAGAATCCTCCTCTGCTGATTGTCTGCGGAGCCTTCCTGGTGTATGGCTTCCTCAACTACGGCAGAATGACTGTGGCCATGTACTACTTCACCTATGTGTGGCATGATTCCGCTCTCTTTACCCTCTATGCAACCGCCAACGGTCTGCTGGCCGCTCTGGCAGCTTTCTTCAGCGCCGCTCTCGTAAAGATCTGTCGGGGCAAGCGGGGCGCACTGCTGTTCTGCTACGGCGGCAGCTTCATCGTGAACATCATCCTCTACTTCCTAACCCCGGCCAACTCCGGTGCCACCACTGTTCTGGTGCTTCTGCTGGTTGCCGGTTCCCTCAACGGCATCTGCACCGCTCTGCTGTACGGCATGATCGGAGACACTGTGGAATACGGTCAGTGGAAAACCGGTGTCCGTGCGGACGGCCTTTGCTCCTCCGGCACCAGCTTTATGCTTAAGCTGGGCGGTGCTCTGGCGCCCACCATGCTGCTGGCTATGCTGGCTGCCAACGGCTACGTAGAGGGTGCTGCAACCCAGGCACCCAGCGCCATTTCCACCATGAATATCGTGATGAATCTGATTCCCGCAATTCTGGTTGGCATCAGCTTCGTGCTGTTCCTATTCTACAAGCTGGATGCCAAGACCCACGAAAAGCTCATCCATGATCTGAAGGAGCGTGGCGAGTACTTAGTTGAGGAATAATCTTCTTACATACCCCTTTCTCTCAGGCGGATCGGCTTATGCCGATCCGTCTGAGACTTTTCATGGCTTCTGTTTTTTCTCATATATCTGCCGGGATTTGATTGTGTCCCGCAGTCAGCCCGTTTCTGATTTGGAGATAAAAAGAGAATCCCGATCCCATGGGAAATACGCTCCTTCCCCCCATGCCGGCTTTTGGGCCCATAAAAAACACCCCGGCAGAAGCCGGGGTGTTTCTCGCTTATTCAATATCCGAATCGTCAAATTTGTCGCCGCATTCCGGGCAGAACTTGGGAGGATTCTTGGGATCCTTGGGCCGCCAGCCGCACTTATCGCAGCGATAGAGGGGGGCATCGGCAGGCTTTTTCGCACCGCACTGGGGGCAGAATTTACCCTGGTTCACGCTGCCGCAGGTGCAGGTCCAGCCCTCCTGGGGCATGGGAGCGCCGCACTCCACGCAGAATTTTCCGGTGTTCCGGGCGCCGCAGCTGCACTGCCAGCCCTTAGCTGCCCCCTGGGGTGCCTGGGGCTGCTGGGCCTGCTGAGGCTGCTGGGGCTGCTGGGGGATCTGGGCAGCGGCTGCCTGATAGCTGGCACTGCCCACCTGGTTTGCAAAGCCCATACCCATAAAGCCCAGCATGGAGCCGCCCTCGTTTCCGGCAGCGGTCTTCATGGCCTCTGCATGAGCATCGGCAATGTTGGCAGCTGCCATATCGGCTCTGCGGAATACAGCAGTACGCTGCAGCTTCTTGATGGTTTCCTCGTCCTCGGGCGGGATCGTGACGGAGTTCATGCTGACGATCACCACGCTGATGCCTCTGAGGGCATCCCACTGGCTGGAAAGCTCCTTGCTCATGGCAAGAGACAGCTCCTTTGTGTGGGCGGGCAGAGAGGAATAGCGGATACCCTGGCCGGAGATCTCGGCAAAGGCAGGCTGTAGGGCGGTGAGGAATTCAGACTTCAGTGTGCTGTCCAGCTGGTCTCTTGTGTAGCTCTTCTCCACATTGCCGCAGACATTCTTATAAAACAGCATGGGATTTGTGATCTTGTAGGAGTATTCGCCGTTGCAGCGGACTGCGGTATCCATATCCAGGCCGATATTCTGGTCTGTGATCCGGAAGGGAACGGGGGTTGCCGTGCCGTACTTATTGCCCCGGATCTCCTTCAGATTGAAGTAGTACACACGCTGATCCTTACCGGTGTCGCCGCCGAAGCTCACACGGCGCTTCATAGTCTCCCAGGTGGACTTCAGAGATTCTCCCAGGCTGCCATAGAAAATGGAGGCCTCAGAGGAGGATTCCCAGGTATATTCGCCGGGTTCTGCGGAAAATTCCACAATGCCGCCCTGATCCACAATCATCATGCACTGGCCTTCGTTGATGGCGATTACAGATCCGTTTGAGATGATATTATCGGAGCCTTTTGTATTGCTGCCCCCGTTTACACGCTTCTGTCCCTTGGTGACAAGAACCGTCTCGGGCATGCTCTCGCAATAAAAATACTCTCTCCACTGGTCAGCCATAATCTGGCTGCCAGATCTTGTGATTGCTTTGATAAGACCCATTTTTTCAAAACTCCTTTTTGTGTTTTATTAGAATTTACCGCCGCCGCCACCGTGGCTTCTGCCACTGGAGCTGGTGTGGGTGGAACTGCCGCCACCGCTGCCGCCGCTGCTGCTGGTTTGTTTTCGTGATTTACTGATGGAACTGTGCAGGAACATGTTCTCGTTGACACTCAGATGAAAGGTTCCGGTTGCGAGATAGTCGCTGGCACTGTTCTGCTTTTTTCTGGTATTCATGCTGCGGCTCATAAAATAGAGCGCAACACAGGCAACCACGATTCCCACCAGCACATTGACGAAGGTGAAGGGGTGCTTTTCTCTTGCAGAACTTCCCCCGTTGCTGTCGATGGGTTTTCCCTGCTCATAGGCATCAAAATACCGGGGCAGAAGGTTCAGATACGCATCGAAGGCTCCGTAAAAGTCATCGTTTTTCAGATACCCTGCCACATCGGAAAACAGGGACTGAATTCCGTGGTCCGTAAAGGCCCGGATGGCTTTTCCGCAGGTGGAGATATGCCAGTCCCGCCCCTCCAGACTGATGAGGAAGAGGATACCGCTGGAGTCGGAGCCGATGCCGTAGCCGTTGTAGTCGAAATAATCGTCGGCATAGGCCATGGTGCTCTTCCCGTCCAGATCGTTTACCATTAGGATGACCACATCCATCTGGTAAGTATCCACCAGGTTCCGGGCTTTTTCCTCCAGGGAGGCCTGCTGCTCTGCGCTTAATGTCCCGGTTTCATCTACAATCCTGGGCGTATCCGCCGACACACTGAAGGAGCATGTGAATATCAGCACAACACAAAGTAAAAGGGTAATCACTCTCTGCTTCATAGCTGCACCTCCTTAAACGATCCAGCGGATCAGCGTCATAAGGGCGCAGGTCACCGCCGCAATGGATGCAAACCAGGCCCCGAAGCGGGCAGGACAGATGGGCAGCTTGCCCGTCATCTTTCCGGTTTGTCCATTCATGGCAAAGGTATACAGCTTTCCACGATACTGGGTGTTCAGCATCCACACTGGCAGCAGCACATACCGTGCCTTGCTGTGGTCGATCTTCACCTGCTTGGAAAGGGGAATGGTGACAGAATAGCCTGCAAGACTGGGCTGGATCTTCTCCTCCATCGCCACATCCACCCGCTGCTGGATACGGCTCTTGCCCTCCTCAGAGGGCACATCGTACTTATCTGCCAGAAATCCGGTCAGATAACCCGTGTCAAAATCCACCAGTTCCTTATAGTCATAGGGCTCGATAGACTCCATAAAGGTGTCGTCCATCTTCCGGGAGCCGTCCATGGGAATGCCCACAAAGGAGGCCTCCGCATTGCGCTGCAGCAGGTAATGGTCTGTCTTCTGATAATTATAGTTGGAATCGGACCAGCACCGCACCCGGGTGGCTTTATAGGTTCTCTTGGTGCTGCCGGAGCAGTCATAGAGCCAGAAAGGCACATAAACGCCGGTTATCTTTTCCAGATGCTGCTCGCTTGTAAAGCTCTTGGGCAGCAGGGTTTTACCCTTGCAGAGATTTAAAAATGCGGCTTTCGCATCTTCCTTACCGGTCTTGAAGGGAATCACCGCATCGGGCTTCATGCCGCCGGACAGCCGCCCGGGCATAACCGTGGGATTGTCACAATAGGGGCAAAATGTGGCTGCCGTCGTCTCATCGCAGAGGATTTCGCCGCCGCAGGAGGGGCAGGTGAATACCTTCATGGCCTGCTGCTCCGCCTCACTCCACTCATTGTGCTCTACCGTTTCCCACTGGAATTCCTCTGTATCCTTCGCCTCAGTGGCCTCATTAAAGGCCTTTACTGTCTCCAGGTCAAAGGTGTTGTCGCAGTATGCGCATTTGAGCTGCTGCGCCTGCCCGTCAAAGGTAAGACCTGCATTACAGCACGGGCATTTGTATTCGATTACTCTGGTTTGGTTTTCCAAAGAAATCCCCCTTTCCCATATTGTTGCGTTCATTCTACCACGCACATCTATCAGAATCAACGAAAACTTTCCTCTCTTTCCTGCTTCCTTTGGGCAAATCTGTGTTGAAAGATGGAAACTTCTTCCTAAGACCCCACGACAAAAGGCCCTGTACCAAAGTACAGGGCCTTTTTTGCCATTTTTTGCCATTTATATTGGAATTTTACGAATGTTTCTTTCTCTGCTTCTCCAGTGTATCATACACCTCTTTCAGATGCTCTGCAAGGGTGTGCTCAGACCGGAAGGGGGAGAAGAAATGGTACTTCTGAGCACGGGCCTGGTGGAGCGAGCGGATATGGTGCTTGATATTTTCGTACCGCACGACCACCTGGTTCTCCTCGGCAAATTTCTTCATCTTGGAGACGATCTGGGCCGAGTGGGCCACGTCGATCAGGAACACGCCAAAGAACATACCGATCACAAAGGAGAAGGCCAGATTCTGAGACAGCCACTTGAGGGCATCCAGCACATAAGGGTGGACAAACAGATCATATACGGCACCCAGCGCCGCCCAGGCCAGAGAGAAGATGGGGCAGATGATGCCCTGAATATTTCCCCAGAGGCCTGAGTAGTCCCACAGACGCACCTTCATGATTTTGAGGCAGCTGATACCTGCGATGTACTCGATGAGTGTCATGCACACTGCCATGGCGAAGATGATCAGCACCTTATTCCACACGGGATTGGCGATAAAATGATACTCCTCCAGCAGTGCCAGCAAAAACAGGATGCAAAGACCGAAGCCGTAAAGGGGCACGTAGGGGCCGGTACAAAAGCCTGGGTTGATCCACTTCTGGTGGGGTTTACTGAGGTTTCTGTAGAGCAGCTCCAAAACCCAGCCCAAAACAGAGCCGATAAAAAACAGATATGCCAGTGTTAAAAACATGCCCATAGTATTTCACTTTCCTCTCATATGGGTACTGTCGCCGAGGGCAGTATATGTTGCCGATTATTCCTCTTCACTGGTCTTCCAAAAGGCCTTTTTGTCGATCAGCTCCATGAGCTTCTGCTTCCACTTTGCCATCTTGTCAAACAGCCAGTGCAGCGCCCGGTCAATGGGCATGGTCAGAAGCAGCAGCGGAGAGAGGATCAGTGCGGATTTATAGTCCAGATATGTGATCTGGAACCAACCGGGGATGAAGAGCACTGCCAGGAAAAAGGCTGCGCCCATGCTGCCAAAGAGCACCCCATGCCACACATTCATAGGCTTGCAGACCCGATAGAGCATAAGGTAGGCTGCAAAGGCGTACAGGAAAAAGCTCACGGTGGAGGCAAGCTCCGTGGAAATTCCGAAGGCATCCGTAAACAGCAGCGACCACTCCACCAAAATCACGGCGGTCAGCGCCGCCGGGAAGGCCCGGTACAGCACATTTCTTAGGAATTTACCCTGCACGATCTCATGGTTCGGCTCCAGCGCCAGACAGAAGGAGGGGAAGCCGATCATAAGTGCCGACACAAGAGAGATCTGTGCCGGTTTCAGAGGATACAGGGATACAGAAATGAGGCTGATAAGGGACAGGATAAAGGAGAAGATATTCTTCACCAAAAACAGGGAGGCCGAGCGCTGAATGTTGTTGATGACTCTGCGGCCCTCCGCCACCACATGGGGCATACCCGCAAAATCAGAATCCAGCAGCACCAGATCCGACACATTGGAGGCCGCCTCACTGCCGGAGGCCATGGCGATGCTGCAATCCGCATCCTTCAGCGCCAGCACGTCATTGACGCCGTCACCGGTCATGGCAACGGTGTGCCCGGCCCGCTTCAGCGCCCGTACCAGAATCCGTTTCTGCTCCGGGGTCACTCTGCCGAAGACGGTGTACTCGGTGGCAGCGTTTCGCACCTCCTCCTTGGACTTAAGGGTGGAGGCATCGATGTAGCGCTGGGCATTGGCAATACCCGCCTTCTCCGCCGCCATAGCCGCTGTTAAGGGGTTATCGCCGGAGATGACCTTGATCTCCACGCCCTGCTCCTTAAAGTACTGGAAGGTCTCCTTGGCCTTGGGGCGGATGGCGTTGGAGAAGGTAATGAGGGCCAGAGGCATAATGCCAAGTCCCACGGTTCCCTCCTGGAAAATATCCTCCTGGGTTCCTGCATCGTAGGTATAAGAGGCAAAGAGCAGCACACGCTCCCCCTGGGAGGAGTACTCTGTAATCCTGTCCCTCAGCTCCGGGGTGTACTCCTGCAAAAGCATCTCCGGGGCGCCCAGGATGTAGGTCTCCTCAGGCCCCAGCTCTGCGGCGCTGTATTTGGTTGCGGAGGAGAAGCCCTTGATCTTCACAGCTCTGCGGCTGGGCAGCTGGCTGCCCCAGTGGGCCTGCAGGGCCTTCATGGTCTCGTTATCCGCATGCATGGCACCGGCAAAGTCCCCAATCTGCCGCTCCCGCTCCTCCAGTGTACCCTCAAAGAGAGGGACAATTCTCTCCACGTTCATCTCGGGCTGGGTGATGGTGCCTGTCTTATCCACACAGAGCACATCCACCCGGGCCAGAGTCTCGATGCACTTCATATCGTGCACCAGTGTCTTTTTCTGGGCCAGACGGACAGTGCTTGCCACCAGCGCCACGGTGGTCAGCAGATACAGTCCCTCCGGGATCATGCCGATGACAGAGGCCGCCGTGTTCTCCACACTGACCTTCCGGGAGAGGCCCAGCACCTTGTACTGATTGAAGAACATGAGGATGGCAAAGGGGATGATGATGATACCGATGATCTGAATGAGCCGTGTCAGGGATTTCATCATACCGGGCTGCTGGACCTTTTTGATCTTCTTGGCATCCTTTGCCAGCTGTGCGGCAAAGGCATCGTCACCGATTTTATCCAGCCTTGCACTGGCCTTTCCGGAGACCACAAAGCTGCCGGAGAGCAGCAGATCGCCGGGTTTTTTCTTGATTTCGTCGGATTCACCGGTCACAAGGGATTCATTGACCGTAAGCTCCCCCTTGCACACGATGGCATCTGCACAGATCTGATTTCCCGCTTCAAAGATCACAATATCGTCCAGAACCAGCTGATCGCTGGGGATCTTCTTCTGCTTTCCGCCCCGTACCACAATACTCTCCGGTGCGGACACCAGCTTCAGACTGTCCAGGGTGCGCTTGGATTTCAGCTCTTGAATAATACCGATCACCGTGTTGACAAACACCACCAGCAAAAACGTCAGATTGTTGTAGGAGCGCTCAAGCAGCAGCACAAGGGCCAGGATGAAAAATATCAAGTTAAAATACGTACACACATTGGAGCGGATGATCTGCCCTGTGGTGAGGGAGGATGCATCGTTCACCACATTGACAAGCTCCGCCTCCACCCGGGCCTGCACCTGCTCTTTTTCAAGGCCCCGATCCGGATCCGGGTCATAGCGGGGGGCATCCGGTCTGGGTGCCTCCTTTTTTATCTTTTTCTGGGCAATTGTCTTTTCTCTTTTTCTTTGTTCTTTCATACAATTCATTCACTTTCTCGCAGAAACACCGTTTCCGGTCGCCGCTACCCTCTGGAATTGGCAAATGGAGCCGAGCGGTGAACCATCTGCGAATACTCTACACAATACACACCTTTGGGCGAAGATGCAATGGACAATCTCAACTCCATGCCCAAAGCGTAAATAGCCCCTTATAGCTATACGGAGACATTATATCGCTTTATTTGGCAGGATGATACATACTAATTGTTAAATATTTGGTTTTGCCTGATATTTTTCAGCACCGCAAAGGGCATGGGGGCTGGTTTTGCCCGGAATGGATTGTTTTATTTGGACAAACACCGTCCCAATGTCCAAATTACAGGCAGCGGAGACTGTATTACCCGTATGCAGTCTCGGAATCGGGGGCTACTATATACCCATACCAAGCGGCAAGCGCCCCGGCTGGCTGATCCTGCTGATTTTGTTGGGCTTTGCCTGCAATTTAGCGGATGCCGCCATCTGCCGCACCATCGTCCGGGAGCATGTATCCGGCTTTTCCATGGCAAAGGCACTGGATGTGACCTACCTCAGTGTATTCGGAAACGTCATCACCCTGGCGGCAGGCTCTGTACCCATGCAGGCCCTGATCCTCTACCGATTTGCAACCTATTGCCTTTTCTTATGAGCACGCTTTGGTTTGTCTCCATTCAGCGGCGGCTGATAAAGTCCGATACCCCGGAGAAAAAACAGGTCACCTCCCACTGCGTTTCCTAGAATATGGTGAAAATTCTAAACATATCTGAAAATACGGATTTTATTACCGCAAATTATATAGTATAGTAAGGAGACAATGAAATGGACGCATCTGCCACACTAAAAAAACTGGGTCTTGAACAGGCCTTCCGCTATATTTACAAGGACCCGGAAAGTGCCGAGCATCTGTGCAGCAAATGCGACCACTACGCAGCCTGCTGGGAACCTACAGCCCAGGAGCTGTGGCAGCCGAAAAAATAAGAAATACCCCGGCACCGATCTCACACCCATTTCCCCATCCGGGGAAATGGGCGTGGGATATCGGTCGTTCTATAATAAACCGATCCACAACCCAAAATCTATCATCACAGGAGAGACCTATGGAAAACTACACCACTGAGCATGTCACATTTTTAAGTTCCGACAAAACCAGCACCCTCTCCGGCATCATTTATGTGCCGAAGGAACCCCCCAAGGGCATCCTGCAAATCTCCCACGGTATGTGCGAGTACATCGGGCGCTACCACCGCTTTATGGCCGACATGGCAAACGAGGGCTTTATTGTCTGCGGTCACGACCATCTGGGCCACGGCGACTCCTCCTCTGCGGAGGAATACGGCTATTTTGCCGAAAAGGACGGCTACCGGAATCTGGTGGAGGATCTGTACCGGATGACCCAGCTTGTGAAGGACAAATACGGCCCCCTTCCCTATTTCCTTCTGGGACACAGCATGGGCTCCTTTATCACCCGGCTGTATATCCGTCAGTACCCGGATGCCCTGGACGGTGTCATCATCTGCGGCACAGGCGGCCCCAACCCCATGGCGAAAACAGGAACCGCACTTGCTAAATTTATGGGCTCTGTGAAGGGCTCCCACCACCGCAGCCCCATGCTGGACAAGATGGCCTTCGGCTCCTTCAACAAAAAATTCACCCCCTGCCGCACCTCCAAGGACTGGCTTACGAGAGACGAGAAGGTGGTAGACAAATATCTGAAGGATCCCAAGTGCATGTTTACCTTCACCACCTACGGTTTCCGGGATCTTACCACCATGAGCGCCCTGGCAAACAGCCCCTGGTGGTATGAGGGGCTGAACAAAAGTCTTCCCATGCTGCTGATTTCCGGCAGTATGGACCCGGTGGGCAATTACGGAAAGGGCGTAGAAACCGTTTTTAAAAAGCTGAGGCAGACGGGGGTGAAGGATGTCTCCCTGCACCTGTACCCCGATGCCCGTCATGAACTATTGAACGAAATCAACTATGAAGAGGTCTTCGGGGACATCAACACCTGGCTGGGACGGATCCGCTCCCTGTGCCGATAACACCGGCTTCGGAGCAGGTGCGAAGCTTCCCATTCACGCTTTATTCACATTTTAGCGCTTGAATAAGAATGACGGAATTTGTTGAATTTTCTGTTTGGGCCAGCAGCTTTTTCCCGGATCTGCCGGAGAAAAGCCGCATTTCGGCCCCTCAGTGTCATGTTACAAAGGAGAGAGAGACCCATGACCGTTGTTGAAAACAGGCGTTTATTCGGCGGGATTGATATTGGTTCTACGACTGTAAAACTCACAATTTTAGACGACCACGGAACCCTGCTCTATGGCAGCTACCGCCGCCACCAGGCCCACACCCAGCAGACTCTGAAGCAGCTGCTTCTGGAGGCCAGAGACCAGCTGGGGGAGTTTGACCTGCAAGCAAAAATCACCGGCTCCGGCTCCATCAATCTGGGAAAGGCTCTGGGGATCGGCTTTGTGCAGGAGGTGGTAGCTGTAGCCACCGCTCTTAAGTTTACAGCCCCCCAGACGGATGTGGCCATTGAGCTTGGGGGCGAGGATGCCAAAATCATCTACTTCCGGGACGGTCTGGATGAGCGTATGAATGGTGTCTGCGCAGGCGGAACCGGCTCCTTCATTGACCAGATGGCCGCCCTGCTGGAGACCGATGCCCCGGGGCTGAACGAAGCCGCCAAAGACTACAAGCAGATCTATCCCATTGCCGCCCGGTGCGGTGTCTTCGCCAAGACGGACATTCAGCCCCTCATTAACGAGGGAGCCACAAAGGCCGATCTGGCGGTGTCCATTTTCCAGGCGGTTGTGAACCAGACCATCTCCGGCCTTGCCTGCGGAAAGCCCATCCGGGGCTGCGTGGCCTTTTTGGGCGGCCCCCTGCATTTTCTGCCGGAGCTGAAAAAAGCCTTCATCCGCACCCTAAAATTAACCCCGGAAAACATTGTAGACCCGGAAAACTCCCACCTGTTTGCCGCCATGGGCGCAGCTCTGGATGCAAAGGATGCCTCCCCCATCCCCATTGGGCAGCTGATCGGGAGGCTGGAAAACGGGGTGCAGACCTGCTATGAAATGCCCCGTCTGGAGCCGCTGTTCCGGGACAGGGCGGAATTTGACGATTTCCGGCAGCGCCATGGCAGGAGCATTGTTCGAAAACAGCTCCTACAGGACTATAAGGGGGACTGCTATCTGGGCATTGATGCAGGCTCCACCACCACAAAGCTGGTGCTGATCGGAAGCGAGGGACAGCTGCTGTTTTCCCACTATGCAGGCAATCAAGCAGACCCCATCAAGACCGCAAAGAGCGCAATTTCCATGCTCCGTCAGCGGCTGCCGGAGGGTGCTCACATTGTCCGCAGCTGCTCCACAGGCTACGGAGAGTCCCTGCTAAAGTCCGCCTTCTCTCTGGACGAGGGCGTGGTGGAGACCATCGCCCACTGCACCGCCGCCTCCTTCTTTGACCCCCAGGTGGACTGCGTACTGGACATCGGCGGACAGGATATGAAGTGCATCAAGCTGAAAAACGGCACCGTGGACACCATTTTGTTAAACGAGGCCTGCTCCTCCGGCTGCGGCTCCTTTATTGAGAACTTCGCCACCTCTCTGGGCTACACCGCAGAGGGCTTTGCCAAAGAAGCCCTCTTTGCGAAGGCCCCTGTGGATCTGGGAACCCGGTGCACCGTATTTATGAATTCCAATGTAAAACAATAGTCCGAAGGCAATCCAGTGGTCATAGGCCTTTATGGAATCGCTGAACAAACTGATACCCAGCCATCCCAGAAGAGGCATAGCTGCTTGAAATAAGCCGAAGAAAAAAGCCATTTTTAGCAAAATGTTCCATTGGATTTTATGTAGAATGATTCCACTGGTCACAGAGACGGTGAAACAATCCATGGCAAGACTTATTGCTAAAAGCCAAATTTCTATACTATCCATTCGCTTGAATTTCTTACTTTTGTGTCTTCAATCGATGCTGTGGCCCGATTTAAAAAGGCAGATTATAAATTAAATGATAAGATAAGTTAAAGCTGCTGCTTGAATTCTTGCCGAATCCTGGAACGTACCACGGCTCTGTGTTTTCATTCTTGCTGAATGACAATTTTCTTTTATATCTTACGCTCCAGCCCATACAGAACCCTTTGAATATCTTTACTTTCAGCCCCGCTGCTGCTTCAATCCAGTGTGCTGTGCATTTTTGTCCGATGTAAGAAAAAGGGGCTTCTATTACACTGCCAAAGTGAGGGTCGGTCATGGTAGGACCTTCTACATCATATTTGAATGAAGAAAAGCCATAACGAAGTCCACCTAATATCATACCCGGCAAGTGTGGCTTGTTGTGTAAAAAGTTATAGTCTATACCCACGCGAAAGTAGGGAGCAGATGTTTTATAATGAATATCTGTTCCGTCGTTGGTAGTGTCTGTTTTTCCAAAACCAATCTCAACTACTGGAAAGTATCGGTTAAGTAAGCTGCTCTGAACCTGAATTTCAGTATTAAAAATATCACTTCCGATTAAATAACTTCCCATTCCGGCTATTTCTACGCCTATAGAAGTCCCACGATAGAAGCAAGAATCCTTTTTCTCCAGGGCTTGTTTTATATCTTTTTCTATTTTTGCAGTCTGAGCCTGTGCAGCCAACGGAATAAATAGCAGACTACTGATTGTCAGCAACTGTAAAATAGATTTTGAAATTTTCTTTCTCATAGTTGTCAATATTCGGATTGATAATTTTAATAGAGTCTATGCCCTGGCTGGCGCTGA
>RCNH01000435.1_pt1 | contig 17557 bp, 17 predicted proteins | sample 2041161 | NCBI WGS metagenome assembly RCNH01 (sample SAMN09708215, study PRJNA481090) | Feces metagenome, whole genome shotgun sequencing project. | biome: feces | host: Leptonychotes weddellii | place: Antarctica: Sion Island | collected 2010-03-01 | reverse complement strand
CACTGTTGCTTCTCGTGCTGATCAATGCATTCCTATTCGTCCTGGTACTGATGCAGCTTTGGTTGATGCATGCGCATATGTTCTCATTAACGAAGATTTGGTAGATCATGAATTCTTGAATACCTATAGTATTGGTTTTGATGAAGACAGTATGCCAGAGTCCGCACAAGGTCAAAATAAATCTTACAAGTCTTATATCATGGGTCTTGGTGCAGATGGCGTAGTTAAGACTCCTGAGTGGGCCGAAGCTATTACGGGCGTTCCAGCTGATGTTATTACTGAGTTGGCACGTGAAATCGGTACGACTAAACCATGTGCAATCTATCAGGGTAAGGGTCCTCAGCGTCAGGCTAATGGCGAGCAGACCGCTCGTGCTATCTGTATGCTAGCTGTTTTGACTGGTAATGTTGGTATCAATGGTGGCAATACTGGTTCTGACCTTGACTCATATTATTTCTCTCAGTTTGGTGTTCCTACTGGTAAGAATCCTGTAGAGGCTTCTATTGCTACATTTACCTGGACCGAAGCTATTGATCATGGCGAAAAGATGACTAAGCTTCATGACGGTGTCCGTGGTAAAGATAAGCTGGATGTTCCTATCAAACTCATTTTTAACTATGGTGGTAACTGTTTAACTAATCAGCATAGTGATATCAACAAGACTCACGAGATTTTAAGTGATGAGTCTAAGTGTGAATTCATTGTTGTATGGGATACGTTCTTAACCGACTCTGCAAAATATGCAGACTTATTGCTTCCAGACTTGATGCCTAATGAGCAGCCTAACTTTGTTGCTAATGACTATGCTGGTAACATGGGCTTCTTTATTGTTGGTCAGCCTATTACTTCTCCTAAGTTTGAGCGTCGTACGCTGTATTCTGTCCTCTCTGACGTAGCTGATCGTATGGGTGAGAAGGAAGAGTTTACTGAAGGCTTAGATGAACAGGGTTGGCTTGAGCGTTGCTATAACGAATTCCGTGAAAAAGACCCCGACATTCCTGAGTTCGATCAGATGCTTGAACAAGGCGTTTATAAGCGTAAAGACCCTAGCGGTCATCATGTGGCATTAAAGGAATTCCGTGACGATCCGGTAGCTAACCCATTAAAGACTCCTTCTGGCAAGATTGAAATTTACTCTGAGCAACTTGAAGAGATTGCCAACACTTGGGAGCTTGAGGAAGGCGATATCATCAATCCACTTCCTGTATATGCTCCTGAAGCAGCTGAAGGCTATGCTGATCCATTACGTGAAAAGTATCCACTCCAGATGCCTGGTTATCACTATAAGGCTCGTGCTCATTCTTCTTACGGTTGTATTGATGTTTTGAAGCAGGCTAACCCGCAGGAACTTTGGATTAACCCGATTGACGCACGTGAACGTAATATTTCTGATGGTGATATGGTCCGTGTGTTTAATGATCGTGGTGTAGTAGAAATTCCTGCAAAGGTAACTCCTCGTATTATGCCTGGCGTTGTCTCTATGGGACAAGGCGCTTGGCATAGCGCCGACATGGCTGGTGATAAGGTAGATAAGGGCGGTTGTATCAATACACTTACTTCCTTGCGTCCAACCCCATTGGCTAAAGCAAATCCTCAGCATACCAATTTGGTTGAGGTTAAAAAGGCTTAGTTCGTTTTTTATGCGGATTGATATTTAAGAGGAGGTTCTAATGACTCAGTATGGGTTTTATTTTGATGGCCAGCGTTGTACTGGTTGTAAAACTTGCGTTATGGCATGTAAGGACAACAAGGATTTAGGCCCTGATTTAACGCTTCGCAGGGTGTATGAGTATACAGGTGGTAATTGGGAAAATAAGGATGGACTTTGGTCTAACGATGTTTTCTCTTATTATGTCTCCATTTCATGTAATCATTGCGATAGTCCTATTTGTATGGCAAACTGCCCTCAGGGAGCTATTTCTAAAGATTCAGACACTGGTATTGTGACAAGCGATCCAGAACTGTGTATCGGCTGTGGTACTTGCGTTATGTCTTGTCCTTACGGTGCTCCTATGATTGACCAGGAAAAGAAAAAGTCTGTTAAGTGCGATATGTGCGCCGAATTGGTAGCGCAGGGTAAAAAGCCTATTTGTGTAGAGTCGTGCCCATTGCGTGCACTTGACTTTGGTGAAATTGGTGAGTTGAGGGAAAAATACGGTGACTTGGCAGAAATTGCACCAATGCCTTCTCATGAGACCACTCATCCAAATATTGTTATTAACCCTTCCGTTCATGCTAAGCCGTTTGATGACACGACTGGTGTTGTGGCCAATGAGCGAGAGATTCGTTAATATTCTATAGTTGAAAATTATTAGCTGGGTGTCATCGGGGGATGATACCCAGCTCTCTATGATGACTATAATTAATTGGGGGAAATTGTGGGCCAGCAGTACGGGTTTTACTTTGATGCTACGCGGTGTACTGGCTGTAAAACATGCGTAATGGCATGTAAAGATTACAATAATCTAATGACTGATGAAGCGTATCGTCAGGTTTTTGAAATTTCTGGTGGCGATTGGGAAGAAATACGAGATGGTGTGTATACTCATCACATTTCTGCGTATTACATTTCTTTGGCATGTAACCACTGCATGAAGCCTGTATGCACTGAAGTGTGTCCTACTGGTGCTATGTCTAAGGGTGACTTTGGCCTTGTTAAGGTTGATGATCAGAAATGTATCGGTTGTGGCTATTGCGAAATGTCATGTCCATATCATGCGCCTCGAGTTGACTGGCATGTGAGACATAGCGTTAAATGTGATGGATGCTTTAGCCGTGTAGTGGATGGAAAAATGCCTGTGTGTGTTGAGGCGTGTCCCTTGCGTGCACTTGATTTTGGCCCAATAGATATTTTGGCTCAAAAATATGGTAATAATTCCAATATCCACCCTTTACCCGATAGCTCGATAACGGTTCCTAATATCATTATCAAGCGTTCAAAAAAGAAGGACTTAAATGGTGTTTCATTAAGTACTCTTCAAGTTGCAAATACAAGAGAAATTATCTAATTGGGGGACGTATGGGTACAGATATAAATCTTTCATTGATATCTTTTGTTGGTGAAACGCTGGCTCCTTTTTATTTGCATGAGCCTGGTACAGACGAGCTTAAGCCATTTATTGAAGAATTCAAAAGTATTGATACTAAACAAGTTGCTGACGAGTGGCCATTTGTTGAAAAAGTTGAAGCTCAGTGTGCTTTAGATGAAATTCAGAATGGCTTATTAAACGTTCCTATTGAAGATTTAATGTGGGAATATCGCCGTTTATTTGTCGGACCAGCACCTAAACCAGCACCTGCTTGGGGTTCCGTATACACAGATCCAGATACGGTTTGTTTTGGTGTAACTGAAATTAAGCTTTCAACTTGGCTTTCTGCTCATGAAATTGAACGCATGAACTCAGAAAGCGATCCTGATGACCATTTTGGGTACATGCTACGCTTAATGTCGTTTATTGCCCTTAATAAGCCTGATATTTTGGACGAATTTTTACAGAGCCACTTTTTTACCTGGGCTTTTCATTTTCTTGAGCTCTTTATTGCGTCCACTAGTAATCCCCTCTATCACGGCGTAGCAACTCTTTCTTTGGCGAGTTTACAGGGCATTAAAGAGGTGCGTGAAATTAGTCCAGTTTATCCTCATTACTATAGGTAGAGAGTTAAGGCGATAATGGTATGTATGGATTTGATTTTGCATTAAGGGAAATCACACTGGTTTTCTTTACTACATTAGCGCCAGCAGGTGTTGTCGCCTATATATTGCTTAGTATTCTTCCTGTATGTATTAATGAAGATTTTAAGTGTGTAGACAAGTATCTCATTGTACCCTTTTCATGTGTTTTGCTCGGGCTGGTGGTGTCGGCTACTCATTTAGGCAATCCCGATAATGCTTTGTTTGTCTTTTCTAGAATAGGCTCTAGCCCTTTATCTAATGAGGTAGCTAGCGCGGTTGTCTTTTTGGGATTTGCTAGTGTGCATTGGTTGTATCAGTTTGCATTGCATGTGAAACCTCTGTTGTATAAATGCTTGCGTGTCTTGGCATTGCTTTTTGCGTTTGTATTTCTATACTTCGTTTCTCAAGCGTATGTTGCACGAACGATAAGTACATGGGATACCGTATATGCGAGTGCACTTATAATTTCATGTGCATGTGTTGCTGGACCAATGATTATGTCTGCGCTTTTGGAATATGTTTTTGACGCTGCCCATATGCGTTCTATTCAGAAAAAGTTATGTTTACTGAGTGCTATGGCATTTGTAATAACGACTGTGTTGTACTGCGTGCAGTTTGTAGCATTGAATAATCTTGGCGTTTTAGAGTCAGTCAGGTGTAATCCCTTTAATGGGTACTGGGTATTCTTGTTTTTGTTTGTACTTTCATTCATTGCAGCGGTAGGTTTATTTATTTATATAGTAAAGTCGGAAAACAAGCATGTCTATCTTATGATAGGCGTTGCTGCTCTATGTCTGCTAGGAGTATTTTTTCTCCGTTTTCAGTTCTATATGATGCATGTAACGTGTCTGAATATTTTTTAAATTTGGTTTTAGGGCGGCCTTTAAAGAGGGATATGATAGCTGGGTTGCGCTTGATGGTATTCAGGCTTGTTTAACTGAAAAAACCTGTGAGGGGCGTCCTAGACATAATTACTTGGTCGGGGGCAGTGCTTGCTTTTGTAGTGCGTAGTGGTCTCTTCGTATAAAAAAGTAAAAATTGTCGGTTTCAATGCATGATTTTTAGTTATAATAGCAACAGTCCTTTAAGACGGTACAGAGAGACCGGCAAGGTTCTGCGATTAACATCCCACCATACATAGGGATGCGTTCACGAAGCCTTTGCCTGTCTGGCACTGGCATTTTTTTTGCCCAGATGCTGGTCGGGCGTGCATGGTTAGTCTGTACACACTAAATACCGAAAGGAGTGTGTATGAAAGACACCTACACGGTGAAATCCGTAGTCATGGATGGAACGGAAATCGAACGTTCATTGACTCGTATTGCTCACCAGATCCTTGAGGCCAATCATGGTTCTAAGAACCTGGCACTCGTAGGCATCGTAACACGTGGAGATTTGTTGGCTAAACGCTTGGCTGACAAAATCTCTGAAATCGAGGGTACTCAGGTCCCTCTAGGAAGTTTAGACATCAGCTTTTATCGTGATGACTTCCTGACTAATCTTTCTCCTGAGATTCATTCAACCCATATTCCATTTGATATTGATGGTATGGATATCGTTTTAGTTGACGATGTTTTGTACACTGGTCGTACTATCCGTGCAGCGCTTGACGCTATCATGGACTTAGGTCGTCCTAAGACTGTACAGTTGGCAGTATTGGTTGATCGTGGCCATCGTGAATTACCTATCCGCGCTGATTTTGTCGGTAAAAATGTCCCATCCTCTCATGAGGAGAATGTTCGTCTCTTCTTGGAAGAAGTTGACGGCCAAACAGCAGTAGAGATTTTGGACATGCAGCCAGGCGAGCGCGCTGGATCTGCTCCTTTGGGAGGTGAATAGGTACTATGGCATTCAACCATAAGCACTTAATTGATATTACTGAATATTCTGAAGAAGATATCATGACTATTCTTCAGACTGCCAAGATGTTTTCTGAAGTAAATGAGCGTAAGATTAAGAAGCTTCCTACGCTTAAGGGCTTAACTGTTATTAACATGTTCAACGAGCCTTCTACACGTACTCGTAGCTCTTTTGAATTGGCTGAAAAGCGTTTGAGCTGCGATACCTTGAATTTTGGTGGCTCTTCCACCTCTTCTGTTAAAGGTGAGTCTTTAATCGATACTGTTGAGACCCTGAATGCTTACAAGATTGATATGATTATCGTTCGCGATAAGCACGCAGGTGCTCCTCAAATCATTGCTGAGCACACACCAGCTTGCGTTGTTGACGCAGGTGATGGTAAGCATCAGCATCCAACCCAGGCATTGCTTGACTTGTACACCATCTGGGAGCACAAGGGTAGCTTTAAAGGTTTAAAGGTTGGTATTGTAGGCGATATCGGACACTCCCGTGTATGTGGTTCTTTGATTCCTGCATTAAAGATTATGGGCGCAGAGGTTACCGTTGTAGGTCCTGCAACATTAATGCCAGCAGCTCCTGAGGTTTTGGGCGCTGACCGCGTAACCGCTGACTTGGATTCCGTACTTCCTGAGTTGGACGTTGTATATATGCTTCGTATCCAGCGTGAACGTTTGGAAGGTGCGCCATTCCCAAGCTTGCGCGAGTATCATGAGTTATTTGGTTTAACTCAGAAGCGCGAATCTTTGATGAAGCCAGACGCTATTGTTTGCCATCCAGGTCCTATTAACCGTGGTGTAGAGTTTGACTCTTACATGGCTGATCATCCACAGCGCTCAGTTATTTTGGAACAGGTCTACGCTGGTATTTGCGTGCGTATGGCTGTACTTTACTTACTCTTGGGAGGTACCGATGATGGCATTACTGCTTAAAAACGCACATGTTGTAGACCCTGCTGCTAACCTTGACGGCGTTATGGACGTTTTGGTTGAAGGCGATAAGATTGCTGCTGTTGGCACTGGCCTTGTAGCTGATGGCGCTGAAGTGCGCGACTTAACTGGTAAGTATTTAGTCCCAGGTTTGGTAGACATGCATGTTCATTTGCGTGAGCCTGGTCAGGAGCATAAAGAAGACATTGCTTCTGGTACTCGCGCAGCTGCTCATGGTGGTTTTACTGGTGTATGCTCTATGCCTAATACCACTCCAGTTGCTGATGATGGTACTGTTATCGAGTTCATCAAGTCTCGTGCAGCTGAGGTAGGTAAGTGCCGCGTATATCCTGCAGGCGCATGCTCTAAGGGCCTTAAGGGTGAAGTTATCTCCGAGATGGGCGATATGGTGGCTCATGGTGCTGTAGCCTTTACCGATGATGGCCATGGTATTCAAGGTGCTGGCATGATGCGCCGCGTCATGGACTATGGCAAGATGTTTGGTAAGGTCATGATGAGCCATTGTCAGGATGAGGATTTGGTAGGAGATGGTCAGGTCAACGAGGGTGTTGCATCCACTCGTTTAGGTATGCTTGGCTGGCCTGCATTAGGCGAAGAGCTCCAGATTTCTCGCGACATTGCAATGTCTGATCTTACGGGTTGTCCAATCCATATTCAACACATTACCACCGCTCGCGGTGTAGAAATTGTGCGTGAGGCTAAAGCTCGTGGTTCTAAGGTAACTGCTGAGGCTACCCCTCATCATTTGATTCTCAATGAAGATGCTATTACTCAGCGCTACGAGACTTGTCTTAAGGTTAATCCTCCTCTGCGTACGGAGGCTGACCGCCAGGCTGTTGTAGAGGGCGTATTGGATGGTACAATTGATGTAATTGTTACTGATCACGCTCCTCATGCTGCTTGGGAAAAGTCTCGTGAGTTTGAATTGGCACCATTTGGTATGACGGGTCTTGAAACTAGCCTTGCACTGATTTTGACCCAGTTCGTACATACTGGCCTTATGTCTTACGCTAAGATGGTAGAAATGATGGCTATTAAGCCTCGTGAAATTCTTCGCTTAGAACCTGTTTCTATTGCAGAAGGCAATACTGCAGATATCACTATTTTTGACCCAGAGGTTAAATGGACTGTATCTGAGGATGAGTTTGTATCTAAGGCTCATAACTCCGGCTTCATTGGAGCGGAATTAAAGGGTCGCGCAACTGATGTATATGTCGGCGGCCAGGCTACATTGCAAGATGGCGTAATCGTCGAATAATTTGGAGGGGATTTTATCCATGTGTGAAACCACACAGGTAGATCGCTTCGAGGAAGAGGCTCACGTTCTCGTTAATGAGAACGTGGGCCCTCGCCTCTACGAGATCGTTTTAGAGGCGCCACGTACGGCGCAGGCTGTACAGCCAGGACAATTTATTCATATGCTTATTCCAGGGCACGAGGCACATATTTTGCGCCGCCCATTTTCTGTATATAAGGCTGATATCAATAAGGGCATTATTACTATTTTGTATCAGACGGTAGGTCAGGGCACTCAGCTTATGACTGATATTAAGCCTGGCGAAATCTGTAATCTTATGGGTACTATGGGCCATGGTTGGAAGCCTGTTGACGGTAAAATATTAATTGTTGGCGGTGGTGTTGGCGCAGCTCCATTGTTCTTGTTTGCTGAGAAATTGGCTCATGAGAATCATCCGTTTGAGGTTGTTTTGGGTGCGCAGACTGAGTCTATGATGGTTACTCGTCATGATTATGCTGAAATCTTGGGTCATGATCCTATTCTGGCAACTGATGATGGTTCATTAGGTCATCACGGTTTTTGCACTCAGCCAGTTGTTGAGGCTTTAGCAACAGGCGGGTATGCAGGCGTATTCTGCTGTGGCCCTGAACCATTGATGCATGCGGTAGCTGATATTGCGGCCGAGGCGGATACTGACTGTTGGATTTCTATGGAGAAGCGTATGGCATGCGGTATTGGTGCTTGCTTGTCTTGCGTAGTAAATACTGTGGATGGTAAACGCCGTAGTTGTGTTGACGGTCCAGTATTTAATGCTAAGGACGTGGTGTGGTAATGACTGTGAATATGAGTGTAAACCTTGGCGGTTTAGTTATGGCCACACCGGTAACGGATGCAAGTGGTACTTTTGCTGCTGGTCGTGAGTATGCTGCTTTTGCTGACATTACCCGTATGGGTGCTGTTACTACTAAGGGTGTTTCTTTAAATGGTTGGCAAGGTAATCCTGGTGTTCGAATTGCTGAGACTCCTTCTGGTATGTTGAATTCTATCGGGCTTCAAAATCCAGGTGTTAAACACTTGTGCGAAGTAGACCTTCCTTGGTTAAAGGAGCACGATATATCCGCTATCGTTAATGTTTCTGGTCATAGCTTGGAAGAATATGTTCAGGTAGTAGAGGCACTGGAAGCGGATGGTCAGGCAGATGCCTATGAGATTAATATCTCTTGTCCTAATGTTGATGCTGGCGGTTTGGCGTTTGGCACGCATTGTCCAAGTGTTGAGGCAGTAGTCTCTGCTTGTCGCGAAAAGACCAAGCGCCCTATGATTGTTAAGCTTACTCCCAATGTAACTGACATTACTGAAATCGCTAAGGCTGCTGAAGCTGCTGGTGCTGATGCTTTATCTATGATTAACACGCTTATGGGTATGGCAATTGATGCTCGTACGCGTAAACCAGTTTTGACTCGTGTTGTAGGTGGTTTGTCTGGTCCATGTGTTAAGCCTGTTGCACTTCGCTGTGTATGGCAGTGTCACAATGCTGTGAATATTCCTATTCTAGGCATGGGTGGTATTATGAACGGTACTGACGCTATTGAATTTATGCTTGCTGGTGCTACGGCAGTTGCTGTAGGTACTGCTAACTTTATGAATCCTCATGCTGTAGATGATGTTATTGACGGTATGATTGCATATTGCGAGGAGCAGGGTGTAAAAGATATTAATGAGCTTATAGGAGGTATGAAATGCTAGCTTTTAACGAGCAGCCACGTGCAGATCGCGTTATCGTTGCGCTTGACTGTGACCGCGATACTGCTATGGATTTAGCTAAAAAGCTTTCCGGTCATGCAAAATGGTTAAAAGTTGGTATGACTTTGTTTTATGCTGAAGGTCCAGCTATTGTTAAAGCATTTAAAGATTTAGGCTTTAACGTATTTTTGGACTTGAAGTTCCATGATATTCCTCATCAGGTCGCAGGTGCTGCAGCTTCAGCTATTGCTTCTGGTGCAGACATGATTACTATGCATGCCGTTGGTGGTATTCCTATGATGCAGGCAGCTCAGAAGTCTGTGGACGAATCAGGTGAAGACGTCATTACGCTTGCTATTACTGTATTGACAAGCATGAATGATGAGATTTTGGCTCAGACTGGTGTGGAGCGTGGTATGGCTGAGCAAGTACGCGCCTTGGCTGAAAATGCTCGAGAAGCAGCAGTTTCTGGTGTGGTTACTTCGCCTCAAGAGGCAGCTATGTTACGTGAGATCTTGGGCCCTGATGCGTGTATTGTTACACCAGGTGTTCGTCCTGTTGGCGCGGCGCTCGGTGATCAGAGTCGTGTTGCTACTCCTAAAGCAGCATTTGATAACGGTGCATCTCATATTGTGGTGGGTCGTCCTATTACGCAGGCCGATGATCCTGTTGCGGCATTTGATGCCATTGCAACTTCTCTTTAACGACATTTGTGGGTTTTATATGCGGTCGGGCTGTTGGCCGCATGTTTTTTTACATGCAAGTGTGCGAACCACGTGTATACGTGTACTATGAGCATGTATAAAATCCCAGATAGTGTGATACTATCTTCATATCGTTCATAGGGGAACGAAGAGAGAAGGAGAATAAATATGGCAATTCCTCAGTTAAGTCCAGAAGAACGTCAGGCTGCTCTGGAGAAGGCTAAAATTGCTCGTATTAAGCGTGCAGAAGTTCGTGAACAGCTCAAAAATGGTGAGCTTTCCCTTGAACAAGTTTTAGATATGAAAGACGATCCTGTTGTAGGTCGTATGAAGGTTTCTACTCTTATTGAAACGTTGCCTGGTTATGGTAAAGCTAAAGCTGAAAAGATTATGGAAGAACTTAAGATTGCTGAGAGTCGTCGCTTAAAAGGTCTTGGTGAACGCCAGGAAGCTGCTTTGCTGGAACGTTTAAAATAAGAAAGCTTAATTCATGATGCGTCAAGGAAATTTGTTTGTAGTGTCTGGGCCATCAGGTACGGGTAAAGGCACGTTGGTTTCTCGTATCATTGAGAGGGTTCCCGATGCGTGGCTTTCGGTTTCTGCTACCACACGTGCACCACGTGATGGTGAAATTGAGGGTGTACATTATTTCTTTCTTGATGATGAATCTTTTAATGAGCTTGTCGAGCAAGGCGGGTTTCTGGAGTGGGCTAATGTTCATACTGCTAAATATGGGACTCTTAAAAAAGTAGTTGAGGATCATATTCGTGCTGGTGAACAGGTTATCTTGGAAATTGACGTTCAGGGCGGTTTTCAGATTAAAGAGCAAATTCCAGAAACCCATCTTGTCTTCATTGAACCTCCCTCAATTGAGGAGCTTGAGCGCAGGCTTCGTGGTCGAGGAACAGAAGATGAGGCGTCCATTACTAAGCGTATGGAAAATGCTTTAGTGGAGCTTTCGCAAAAAATGGAGTATGATATACAGCTTGTAAATGATAATCTTGATGAATGCACAGACGCATTAGTTGCATACATTGAAAAACAAGCTACTAAGAACGAGGATTAACGTAGATGAGTATTATCGAACCTAAGATTGATGTCTTGTTAGATGAGACTGACAATGACCGTTTCTTGCTGTGCGCATTGGCTTCCAAGCGTGCTCATGACATTAATGACATGATGCGTGGCCAGCGTGACCGTGCAATCCAGCTCTCGAGCGCTGTCGAGATTGCTAAGGCAGCAGATAAGAAGCCTTTGTCCATTGCTTTCGGCGAGATTGCCCGCGGCGAGGTTTCTTTTGATCCTGAGACCATCGATATTTCTCAGCATTAATGGAATTCCAGCGTATTTGTCTCGTCCACTATCACGAGATTGGTTTAAAGGGGCACAATCGTGCCTCTTTTGAGTTACGCCTCCTTCACAATTTGCAGGCTTTGCTCGAGGGCTTGCCAATTGAACGATTGACGCGTATTTCTGGACGAATTTTAGTAATATTACAAGAAGGCGCTACACTTGAGGAATCTCGTCAAGCATTACAGCGCATGGTGGATGTACCAGGTGTTGCACGTGTAAGCTGCGGTTATCGCTGTGAACGCGATATTGATGTCATGTATCAGGCCGCACATCAGGCGTTGCTTGATGTCAATGATTTCACCACATGGAAGGTGTGTGCACGTCGTAACCACACTGACTTTCCTATTGACTCTATGCAGATGAACCAGCTTGTTGGTGCATATCTGTATGAGCGTTTTCCTAATAAAGTCGTCAAGATGAAAAATCCTGACGTGGAAGTTCATGTGGAAGTTGTTCAGGGTACCTCTTATATCTATGCCCAAAGTGTTGTAGGTGTTGGTGGTTTGCCGGTCGGTACTGCTGGTAAGGTTGTATGTCTTATGAGCTCTGGTATCGACTCACCAGTTGCTTTATGGCGTATGGCTCGTCGTGGTGCTACGTGTATTGGTGTACATTTCTCAGGGCGTCCACAGACGGCTTCTACTTCTGAGTACTTGGTAGATGATATTGCTCACGTTTTTGAACGTTTTGGTGGTATTGCGCGTGTTTACGTGGTTCCATTTGGCGATTATCAGCGTGAAATTGCAGGTCGTGTACCAGGTCCATTACGCATTATTATGTATCGTCGTTTGATGATGATGCTAGCCGAGCGTATTGCTATCAAAGAGGGCGCTAAAGCCTTGGTTACAGGTGAGAGCTTAGGTCAGGTAGCATCTCAAACATTGGATAACTTGGCTGTTACCAATGCTGCTGTCGACTTGCAGATTTTGCGCCCATTGATTGGTAGCGATAAGTTGGAAATCATTGCCGATGCTAAAAAACTCGGCACTTTTGAGATTTCTAGCCAGGATGCACCTGATTGCTGTACATTATTCATGCCTCGAAGTCCTGAAACACACGCCAAGATTGAAGATGTGTTAAAGGCAGAGGAGAACTTGCCATATGATGAATGGATTCCTGAAATTTTAAGCAAGGTTGAAGTTCATGAATATAAATGTCCTTCTTCATACCGCAAGAAGTAACAAGTAGAGCCCGCATTGCGGGCTCTTTTTATTGTATAAAGTTACAGGCAAAGACACCAGAGTGTAATCTGCTTGTTGTGTTTTATGACCACGTGATGGCTGTAGGTTGGGCAGTGTAATGGCTGGCCTGGGCGGTTATTTGCCCAACGAGCGCAAGTCTCCGTCACGTACGGTGAGATATACGCTATCCATGTATTCAAGCAGTGGCATGGCGTATTTACGGCTGACACCCATGGCGTCTTTAAGCTCAGCTGCTGTGGCTTGACCGTGTTGGGTTAGGTAGTCAGTTACTACTGCGGTAAGTGAGTTGTACGTGTTCACGTGGTACTGAAGCGTTGGGCTTACACGAATGATAGTGCCATTTTTTACCATGGTATTAGCCATGCGTTTAACCAGATTTAAATCAGCATCAACTGATTTGAGGATTTCATCAAATGATGGCGGCGTGGTTCCTGCTTCAAGTAATGCTTCAGCAATTAACTCTTTTGCGCGCTCTTCGCCCTGTTTAGCACCTGCTGAAACACGAGGGTGGCTTACGATGCCATGCAGGATAACAACTCGGTTGGCGTGAAGTGCCTCTTGGATCAGTGCGTTAAAACAGTCATCGTTCATGTGGGCAAAACACATGTCTCGCAGTGCCGTTTTAGACAGTCCTGGCTGAGAAGGATTAGCGATATGGAATTTCATCAGCGTGTTTTCCATGGTGGAGATGTCTTTTGATAGCTGCTTTTTGGTGGCTACAAAGCTCGTTGCGATGAGCTTTGAGGACTCGCCGATGAGGCAGATTTTATCTTGTGCAATAAGATTACCAAGTGCTTGTATGACCGCATCTTGTGGCAAGCCTGCAAAACGAACCATGTCAGTCACGCTAGTGGGGTGGTCCTGCTGAGAAAGTGCATACAAGCAGCTCTCGGAGAGATTGCTAGTGTGTAGCGAGTGTAATAATTCTCTATCATGTTCTCGTAAAAGTGTACTCTTGCGTGGGCTTGTATGTGTGACGCTACCGCCGCCGATAACATGGACGGGGGAGTAGGAACGCGCGATAAACTTGTTGTGCCAAGAAAGCGGTAATGGCTCGTCTAAACGAATCTGCACGTAATCACTTTCATGCATGGCTAGTGACTCTTTATGATTAAACAGTAAAATACGGCCAATAACTTCCCTAGTGCCGTGGCAAATATGAACACGGCTACCTGTTTTGAGTGGGCGAGGATGATCTGGGTCGCCTACATAGGTAAACCATGCGTTAAAGAACATGGTTGGATGTATATAATCGGGCGTGGCGATAAAATCACCAGGGTGAATATCGGATGGTTTTACATTAGTGATATTGAGCGCTACGCGGGTTGCCGGCTGTGCGGTGTCCACAAATGAGCCGTGCACCTGAATTGAGCGCACACGTACGGGCGTGCGAGACGGTAAAAGCTCAAGGGTGTCGTCGGTATGCACTTCGCCAGACCATAGTGTTCCTGTAACGATGGTACCTGCGCCTTTTACGGTAAAGGACCTATCAACTGGGTACTGCACAAACGTCAATTCCTGATGTGTAGTGGTTTTGGCGGCCATAGTGTCAAGCGTATCGATTAATTCATCAAGGCCAGCGCGAGTCCTGCTTGAAACAGGGCAGATAGGCGCGTCAGCATACGATGTTTGTACCAGAGCACCTCTGATTTCTTCGCTTACAAATTCAATCCAATCGTTATCAACCATATCGATTTTGGTGAGCGCAATGACCACGTTGGTGATACCTAAAAGCTCCAAAACGGAGATATGCTCATAGGTTTGAGGCATAAGCCCGTCGTCAGCTGCAATACACAACAGCGCGATATCGATACCAGTTGAGCCTGCAATCATATGGCGGACAAATTTTTCATGCCCAGGTACATCAACAATGCCGAGCACGGTCTTACTTGGCAGCGTGAGCTGGGCAAATCCAAGCTGAATGGTGATGCCGCGAGACTTTTCTTCCGCCAAGCGATCTGGATCAATACCTGTGAGTGCTTGGACCAATGAACTTTTGCCGTGGTCGATGTGGCCGGCGGTTCCTAAAATAAGATGGCGTGGTGTATCGACAGAATCCATGCGTAACCCTTAATGAATCGTGGTAAAAAAGTCGTTGAGTGCGTCTGCAATTTCGGTGTATTCGTCTGGCGTAAGCAGTGTGCGCACGTCAAACAAAAGCGCATTGTCTTTGATGCGACCAACTATAGGCACATCACGCTTGGAAATCAGATAGCGGTGCAGTATCTCAATATTGGCGTCACAGGAAAAACGAACAGCATATGTTGGGATATCACACATAGGAAGTGCACCGCCTCCGCTTCTGGAGGTTTCTGGGATGATTTCTAATGCAAAGGCCTCAGAATTAAGTGCACCTGTAGCAACAGCGCTATTCATAAGTGTGCTATGGATGCATTGGTACAGCGTCTCGGCTGCTGGCAGAAGCTCGTCAGCAGTCTGTGTGAGCATGCGGACTGTAGGTACCTCTCGCCTGCAAACATTTTCATCTATGTATAGGGTTAATGTGGCTTCAAGAGCGGCAAGTGTCATTTTGTCGAGTCTGAGCACGCGGGCGAGTGGGTGAGCTTTTAAGCGATCGATGAGCTTTTTTTTGCCCACGATAATGCCAGCTTGAGGACCACCTAATAATTTGTCACCTGAAAAAGATACTAAATCAGCACCCTGAGTAAGTGATTGTGCAACAGTAGGTTCTTGATAATCAACCGAGGCATCGAGTGGTAAAAATGCACCAGATCCCTGGTCCTCATAGACCAAAACATCGTGATCGGCAGCATCAGCGATGCTTTTCAAATCAGTAATAGAAACACTTTCAGTAAAGCCAAGCATGCGATAGTTGGAAGGATGAACCTTTAGGAGCATAGAGACTTCTGGCGTAAGTGCGCGTTTATAGTCAAAGGCGTGCGTCTTATTGGTGGTGCCAACTTCTACCATTTGAGCACCAGAAAGTGCCATGATATCGGGGATACGAAATGATCCACCAATCTCTACTAGTTCGCCGCGCGATACGATAGCGCTGTGACCGTTAGCAAACTCGGATAGAACCATCATAACTGCTGCTGCATTATTGTTAACGGCAATGGCGGACTGGGCACCTGTGAGTTTACATATGAGCTCTTCGCAATGATCATGACGACTGCCACGAGCTTGGGTTTGGGTATTGTATTCAAGGGTAGAGTATCCACGGGCAACTTCAGTGACGGCTTGAACTGCATGAGGCGCCAAAACGCTCCGGCCTAGGTTGGTGTGGATGACAACACCAGTGGCATTAATTACTCGGCGCAGGGATGGCTGAGCTAAAAGATGTGCTCGATGCGCTGCATCACGTGCAATTTGATCGTGAGTAATGACCGCTGTCTCATTGGCTTTAAGCGTCTCACGAGCGGACTGAATAGCCTGACGGGTAGCGGTAGTGCAGAGTGCATGGGAGAGTGTTAGTGTACATTCATGCATGCACTCGTGCGTTAATACAGCCTCAACAGATGGTAGGCTGCGCATACGTTCATGCAAAGATAAAGCGGAAGTAGTCATTACCATATTCCTTTATAGGTCAAACAACATATGCCTATACAAGCGTTATGGTAGAAGCACTATCAGCGCTGAGTGTTCCTATCTTCCACGGTTTTCTGCCGCTTAGTGAGGCAAATGTTTCTTCAAATATCAAAGCTTGTTCAGGGGCTAAAGCTACAAGTAGGCCACCTGAAGTTTGCGGATCACATACAATTTGTTGTGCATGTTTAGCGGTATAAGAGCCACTTGATTTAATTATGAGGTCCTTACCAAGCATGTCGATGATAGCATTGCAGCGTCCTGCAGCTGTTCCGTGATTTAGTGCCTTATGAAGGCCTTTAAAGACAGGCAAGTCATCAGTAATCAAGGTGGCTGAAACATGGCTTGCAAGTAAGAGCTCATGTAAATGTCCAGCTAAACCAAAGCCAGTTATGTCTGTGGCAGCATGTACACCAGAAGCAGCAAATGCCATGGCACCTGCTTTATTAAGTTCCATCATGGACTGTTTTACTGCTGTAAAGTCCTCTTCTGAGACAAATCCCTTTTTATGACCGTTTACCATAAGGGCTGTTCCAAGAGGCTTGGTGAGATATAACACGTCACCTGGCTTGGCAGATGAGTTAGAGACTATGTTCTTAGGGTTTACCGTACCAAAAACACACATGCCGTATTTAGGCTCAGGGTCTTCGATGGTATGCCCGCCTGTTACAAAAGCATGAGCCTCCAAAGTAGCATCAGCGCCACCACGTAAAATGTCAGCAGCAACCTGGGTGCCCAAACCGCGGTCAAGTGCTAAAAGATTTAATGCCATGTGTGGGGTAGCACCCATGGCATATATATCAGAAAGGGCATTAGCAGCTGCAATACGTCCAAATTCGTACGGATCATCTACGATAGGGGTAAAAAAGTCTGCTGTTAAAACAGCGGCGATGTCATCGGTTATCTTCCATATAGCAGCATCATCATTTGCGTCAAAACCAACCATGAGATTTTCACGGCCATATGCTGATCCGTAGGTGGAACCAAATACAGGTCGTAACTGCTGCAAGATTTCTTCAAGGTCACACGGACCCCATTTAGATGCTCAACCACCACGGGTGGTAAGTTCTGTTAAGCGAATTGATGTATTGATTGAATTCTGGGGATCAGTGCAAGCCGTGTCAGTGTTGCACGTTGTAGAAACCATGTTCACCTCCCCAAGATGTATATGTATACGTAAAGAAGCAAAGTGGCGGAGACGCGTGTGAATCGAACACACCCAAGACATTCTGCATGCCTCGCAACGGCTTTGAAGGCCGCGGAATCCACCAGGATCCATTCGTCTCCGAGTA
>RCNH01000434.1_pt1 | contig 17558 bp, 15 predicted proteins | sample 2041161 | NCBI WGS metagenome assembly RCNH01 (sample SAMN09708215, study PRJNA481090) | Feces metagenome, whole genome shotgun sequencing project. | biome: feces | host: Leptonychotes weddellii | place: Antarctica: Sion Island | collected 2010-03-01 | reverse complement strand
GCGGGCTGCTGAGTCTCGGGCTCTGCGGGCTGCTGAACCTCGGGCTCTGCGGGCTGCTGAACTTCGGTTTCAACAGATTCTGCAATCTGTGTTCCCGCTTCAGGCAATGCCCCAGCATCTGCTGCTGCGTATACGGGTGTGACAATCTGCACCATCACACCGACAGCGCATACAAAGGACAGTATACGCTGCAACCACTTACTCTTCATTAAATTGCATCCTCCTCATTTTGCGGAAAGCAGGGGGACGCCTCCAAATCCCTGCTTCCACGCTTTGCTTGCAAGTTAAACAAAAGAACTAATCGCATAGTAACACAATCTGTGCAAAATATGTCATTATTTTTTGCTAATAAGTTTATATTTATTGTCCGGTTTATACTTTTTGCCCCTATTTTACCGTCAAAGGATAATTTTTTTAGTCCGTATTTACAGTTTGCTCTCTGTTTTGTTTTCTCTGATTTGGGCTGTAATCCGCTATTTCGCTTCATAATTGGCTTTTGCGCTGAAAAAACCGGGTCAAATCTATGGCTGCTCCTCAAGTCTGCGCTATTTTTTCGCCGAAATGAGCTTTGCCTGAGCATCGTTCTCCTCAAGCAGTGCACCGCAAAAAAACACAAGTAAATCGCAAAAACGCAAAAGTCCAAAATAGCCCGAAAATATGTAAAATTCACGCATTTCAGCTCTTTATTCTGTGATTCACAGACCCATCGTTGCATTTACGCATTGCCTGTGCTATCATAATGCAGCAACTTTAAATAGGAGGGGATCTCTTGCAGTTACCACAGGACCCGATTTTGTTGATGAGCCTTATCAACACATATCTGCGCGATCAGTATTCCAGCCTTGAGGCCCTTTGCGAGGACCGCGAGCTGGATGCCGCTGCCATTTGCGCCACATTGGAAGCAGTGGGCTTCACGTATCAGCCTGAACAAAACCAGTTTCGCTGATTGCGTACACCCTGCCCGCCCGCAAGCAAATCAGGCCGGTTAATCAATTCGTTGACCATGGCTATAAGTAAGAGGGCCGAAACGGAACTGTTTCGGCCCTCTTACTATATTATATAGTATATACAATACTTCCGCTCTCCGAACGCTGTCTGAAATCATCATTTCAATGCGGCTAACAATCCGCCGCAAACAGCTCTTCCCTGCCGGAACGGTTGATAACAAAAAAGAGAGCCCTTGCAAGAGCTCTCTTTTTGGTTCGAGTGTAATTATAGGATTTCAAGAAATCCGGTTATATCAATGGTTTGTGGGCAGTAAACAAGCTGTGTCTTAAATGTAAGCTTCTATTTAACTTAACGAGGTGTCTAAATTGTTTTTCTCGTAATATAGTTTATAGTAAGCAAATTTGTTTCTATGCTTCTTTGATGCTATAATAAATCTAATATCTTAATTGAAAATAATTCTGCATCACGCAAAGACAATTAGAGGTTGAATACAATGCTTGGGAACAAATATTATCGAGCTAAAGTGCGGGTGTCTATTCTAATTCAAAATGCTATGACCGTCATTACAAAATTCAAACTGATTTTGATCGTTTTTCCCCTCATATTGGGTGGAGCAGGTATGCTGCTATATGTAAACTCTCATTGGGAACGTATTTCAATCGTTTTCAGTAACCCAACGCTTGTTGGCGTTGGTGGCACTCTACTAGGTGCTTTTATCGGCGGCATTTTTTCTTTGGTTGGCTCTATTAGCGTTAGTAAACATCAAATAAAGTCGCAAGCACAAATTAGGCGGAAAAACACGATCTACAAACCTTTGTATGACGAACTTGTTGAAATACATCATAATATTTTGGATGAAAATCCATATCCGACATATATAGAATTTCAAAAAGGCCGTCAAACTATATGCCCTCATCCACAATTTGCTGCATGGGCAAGAATCAGGTCAGATTCTAGATATTTGGAGACACCCAAGGATTTATCAAACACAATGGATAGGCTCTATTTAGCAGTAAAAAGCTATCAATCTATACGTCCTGAAGCTAGTGATTCAATCAAACAAATTCTTAATTCTATTTTATCGCAAGAACTTAAATCATCATGCACAATTATAGATATTGGCAATATCCTATTCGACTATATTTTGTCAGAACAACAATTCAATTTATTCAATGAGCTTTGTGATGCATTGACCAATGTGAAAGATATAAGCTCTATAGATGATCAAATAAAAATAAGGATACAGGCTAATTTTATTGACAAATGTAATAAAAATAAAAATGTGGTGGAGGTACGAGAAAGATATAATGAGTGGCTGCAAGCAGAGGAAGATGCTATATCATTGCTGGCCGCAATGATAAAATATATAAATACACGTTATGAGGGATAATATATGCGATATGGTATGAGCTACTATGAAATCAAGCAAATTATATTAGAGAGCGTAGAACGGAATCCTGACCTCAAGTACTACATAAATAACGATTATATTTATGAACTTGTTGATGCAATTCTAGATGGCGTCAGTATTGCAATTGAGCGTAATGCAGAAACAGTTCTGGAAAATATACAACGAGACTTAAGAAATGGTTTATAATAGATTATTCATTGACTTTTCAAGCAAAAATAGCGGAGCTGATTTTACTGAAAATCAGCTCCGCTTCTAACCAATGAAAAGGGAGCATCCTTGTAAGGATACTCCCTTTTTGGTCGGAGTGGCGGGATTTGAACCCACGGCTTCCTCGTCCCGAACGAGGCGCGCTACCAACTGCGCTACACCCCGAAACAAAAATAGCAGCAGCACATTGGAGCTGCTGCTATTCATTTGGTTGGAGAAGAAGGATTCGAACCCTCACAAACAGAGTCAGAGTCTGTCGTGCTACCCTTACACAATTCTCCATCGGGTTGTTCGTTTGTTTACCGAACGTTATCTATTATATCGCTATATTTTAATTTTGCAAGCATTTTTTCCAATAATGTACAACTTTTTCTTTCTGTTCTTCAAATCTGCCGTTTTTTCCGTTCATATCGCAGCTTTTCGGCCCCTCTATTCCGGAATCCTTAACATCAAACAACCGTACCCGCTGATGCGGATACGGCTGTTTGCGTTTTGGAAGTGCCCGCCTGAGCAATGCGGTTCCGGAAAATTCAGCATTCAACGAAAATGGGGAAATCTTTCATCTATATCTATCATGATTTAAGTATTACACTGTACCCTGCATACAGGTCTTACTTATTTCATGGAACCGGTATCCAGAAAACGCTGGTGCCAGGACAGCGCTTTGGTCAAATCGTGAGGAGTATGCTTGCCGGGAGCAGTTTCGTAAGCCTTTTCAAAATACTCACGCAGCATGGGGCGATAGTCCGGATGAGCACAGTTTTCAATAATCAGCTCAGCGCGCTCCTTGGGAGTCTTCCAGCGCAGATCGGCAACGCCCTGCTCGGTCACAATAACATCCACGTCATGCTCGGTCTGGTCCACGTGAGAAACCATCGGTACGATGCAGGAAATAGCACCGTCCTTGGCAATAGACTCGGTTGCAAAGATGGAAATGCGGGCATTGCGGGCAAAGTCGCCACTGCCACCCAGACCGTTCATCATCTTGGAGCCCATGATATGCGTGGAGTTTACGTTTCCGTAGATGTCCACTTCAATGGGAGTATTCAGCGCAATAATGCCCAAACGGCGAATCACTTCGGGATGGTTGGAAATCTCGTTCGGACGAATGATGATCTTATCGCGGTAGCTATCCAGATTTTCAAAGAAGCGCTCACGGTTATCCGCAGCAAGAGCCACGGAACTGGTGGACACAAATTTGAATACGCCCTGATCCAGCAGGCTGAAAGCCGAATCCTGCATCACTTCGGTGTACATACTCAGATCCTTGAAGCCGCCGGCGGCAAGGCTGCCCAGAACTGCGTTGCCCACAGAGCCAACACCGGACTGGATGGGGCCGGGATTTTCCGGCAAGCGGCCGGCTGCAATTTCCTCTTTGAGGAATTTAACCACGTTTTCGCCGATCTTCTGGGTATTGGGCGTAACAACCTTAAACTTCTGGGGCGGTTCAGGCTTATCGGTCATAACAATCGCAGCGATCTTCTCAGGGGGGCAAGGCATATAAGGCGTGCCAATGCGATCGTTGGGCTTGGTAATCGGAATGATCTTTGCTTCCGGAGGAAGACCCACATCAAAAATATCCTGCATACCGATCAGACCCATGGGCAGATTTTCATTGATCTCCACAATCACCTTATCTGCATTGCGCACAGCCGCATCTGCGGAACCGCCGGAGGCACCAAAGTAAAGACCTTCCTCTGTAACTGCAACACACTCAACCAGCGCAACATCCACATTGAAGCCAGCCTGCTGGTTCATGTTGGTGGGAAGCTGCGAGATGTGGATGTCGCTGAACTGAACGGTGCCTGCGTTGATTGCCTTGCGCAGGTCATTGTTGGACTGATGGCCAAAGCGGCGGGCCACCAGACCCGCACGGACCAGAGCACCGTCAATCTCATCGCCTACCGCTGCACCTACACAGATGGTCAGATCCTTTGCGTGGGCCGATTCGGCCAGCGCCTCGGGCACTGCCTTGGGGTAGCCGACACTGGTAAATCCGCTGACAGCCACTGTCATGCCGGTGCGAATGATCTGTGCTGCCTGTTCGGCAGACATGATCTTCTGCTTGAGAGATTCTGCAATTCGTTCCATGATTGATATAGCCTCCTGTTACAATAAGTACTGTACAAGCCCTTCGGAGTATCCCGCCGGGATGAATTGGTTCAGCCGGCCGGGATATCTTTCCTTCAGGGGATCTGCATACCCCCGCAAGCGGCATTCATTTTGATGCCTCTGCACCGCCCGTAAAATGCCTTCAAAAGCCGGCGGATGCCATGTCTTGCAAGAACAATGCATTCGTATCAGCAGCGTGCCATCACTGCTGCATAACTGTGTTTTTCCGTATTATAGCAGAACCAAAAGCTATAGCAATATTCAACAATACTTTTTTCCTTCTTGCAAAATATCATATCAAACAGCAACAAAGAGGCGCGCTTTATCAAATCCATTTGCACAATATGAAACTCATTTCCCGCGTTTTCGAACACAAATCCTGACTTTTTCCGGCCAATTAACATAAAGAATTTCAAAATGATTTGTTATAGATGAATGCCTGTGTCAAAATCTGAAATTCGATTGTATATTATGCAAGCTTGTGCTACACTAGATTGTAAATACGCTGATATTAAGGAGGACCCCGTTGTGGATAAGGCCGATACCACTGAAAATTGTTCGCTTTCTGTTCCCGAGCCTGCCGCTGCAGACGACAACGTCCTGAACAAAAGCGTTGGCAAAACCTTGATGATTCTTTCCACCTTCGATGAGAAGACCCCCATGCAGCGCACGAAAGACATCGCAACCAGACTGCACATGAACATCAGCACCGTGTCCCGTCACCTGAACACTCTTCTGGATTGCGGCTTTCTGGAACGAGATGATGAAACAGGCTTTTACTATCCGGGACTGAAGGTCATTGCTCTGGCCGGTGTTGCACTGCAAAACAATGATGTCTATCGTTATGCTCTGGCAGAGCTTTCCAAGCTTACACAGCAGTACAATGTGCACGGACACATGGCCATTCCCCGTGCGCCCGAAATTGTACACCTGCTGAGCTGCGCCTGTGAAAACACCGTCGAACAGCTTACACCGATGGGACACCGCAACCCCATGTACTGTTCTGCCATGGGCCGGGTTATTCTGGCATATATGCCCACGGCTACTGCGCGGGACATTGTGAAGAACAGCAACCGGATTCGCTATGCATCCGAAACAAAAACCGATCTGGATGAGATTATGGCTGAACTGCAGCTGGTTAAAAAGCAAGGCTACTCTTTAATCTGCAATGAACTGAACGACGGCGCCGCCACACTGGCCGCCCCGATCTTCAACCGCAAGAGAGTTCCCGTAGCAGCGATCAGCGTTGCCAGCTCTACGCAAAAGTTCCGCCAGCCGGAATACGTAAAAGAAATTGCCCTTGCTGTAAAATCCACTGCCAATATCATCTCCCGCAGATTGGGATATTTCCCCTGGTAAGCGCTTTCCGCGATTTTACAGTAAATCCTGCTGATAAATTATAAAAGGCTCCCCTTCGTCCGATGAAGGGGAGCCTTTTTGTTTTGTTCATACTTTTCCGGATGCTGTAAAAACGGCACCGCTTATGTTTCTTTGGCAGACGAACTATACGGCAGTGTCAGACTTTCCGGTTCTACCATCTCGCCGGCGTACTCATCGCCGTAAAGACGCATCACATATTCCATAACCGTTTGCATTTCCGTGTCAATCGGATTGTCCTTGCAGGTGGCGCAGGCAAACGTGCGATATGTTTTATGCGCACTGCGAATTCCATAAAAGTTAACGGATGTACTGGGTTTCTCTGCATACCAGTAGGGCACCACCGTAAGTGCCACACCCTGTTCCGTCAACTGAAATGCACTGTCCCAATCCTTGCAGCTGAGCAGTTCGTTGGGCAGCGGGCCCTCAATGCCGAAAAGGTTTTCCAGAAATTCGGTAAACGGCTTGGCGTTCACCAGCACAAACGGCAGATCTTTCAGCTCGCGCAGATCCACGCGGCCGTCCACCGCCAGCTCCTGGATTTTCTGGTTTGCCTTGTGCGCCTTGGGTACTGCCAGACAAAACTCTTCTCTGTGAATGGTTGTGTACTCCAAATTGGGGTGCGTATAAACCGCCGGGATAAATGCAATATCCAGGCTGCCCTGCAAAAGCAGGAACACCAGCCGCTCAACCGAGCCTTCCATAATGTGCAGTTCCATGTCCTCATTCTGCGACAGCTCTGTGAACAGCTTTGTAAAATATCTTGCCGTATATCCGGTAGGCCAACCCAGGTAAACTTCTCTGGCTACCAGCGCAACATCCTTCATTTCGTTGATCATCAGCTGATAGTCCATCATGATTTTACGCCCGCGCTCCAGTAAAATCTTACCGGGTTTTGTCAGCAGGCAGCGCCCGTTTCTGCGGTCATACAGCGGAAAGGACAACGTTTCCTCGGTACGCCGAATGTATTGGGACAGCGCGGGCTGACTGATATACAGCGCCTTTGCAGCTTTCTGAAAGCTGCCTTCCTGCTCGATGGTAAGCATATACTGAATCGTTTTGAGCTCAATATCAATCTGCAACAGGACATCCTTCTTTCTGTTTAATATTCTATCAAACCAGGGGTATTGATTCATTCGCTGCGATGTGACAACGCCTTTGTCCCGTTTTAAGCCTGATAAAATCGGCCGCAAAAACTGCTGCCGATTCCCACTTGGCTTTATTATTGCTTTACCTTATATCTTTTGATATCGTACTGACAATTCTGAGCCTTGTCAAGTTTGGGTTCAGGATTTGTGATCGTCCTCCATAAGCAAATCCTATAACTTGGTGTTATACGCCTGTATACGATAGTGGTATTTTACAAAACAATTTACCGATGCTATCATGAAAACAGAAAAAATGCACAATAAAACGACACCTTCCAACAAAACATCCTTTTCCTTTTCCGTTTTCTTGATTCTGTCTTTTATTGTACACGGTCGTTGCACGGTTTGTAAAAAACGCATCTCGTTTGCGTCATAAGTTTTTATTACATCCTATAAGGAGGATCATCATGAGTGAAAAACACACCACCGCCAGCGGTATCCATCCCTACGACCACACTTACTGTCTGGGCTATCAAGTCCACCACGAAGACTGGTCGCCGTTCCCCCGGGTCAACCACCTGCGGCAGAAATTCCTGGATCGCCCCTACGATGTTGACGTGGATCGTCTGCGCCTGGTAACCGAGTCCTACAAGGCACACGAGGACTGCTCCCGCAAAATGCAGTGTGCATACGCTTTTGAAAACATCCTGGCAAACATCCCCCTGTACATCTACGACGAAGATCTGATTGTGGGTGAGATTGCCGCCCCCGCAAAGGCTGCTCCCATCTACCCCGAATTCTCCGTAAACTGGCTGATCGACGAAGTTCTGCACTTCCCCTTTGAGGAGCGCGCACATGACCAGTTCTACATCCGCAACGATCAGGACCGCAAGGACATCGTTGAACTGGCTTCCTACTGGAAGGGCAAGACCGTTGACGATCTGATCAACTCCCGTCTGTCCCCCGATCAGCTGAAGGGTTCCGAAGCAGGCGCAAAGGTCTATGTGACCAACGACTACCACTACGCCGGCGTTGGCCATACCGAAGTGGACTACGCTCTGCTGATGCGTCTGGGCTACAACGGCCTGCAGGATCGCGCAAGAGCTTCTCTGGCACGTCTGGACAAAAACGCTCCCGACTACGAAGAGCGCCGCGATTTCCTGACCGCCATGATTATGATGCTGGATTCCGTTAAGATGTACATCGGCCGCTACGCAAAGCTGGCTGAGGACATGGCTGCTGCTGAAACCGATCCCAAGCGCAAGGCAGAGCTGGAAACCATGGGTGCCAACTGCCGCCAGATTGCAGGCGGTGTTCCCCAGACCTTCTGGCAGGCCATTCAGCTGTTCAACCTGGCCACCACTCTGATCCAGATCGAGGGCAACGGTCACTCCATTTCCTACGGCCGTATGGATCAGTGGCTGTATCCTTTCTATGAGGCCGACATGAAGAACGGCACCATCTCCAAGGAATTTGCTCTGGAGCTGATCGAAGTTCAGTATGTCAAGATGAACAACCCCACCAAGCTGAAGGATAAGAGCACCGTGGTTGTTCGCAACGGCCGTGGTTTCGGCGGTGAGAGCCTGGTTGTAGGCGGCGTGGACCGTCAGGGCAACGATGCAACCAACGATCTGACCATGATGATGATCGAAGCATCTGCTCACACCCGTATGATGAACCCCTGGCTGTGTGTACGTATGCACGAGAACACACCTTACGAGCTGAAGGTTAAGACCATCGAGTGCATCCGCGCCGGTTTCGGTCATCCGAAGATTTTCAACGATGCTCCTGCCATTGAGGCTATGCTGCGCTCCGGTCATACACTGGAAGAAGCCCGCGATTACTCCGTTGTCGGCTGCGTGGAGCCCAACCTGCCCGGTAAGGAGAACGGCTGGCACGGTGCCGGTTACATCAACTGCGCCAAGATCGTTGAGCTGGCTCTGAACCATGGCCGTCTGATGCACAATGATCAGCAGCTTGGTCCCGATCTGGGCGGTCTGGAAACCTACAAGACCTTTGATGAAATTCTGGAAGCTGTGGATAAGCAGTTCGCTTACTGGTGCGAGCAGATCCGCGGCAGCAACGATGTAATTGATATCGCTCACAGAGAGTGCAAGCCTCTGCCTTACATCTCCTCCATGTACGAAGATTGCATCGAATCCGGCAAGTGCATCACCGAAGGCGGTGCTAAGTACAACTTCACTTCTCCTCAGGCTGCCGGTCTGGCTACCTGCGCTGACATTCTGTCCACCATCAAGCAGCTGATGTTTGAAGAAAAGCGCGTTACCGGCGCTGAGCTGCTGCAGGCTGTCAATGACAACTGGGAAGGCCACGAAAAGCTGCACGCTCTGATCAACAGCCCCAAGGTACACCACTACGGCAACGACGATGACTACGCCGATGAGCTGTTCAAGTTCATCTTTGAGAGCTTCTGCCGCAACCTGAATGTCGGTACCAACCCCCGTGGCGGCACGTACAGCCCCGGTGTTTACACCGTTAACGCCAACGTGGCTCTGGGTCTGGCTACCAACGCCTCTCTGGATGGCCGTAAGGATGGCGAACCTCTGTCTGACAACATGGGTCCCGTACATACTTCCTGCTCTTCCCACGATGTATCCGGCCCCACCGCTCTGATCAACTCTGTAACCAAGGTCGATCACAGCCTGGCCACCAACGGCACTCTGCTGAACGTTCGTTTCCCCGAGAATGCAGTAGCCGGCACCGAAGGCCGTGACAATCTGATCAGCTTTGTGGACGAGTATCTGTCTCAGAATGGTATGCACGTTCAGTTCAACATTATGAGTGCAGACAAGATGAGAGCTGCTCAGAAAACACCTGAAGATTACAAGGATATGCTGGTTCGCGTTGCAGGCTACAGTGCTTACTTTGTTGAGCTGGGCAAGCCGCTGCAGAACGACCTGATCGACCGTACTGAATTTAGCTTTTAACATCTGATAGGAATACGCTGGAAGTCAGATTCCCCCGTATCTGGCTTCCAGCTTAATAAGGAAGGGACTCGTTATGGTTTTTGAGATTGGATTTTTGTTCATTGGCCTTATCTCCATTTTTGGTCATTTCGTAGAAGGCGCCGCCGGTTTCGGCTGCACCGTTGTTGCTGCCCCCGTTGTTAACTCGATTCTTCCCCCTTCTGTTGGCGTTCCCTTCGGAACACTGATGGCCGTTCCTTTCCTGGTGATCCAGACCATTCGCGCCAGAAAAGAGATTTCCTGGAAAGATCTGGCCAAGATTCTGATTGTCTGCCTGCCCGGCGTGTTCATCGGCCACTTTGTGTTTGGCATGATCAGCGCTGACGTTGCAAAAATCGGTATCGGCGGCATGGTTACCTTCATTGCTCTGATGAAGATTTACCAGAACATCTTCAAGCCCCTGGTTCTGAAGAAAGATCCCGAAGAGCAGGCTGACACCACTCTCAACAAGATTTTCCGCTACTTCTGCCTGGGTCTTGGCGGTATCGTTCAGGGCGCTTTCAACATCGGCGGCCCCCTGATCACCGTTTACACCCTGGAAGCTGTTAAAGATAAGCGCCTGTACCGCAACACCATGCTCTGCTTCTTCATGATCACCGACCTGCTGAATGCTTTCAGCCACTTCCGTGCCGGTCTGTGGACTCCTTATCTGGGCAGCGCATTGCTGGTGGCCCTGCCCTTTGCAGCAGTTGGCTTCTTTGCCGGTGTTAAGTTCCTGGACAAGATCAATCGCACCACCTTCCTGCGCTTTGTGTACCTCGTATTGCTGGGTGTCGGCGGTAATATGTTTATCCGTGCAATCCTGGCTGTTATGTAAGATCGCTCCCGCACACAGCGCCAATCAAAGAAAGAACTGCCCATGGTTTCCATGGGCAGTTTTTATGGCCAGCATCCCTTTCTCGAACCGTATCCCTGAAGCAGCAAAAGAGCTGTCGTCTGGTTTACAGACGGCAGCTCTTTTGCTTTAGCCGCATTCTCAGGCACTGAATCTTTTCTGTACCCTCCTGCTCTGACCCTCAGCTCGTTGTGCTGCCGATCTTCTCACCGCAGTCAGAGCCGGAGCTTTGCCGGATTTTCCTGTGCCCTCCTGAGCCGGAACAGCTTATCTGCCATGCAGCCTGTGCAAAGGGGATGCTCAGCTTGCCCCATTACAGTCGTTCCAAGCCCCGCCGGGCTGACCTTTGGGCAGCTTCCCGCCGCCTGTTGTGTTCTCCGCTGCCGGCAGAAAGCTTTTGTCATATAGAAACACCCGGGGCTCGCTACAAATCGAACCCCGGGTGTTTTTTTTTCATTCCCTCTCAGGATAAGGCCATGCCTTCGTGAGCTTTACTGTCTGCCCATGTTCCGGAACAGTGCTTTTTCAGCTTCTTCCAGGCTTTTGTATCCATAGTAGCGGGTGGTATTGGACAGGATCTCCCGTGCAAGCGAGCGCCCTTCCTGCTGAAGCTGCACAATGTGTTTCTTTAATGCACGAAGCGTTTCAATGGAATAGGTGTACAGTTCTCCGCGCTGATACGTCTGGATGGACGTACCGCAGCTCTCATCCTGGCTGCTGTAGAGCGGACGTCCCGCACAGCACAGCAGCGGATACGCTGTGCGCAGCGGCACGGTCTGCTCAACCATGATGTCGCAGATTTCATCCGCCAGCGCCTTGTGCTCTTCAGACAGTCTGGGAATCGCATCTTCCTGCATCGCATACTCATAAGGGCTGGTGAACTCCATCATTCTGAGATACTTTTCGGCCACCAGATTGCGCCCGATTTCCAGTGCTGCTGCAACATCCTTCAGATAACAGGTCAATGCTTCTTCCGACCAGGCTGAAAACTGCGCATAGCGCATACCGTAAAATTGCTGATCATTATCCTGACACTCCGCGCGGCCACCTACATTGTTGACACACTGAAACATTGCCCATTCTGCCTTAATAATGCTGGTTATCATTTTTTCCATTTGATCTCACCCTTTATTCTGATTATAAATAAATTTCACTTGCACTATTGCTTTCCGATAATACATATGGGGCCCGCCAAAAAGCGGACCCCATGTGCACCCTAGTAATCGCAAAACCTATTATAAAAACTTACCCCAATCAATAAATGAGCTCTGTTCACTTTGCTTCTCTTGTGCCCACCAGGCAATGAATTCCCCTGCTATTGAAATACTCTGCATAGTGGTTCACTCGCTTGGTCAATGCTTCCCGGTTGACCTGGAGGTTGATCATCGGGTAGGGTATGCCCAGCGATTCGTACTTTTCTTCACCCAAACGCATGAAGCTAAGCAGCTGAAGCGTTCTCACGTTTCCACCCATCTCATTGAGAATGAAATCCGCAGTGGCAATCATATTACTCATATTATCATTGAACAGCGGAATAACGGGGATTCTCAAAATAATGGGCTTTCCCTGACGTGACAATTTTTTCAGGTTATCCAGAATAACCTGGTTCGTTACACCTGTACGCGCACGATGAATATCATCATTCATATGCTTCAGATCCGCGATGAGCAGATCCGAATAAGGCAGTACCTTCTCCACTTTATCCCAGCCGCCAAAGAAATCCGACTCGAAACAAGTGTGAATGCCTTCTTCCTGGCACGCCTTGAAAAGTTCTGCCACAAAATCGCACTGCATCAGCGGATCACCGCCCGAAACGGTTACGCCGCCGCCGGATCGTTCATAGTAGCCCTTATCCTTACGAACAATCTTCATGCACTCTTCCACGGACATCATCTTTCCCCACTGCTTCAGCGCTTCGGAGGGGCACTCCTGTACACAGGCCAGACAGCCTGTACATTTAGTGCGATCAATCAGAGAAACCTTTCCCTCAGAAAAGATCAGCGCACCTTCTTCGGGACAAACATCCGTACAGGCACCGCATTTTTCCCTGGAAATGCACTTTGTGGAATAAACACCCACCTCAATGTCACGCTTCTGGCTTTCCGGATTGCTGCACCACTCGCAATGCAGGGGGCAGCCCTTCAGGAAAAATTCGGTACGCAGACCGGGACCATCGTGGATGGTATATCTTTGAACGTTAAAAACGTTTCCCATCATCTGCACACTACACACCTCCTTAAATGCTGTTCAGAGCCATGCCAGTTCCCGTGAAAGCGGCATCCTGTTCCCGGGAAGTCTCCCGGGAACAGGTGTCACTTTCTTATAATATGGAACGTATCGACCCCTGTCAGATTACTTCCATGCATCCTCAAAGTTCGGCAGATAAGACTCGTCCAGAGGATAGCCCACGCGGGTGGTGTTCATCAGATGGACGTAGTTGAAGTTGCCGCTGAAGCTGTTGTTGCCCCAGGAGCCGCAGCCCAGAGTGGTGGTGGGGGTAAAGCCGTTGGTGGGGCTGCCGCCGCCAGTGGTACCGGAGGGCTGATTTACAACAACACGGGATACGGAGCAGCGGATTGCAGCGTACTCTACGTGTGCAGGATTGTTGGAGTGAACGGCAATGCTGTGGCCCTTGCCTTCATTCTCCAGGTTGGTTACCATGCCGGCTACGCCGTTCTCGAAGGTGTCATAGGGAATGACGTTCAGCACGGGGCACATCTTTTCGCGGCACAGCACGTCGTCTGCACCCAGGGCGCCGCCCTTTGTCAGAATAACGCGGGTATCTGCGGGAACATCCAGACCCAGAATCTCAGCGATTTTCACTGCACTCTGGCCAACAATGTCGCGGTTGATGGGGCCGCCGTTGGGGAAGATTCCCTCACGCAGCTTTGCCAGTTCTGCATCGCCGGACACATAGTAGCCGCCGATCTTCTCCACTTCAGCAATGAATGCATCATACTTGGAAGCAGGAACAAATGCAGTCTGCTCGCACAGGCAGATCAGGCCGTTATCAAAAGTACGACCGGTTACAATCTTTGCAGCAGCCTCTGCCAGATCCACGTCATCGTCCACGATGCACTGCACATTGCCGGCACCAACGCCGAATGCAGGCTTGCCGCTGGAGTAAGCGGACTTCACCATGCCCATACCGCCGGTAGCAACAACAACATCTGCGCTGCTCATCAGCTCGGCACTGTCCTCAATGGCAACGTGCTCCAGGGTCAGAACCAGATCCTCGGGCAGGCCCAGCTTGGCCAGCTCGCCGCGGTACATTTCAACCAGCATCTTGGTGCACTCGATGGCACGGGGATGGGGGGCAAAAATGATGGAGTTGCGGGTTTTCAGGGCAAACGCTGCGTTGCACATGGGAGTAACAACAGGGTTGGTGGAAGGTACAATGCTGGCAACAACGCCCATGGGCTTTGCGATTTCCAGCATGCGAATTTCCTTCAGATCGTTGATTACGCCAACAGTCTTCTTATCCTTAATGCTGTTCCAGATCAGGGCAGACTTGTTGCGGCACTTAGTCACCTTGTCTGCTGCGTTGCCCATACGGGTTTCTGTTGCAGCACGGTTGCCCAGCATCTCTGCATTGTCATAAGTCAGCTTGCAAATTGCGCGGGCCGCTGCATCGGCCTGCTCCTGAGTTGCAAATTCAAACTTTTTCTGAGCTGCCTTGGAGCGAGCGATCAGCTCCTGCACAGCACTAGTCTTCACTTCATTCATCAAAATTCCACTCCTGTTCTTATAAATTAAAACGATTTTATAAAAAAGTACCAGCTCTCAGCACTTTAATATATAACTTTATGCCTGGTTCAGAAGTACGCTGAAGGGCGGCCATACCTGCATCATAACGTAGCCGGCCACAATTACCACCAGCGTTGTAACTACTGTAAACGGCAGACCATATTTCATCATGTCCTTGGGATTCAAACCGCTGGACACCGAAATGGCACGAACACCCAAAGGCAGAACGAACTCGCCGCTGTAGCCCATGGCAATGATAAACAGATACGGTACCGGGTTAAGTCCCAGCGACTTGGTAATATAAAATGCAATGGGGGCCATAACAGCTGCAGATGTGGTGGAATCTGTGCATTCGGCCAGCAAACGGGAACCAATGACCAGGAATGCAATGGTAAACAGGCCGCCATCCACCGACATACCCAAAAGTACATCGGTAACAGTTTCGGTGATACCGGACTCGCTGACAATCAGGCCCAGAGCCATGCCGCCGCCTACCAGGCAGAGCAGATCCCACATGGTGCCCTTATGTACATCGTCCCAGGTAATCATCGGCTCATGATCCGAGGTATTCAGGAAAAAGCCCAGAGAACCCAGAATCAGGAAACAGAAAGCAGGGGTCAGGGAAGGAAGCAGTTCAGCAAACAGCACGCGTGCAAAGGAAGAAAGCACAGCAAGTACAAAGAGAACTGCACAGACTTTTTCATCGCGCTTCATCTTGCCCAGCGCATCGTATTGTGCGTGGAAATATTCACGGCTGCCTTCCAGACGCTTGACCTTAGAGGGCAGAAGCATCAGGCCGCCAAGCACGACCAGGGTAATTACGATAAAGAACGGGAACATTGCAGCGACCCAGTCCACGAACATCAGCTCATTACCGGTATACATGGAATAAATGTTTACCAGAATGATGTTCTGTGCACCACCCAGCGGAGATGCTACGCTGCCAATCACAGTGCCCCAGCAGATAGACAGCAAGATTGGGGTAGCCGCTTCACATTTTTCCACATCTTCGAAGCCAACCGCGTGCAGCATGGAAATCGCAAGATTTGTCAAAAGCGCACAGCACACGATGTTCGGAATCACTGTGGAAACAATCACGCTGGTCAGGAACCAGACAATAATCTGCGAGCGCATGGACGGTCCGATAACAGAAAGCGCTTTCAGGGCAACACGGCGATCCAGCCCACAGCGTTTCCAGGGAAGTGTTAACAGGCCCGCACCGAACAAGAGGATTACACAGTCGGATGCGTACTGCGCAGCAACAGATTCTAGCGGTATTATGTTAAAAATAGCATTTACCAATAAAGGTACCAGGGCTGTGATGGCCACGCTGACTGGGCGTACAACCCACCAGACAATCATCCATGCCAAAAGACCAATAGCCTGCGCACCGCTGGTTGTCAGCTGCGGCGCTAAAAAATAGGCGATCAGTATAAAAAGAATTGGTCCCGCAAGTAAGTACCCTGTCCGCTTTTTCACACTCATTCGATATCACCATTCCCTATCAATATATCGAAGATATCTCATATCCTCTGGCAATAGGATACTGCATCATTCTCCATAAATCCAGCAAAATCTCTACATATTTCATCTTGAAAAATCACTTTGCTGGAAGGGAACAGCATTTGCACCTTATGCAAATTGCTATTATCTTTTAATAATCGAGCTGAAATACTATACAAGTTATTGGTTCTTTTTTCTACTTTTCGTTCACTGTCTGTGATTTCTTTTTGTGAGAAGTAAACACATCCGTTTTTTAGAGCAAATCGGCCATTTATTCACTTCTGAGGGGGTCCGCTATACTAAAAATCTCAATATTTTTTCATTTTCACCGCTCCGGCAACAGTCCCCCTTCTCCCGCCGGGAAAATCCCCCTTCAATTTGTGATAAAGGAAAAGCGCCCATCTGTCGATTTGCTTCAATCAACAAATAGGCGCTCTGATAGCGTTCTATATTACAAATAATGCAGCATCTGTATTCGGTTTGTCCGGCAGAATATACGTTTCCGATCACAAAGCCGGCTTATCTGCAATGCATTTCTGCCCGGCAATCGGCCGATAGCATAAATCCACGATGCCGTTATAGCTTCTGTGCGAGATAAGGGTTAGCGGCTTGACGCTATCGCTCGTCTTAAAGAGAGGAATTCCATTCCCCAACAGGATCGGCAAAACAGAAATTGTCAGTTCATCCACAATTCCCGCTCTCAGTGCCTGGCCTATAACATCTGCACCGCCGCAGAGCCAAATATTCTTTCCCTGCTGCTGTTTCAGCTCAGTCAGCAACGCGGTCACTGATGTATTGACAAACTGAATCCCCTCTTGAGCTTTCCCTTCACGGTGCGTCAGCACATAGGATTGCATTCCCTGATAAGGCCAGCTGTCCGGTGATAGCTCCGTTACAATTTGATGATAGGTTTTATATCCCAAAATCACCGTATCCACTGTAGCACTGAACTCCGGATAACTTCCACAGTTTTCCGGATCACTTCCGTCACCGGCAAGCCAGCCCACTCCGCCGAATTTATCTGCAATATAACCATCCAAACTCATAGCAATGTAAAGTACAACTTTTCTCACGCGGCTTCTCCTGTTCATTTGTTTACGAAATTCATCATAGTTCCCGCCCGCACCGATATTGGGGTATACCATGACACACTGTTCTTTTATTGGGGATAGCTTCTGCTGGAACACACGAATGCTTTCTGCCCTTGGATAGAGCAAAAAAGCCACTGATCAAAAGATCAGTGGCTTTTTGGTCGGAGTGGCGGGATTTGAACCCACGGCTTCCTCGTCCCGAACGAGGCGCGCTACCAACTGCGCTACACCCCGAAAAAAATAGCAGCAGCA
>RCNH01000431.1_pt1 | contig 17613 bp, 18 predicted proteins | sample 2041161 | NCBI WGS metagenome assembly RCNH01 (sample SAMN09708215, study PRJNA481090) | Feces metagenome, whole genome shotgun sequencing project. | biome: feces | host: Leptonychotes weddellii | place: Antarctica: Sion Island | collected 2010-03-01 | reverse complement strand
TTATATTTATTTTATAAAAAAGAGAGCACCTCGATGTGCTCCCTTTTTCCTGCTATTTCTTTACTAACTTGCGTTTTTTAATCTCTTCCAGTTCATCAAAAATAACTTCATTTAATACTTTAATATAAGTTCCCTTCATTCCTGAAGAACGAGACTCTATTACACCCGCACTCTCAAACTTTCTAAGAGCATTAACAATAACGGATCTGGTAATACCTACTCTATCAGCAATTTTACTTGCCACGAGAATTCCCTCTTCACCGTTAAGTTCATCAAAAATGTGAATAATTGCCTCCAGTTCGGAAAAGGACAATGTACTGAATGCAGATTTTACCACCTGAATTTTTCTGTTTTCTTCTGCATTTTCCTCGTGTACGGACCGCATCATTTCCAATCCTACTACGGTCGTACCGTATTCACTGACAATAATATCCTCAATATCATAAGGTTTCGCACTACGATACATGAATAAAGTTCCCAGTCGCTCTCCGGCAATATCAATCGGACTTATAATTGCCATATATCGGCTAATCTGTTCATTTTCAAATCCAAGAGTCTGTAAATTTACATTTTCTTTCGTAGACAACACACCTAACAATCTTTCGTTTAAAAGATTGTCTATATATCCACCTACTTCACTGTCAATCAATTCAGTAATTCTATCTACCCCCGGACAATTTCCCACACCTAATACTTTTCCTTTTTTACTCATTACTAAAATGTTTGAATCCAGTGTTTCCACCATGACTTCACATATATCATTAAAGAGAACTTTTGAAGCATGATTATTGTGAAGAAGCTTGTTTATTTTTCTGGTCTTATCTAATAATTGTACGCTCATGACGAACCTCCTTTCTCTTCTTTCCCTGTTTTCGCCTAAACTCTTCTTCTCTTACGGAAATCAGCAAAACAAGACTACTTCTTCTGTCTTTTTTATTCTATCATACAATATTTCTGAAATCAATGTGTGGTTTTACTATTTTCAGTCTTTTTAATAGTTTTCTAATAATTTATAAAATCTAAACTTCCAAATCTTTTACTAATTATCGCCATTTTCTTTTGGCTTTGCCATTACGTATCCACAATGCTCATCTGCACAGACCAGTTTATTTCCTTTTTCTAACATATATCCACCGCAAGAAGGACATTTTTCTTTCGATGGCCGCTGCCAAGACATAAATTCACACTCCGGATTATTTTCACATCCGTAATACAAACGTCCTTTTTTACTTCTTTTTACTACAATATCTTTTCCACATACAGGACAAGATACGCCGATTTTTTCCAGATATGGCTTTGTGTTTTTACACTCTGGAAATCCCGGACAGGCAAGGAACTTTCCATGAGGACCATATTTAATAACCATGTTTCTTCCACACTGTTCGCAGATTACATCAGTTACTTCATCTTCTATTTTTACCTGTTCCAGTTCTTTTTCCGCGGTCTTTACTGCTTCATCTAAATCAGGATAAAAATTGCGAATAACGGTTTTCCACTGTACTTTTCCTTCACCCACACAGTCTAAAAGTTCCTCCATAGTAGCCGTGAAGTTTACATCTACTATACTTGGAAATGCTTCCTTCATAATATTATTAACAACTTCGCCAAGCTCTGTCATATATAAATTTTTGTTTTCTTTCGCTACATACCGTCTTGCAATAATCGTGGTGATAGTAGGAGCATAAGTACTTGGTCTTCCAATTCCTTTTTCCTCTAGTGCCTTTACCAGTGCTGCCTCTGTATAATGTGCCGGAGGCTGTGTAAAATGCTGCTGTTCCTTAAAACTGTTGAACTGAAGCTTTGTATTCTCATCCAGACTCTTGATTAAAAATTGATTTTCGGATTTTTCGTCATCTTCCTGTGTATAAACAGCCATAAAACCATCAAATTTAAGCTTAGATGCTGCCACAGTAAAATAATATTCTCCTCCTTGGATTTTCACGGAAATGGTTTCATATTTTGCCTGCTGCATTCTGCTGGCTGCAAAACGCTTCCATATCAGTTGATATAAACGATACTGGTCGCGCGAAAGAGAATCTTTTAAAGATAAAGGCGTGCGGGTAATATCCGTAGGACGGATGGCCTCATGGGCATCCTGAATTTTCTTCTTACTATCATCTTTCTTATCTGCTGTCGCCAGATATTCCTCTCCGAATTCTGATTCAATATATTTTCTAGATGCGCTATCAGCTTCCTCAGAAATACGTGTAGAATCTGTACGCAAATAAGTGATAATACCAATAGTTCCACTACCCTTTACATCAACACCTTCGTATAACTGCTGTGCCAGACGCATGGTTTTTTGTGTAGAGAAGTTAAGTACCTTTGACGCTTCCTGCTGAAGTGTACTGGTCGTAAACGGCAGCGGTGCTTTTTTACTGCGTTTTCCTTTTTTCACTTCTGCAATATGGTATTCTACATCTTTTAACTCACCAAGAATATGCTCCATCTCCTCTTTGGAATGGATATTGATTTTTTTATTTTTATTTCCATAAAACTTGGCTATTAATGGCTTCTTTTCTCCTTCTACCGAAAATTCTGCATCTAAAGTCCAGTATTCTTCCGGTATAAAATTATTAATTTCATCTTCTCTGTCACCAATAATTCTTAATGCTACAGACTGAACTCTTCCTGCGCTTAAACCTCGTTTTACTTTTGCCCACAGCACCGGACTGATTTTATATCCTACCATACGGTCTAAAATACGACGTGTCTGCTGTGCATCTACCAAATCCATATTGATATCTCTAGCCTCTTTAATAGAAGCTTTTACTGCTGTTTTTGTAATTTCATTAAAAGTAATACGGCGCATCTTTTTCTCATCAAGCTTTAATGAGTTTGAAAGATGCCATGAAATTGCTTCTCCTTCACGGTCAGGGTCAGTTGCCAGATAAACTTTATCTGCCTTTTTTGCAGCTTTTCGAAGTGCTGCCAGAATATCCCCCTTTCCTCGAATGGTTATATATTTAGGTTCGAAGTCATTGTCTACATCAATTCCAAGCTGACTTTTTGGCAAATCTCTCACATGTCCATTGGATGCCATTACTTCATAGTTCGGGCCGAGAAATTTTTTAATTGTTTTCACTTTTGCCGGTGACTCCACAATCACTAGATATTTCGCCATGTCAACCTCCTATTCTGGTATAATAATTTTTTACAGGCTCTATAATAAGCCCTTCCAGCTCTAACTTCAATAAAATCTCCATAATTTCTCCTGATTTTAAAGGAATTTCCTGAAAGATTTCTTCTATATTTTTAGGCTGTAAATCCAGACAACTATACACCATTTCTTCATGGCTTGCAAGCCATATCTTTGATTTGCGAGGGAAATCCGCTTTCTTTTTCGGTAAAATCTGAAGTTCCGACAAAATACTCTCTACAGAATTCGCAATTCCCGCTCCATCTGCAATCAACAGATTACACCCCTCACTTAAAGCATCATCTATCCTGCCGGGAATGGCAAAAACCGTCTTTCCCTGTTCCAAAGCATAATTTGCAGTAATTAAAGAACCACTTTTTTTCTTAGCTTCCACTACAAGGACTAAATCTGCCAATCCGCTGATAATCCTGTTGCGCCTGGGAAAGTTGCCGGCAAAAGGCGGTGTCTGATTGCCAAATTCCGACAATAATCCTCCTCTTTTTATAATCTCCTCGTAAAGCCTCTGATTTTGCTTTGGATAGCAAACATCTACACCACATCCCAGCACTGCAAATGTAGTTCCTCCTGCATCCAGAGCTCCTTTGTGAGCATTTGCATCTATCCCTTTTGCCAGCCCACTGATAATTTGTACTCCTTGCTGCGCCAGCTCTTTGGCAAACCGGTACGCTTGATAAGCACCATAATGGCTGCATACCCGCGCACCTACAATGGCAACGGTCTTTGCAGTTTCTAAAGGAAGTCTTCCTTTTACATAGATAGTTTGCGGCATATTTTCATAAACCAACAAACGTTTGGGATATCTATCTTCAAATTCCCTACATTTCCAAATTTCTCCTGTCATTTTATCCTCCATTACCAATCCTTTTTATCCAATGCCCGATAAGATACTGCCTTGCTGATATGTGACACTTCTATTTTTTCAGATTTTTCCAAGTCTGCAATGGTTCTCGCTGTCTTTAAAATTTTATGATACGCCCGAACACTTAAATGCATTTTTTCATAAGCTCTTTTTAAAAGTTTTTCTCCTTCAAGACTGATTTCGCAGTATTTTTCGATTTCTTTTCCATAAAGTCTTCCATTAAAAGATACTCCCTTTCCTTTGTAACGCTCTTTCTGAATGTTGTGAGCTTCCTTTACTATTTTCCTCAGCTCCTTGGTGGTTCTTTCCTTTTTCTTTTTCCAGACTTGTTCTTTGGGAACTTGTTTCATCTCCGTACACAAATCAAACCTATCTAAAATCGGTCCGCTAATTTTTCCCATATATTTTGCTACCTCTGTATCGGAACAAGAACATTTATTTCGGTCAGGGTAATAGCCGCAGGGACAGGCATTCATTGCCGCAATAAAAAGAAAATCTGCAGGAAACTGAAAATTCCCACTAACCCTTGAAATACAAATTTTGTGTTCCTCTAAAGGTTGCCTCAAGACCTCCAAAGTGCTTCTAGAAAACTCAGGAAGTTCATCTAAAAATAAAATTCCCTTGTGTGCAAGGGTAATTTCACCAGGTTTTGGCATCTGCCCCCCTCCTGCTAAAGCCTTTGGTGATGTTGTATGATGGGGCATCCGAAAAGGACGTGTTCTCATAATGGGATTTTCCTGTGATAAAAGCCCTGCTGCACTATAAATTCCGGAGATTTCCACTGCCTCCTCCTTTGACAGGGAAGGGAAAATACCGGGAATGCTTCTGGCTATCATAGTCTTCCCCGCTCCTTTTGTACCTATCATCAAAAGATTGTGAAAACCTGCCGCTGCAATTACCGCCGCTTCTTTTGCCGCCTCCTGACCTACGATTTCACAGAAATCCCATCCACTTTCATAAACTGTTTCTTCCCACTTTTTTACAGGATTTCTCACTGCGCCCCAATTTTTAAGAGCAGCATGATTTGTAAATTCTCTAATATTTTTCACAGCCAAAATCGGTATCTCATCTATCATCTCCACTTCTTTTGCATTTTCTTTCGGAATAATACATAAACAACATTTTTCTTTTACAGCTCTGTCTACGATAGGTAAAATTCCCCTTATCCCCTTAATTTCTCCGCTCAGACTTAATTCTCCTGCCATACACACATTTTCTAAGCAAGCAAAATCCAGATACCCCAGTGCAGACAAAAGAGCTGCTGCGATGGGCAAATCAAACCCTGTCCCATCTTTTTTCACATCTGCTGGTGACAGATTAACGGTAACGTGTTTTGCAGGAAAAGAAAATCCTGAATTTCTAAGAGCTGTACAGACTCTCTCCTGTGCTTCCCGCACTCTGGAGGACAGATACCCTACCATAGAAAAGCCGGGAAGTCCATTTCTTACATCTGCCTCTACCTGTATGGGAATACAATTTACCCCTACAATAGTTGCTGACATTACTTTTCGAAACATAGTACCTCCTATATGATATTTTTTGTTTTTATTTGGAATTTATTGGCGGAAACGCCTGAATTTTAGAATTCTGATAAATTTACTTTACCATATTTCCTGGTATTTTACAATGGAAAAGCACTAAATCTCTTTCTCCAACATAAACTATAATTAAATTATTATGAGGTAAGCTTGTGTGAAAACATTTCTTAAGCCCCTGACTTCGGAAGAAGAAAGCTATTATCTTCAGGAATACAAACAGGGCAGCCTGGAAGCAAAAAATATTTTAATCGAACGAAATCTACGTCTGGTTGCACATATTGTAAAAAAATATCAGGGTGCTCCGGAGGAAATGGACGACTTGATATCCATCGGCACCATCGGGCTTATCAAAGCCATCCATACCTTTGATGCAAAAAAAGCGAGCAGGCTTTCCACCTACGCAGCCCGTTGTATTGACAACGAACTTCTCATGCTTCTTCGTTCTAAAAAGAAAACCAACCGAGAAGTCTCCCTCTATGATCCCATTGGTACAGACAAAGAAGGAAATGAAATCAGCCTGCTTGATGTTATAGAAACAGAACCTGTAGATGTAGTAAAAAATTATTCCTTAAAGCAGGATATTGCCCGCCTGTATGAACTCCTTCCAAAAGTTCTCACTGCACGGGAACGTGAAATCATTAAACTGCGATACGGACTTTACGGTGAAAAAGAACTGACACAGCGGGAAATAGCAAAGCGGCTGAATATCAGCCGCTCTTATGTATCTCGTATTGAAAAAAATGCTGTTTTAAAATTAAAAAGCTTCTTCCCTTCTTCTTAAAATATCATATACTTCTACCTCTGTTCCCAAATCCACATATAAAGTCTGCTGTGGATGCGGAGCACTTTCCATAGGCTTGCCTTCTTCATCGAAGATACCCTTTACCGTAACCTGCAGATTCCTTCCGTCAGGTTTCATAACCTCAATCGTTTCACCCAGCAAGAACTTATTCCTCTGGGTGATGCGATAGAGTCCGTCTTCTCTCTTTTCTTCTGCATATCCCAGATAAGTATAACCTTTTTCATAAGTGTTATTATCATAAATCTGAGTTGTCTCATCCGGTTTCCCATAGAAAAAACCTGTAGTAAACTGTCTGTAAGTACAGCTTTTAATCTGTTCCTTATACCATGGCATATTCTCCTCATAGCACTTCGGATCTTTCAGGTAATCATCAATGGCTTTTCGGTAAGTCCTTGCAACTGTTGCCACATATAAAGCTGTTTTCATTCTTCCTTCGATTTTCAGACTGTCAATCCCTGCATCAATAATATCATCAATGTGTTCTATCATACACAAATCCTTGGAATTAAAAATATAAGTACCTCTCTCATTTTCATAAACCGGCATCACTTCTCCCGGTCTTGTTTCCTCTACAATGGAATATTTCCAACGACACGGATGTGTACATGCTCCTCTGTTTGCATCTCTGCCTGTAAAATAATTTGACAAAAGGCAGCGACCTGAATAAGAAATACACATAGCTCCATGAATAAAACTTTCTATTTCCATTTCTTCCGAAATCTTCTGTCTGATTTCCTTGATTTCTTTCAATGATAATTCCCTTGCACTTACTACTCTTTTTGCTCCTAATTTCCACCAAAAATCATACGTTCCATAATTGGTATTATTAGCCTGGGTACTGATATGTCTCTCTATTTCCGGACATACCTCTTTGGCTATCATAAAGACACCTGGATCTGAAATAATCAGCGCGTCCGGTCCTATTTCCTTTAATTCTTCAAAATATTCTCTTACACCTTCTAAATCCTCATTGTGTGCAAGAATATTGGCTGTTACATACACCTTTACCCCATGTTTATGTGCAAAGACAATGCCCTCTTTCATATCTTCCATGGAAAAATTTTTTGCCTTAGCTCTTAAACCAAAGGCTTCTCCTCCAATATAAACAGCATCTGCTCCAAACATAACAGCAATTTTTAACACTTCCAGACTGCTTGCCGGAATTAGTAATTCTGGTTTCCGAAGCATTTTAATCCTCCTATTATTTTTTAATACTAAGTGTAACACCATCTCCCAAAGGTAAAATGGATGTTTCTAATGACTCATGGTTTTTCAGCACATACAAATATTGACGCATTCGTTTATAAATGGTACGATTTCGTCTCTCCACAGCAAAATGAGATTCTATAATATCCCCGTCCTGCAAAACATTATCGGATAATAAAATCCCTCCTGTTTTTAAAAGGCGCAAAACATCCGGTAAAAAGTTGATATACTGTCCTTTTGCCGCATCCATAAAAATAAAATCAAACGGCTCTGAAAGTGTCTTTAAAACTTCTTTTGCATCCCCTTCTAAAAGCTGAATTTGTTCCTCTTTTCCGACTTTTTTGAAATTTTCTCTTGCAATAGGAATTCTCTTTTCATAATTTTCAATCGTTACGATTTTACATTCTTTCGGTGCATATGTGCTCATTAAAATTGTAGAAAAGCCCACCGCTGTTCCTACCTCTAAAATCCTTAAAGGTGCTTTTATCTGTAAAAGCACCTTTAAAAAACTTTGCATTTCTCTGCGGATAATCGGAACATAATTTGCCAGTGCCTCTTTTTCTAATTCATTTAAAAAAGGCGTATTCCCCTTATCCAGAGAATTAATATATGTGACCATTCTCTCATCTACAATCACGATTCTTCTCCTCCTTCTTCCTGAGAAGACTCATCTACCTCTTTTGGTGATGAATTGGAACCATCCTGTATTTCAGAACTTCCTTCTTTTGCTTTTCCTCCGGTATTTGTCTGATCCGGCTGTCCTTCTGTGTTTTCTCTTGCCATAATTTCCATCATCTCATCCGGAGTCATGCTTGTATTTAAAATATAAGTACCCATCTGCAGCTTTCCTTTATAACTGGAAAGCACTTCTTGTGCCCAAAATATTTTTGCATCGTCAATCAATCCCTTTTTCTTCAAGGTTTTTCCAATCTGATATGCTGAATCTCCTTCTTTTATAACAATGGTAACGTCTCTTCCATTTTCCTCAGTGTCCATGGTTTCCTGATTAAAAATTTCGTAACCGAAATCATATGCTGATTTCCCTATATAAATAATACAGACAACCACACAAAGATAAAGAGCAAATCGGAAAAAACCGCCTACTATAATAGATGACTTTTTCTGTTTTCTGACTTGTTTTCCCATGTTGTTCTCCTTGACTTATGACAAATCCGGTATATCCAGATAAATTCCCTGATGAACCGCTGTACTGATTTCCTGAAGCTGTCTGCACAGTGCCATTTCTGCGTCCAGGAATTGATTAACCTCTACAATTCCACCTATCTTTTCCATCTTTTCGTCCAGATTTTCCAAAGCTGTATCTAAATTTATGCCATTGCTTTGATTTTGAATTTGGTAATTTAAACGACGAAGTTCATCTACCTGTTCCTTTAATCCCGGAGTTTTTTTAATTTCCTCTAACGCTGCACAGTACTGTTTGTATGCATTACCGTTCTTAACAGCGGAAATCAGCATCTCAGTGCAGGTATCAATAAAACTCATATTATGCCTCCATAATGATTGGTAAAATCATTGGATTTCTCTTAGTACGCTTCCATAGGAAATCTCCCAGAGAATCTTTGATAATATTTTTAATTTTTCCCCAATCGGTAATATGCTTATCCAAACATACATCAATCGCATCTTCTACCACAATTCTCGCTTCATCCATCAAATCCTCAGACTCTCTTACATAGACAAAGCCTCTGGATACAATATCCGGTCCTGCCAGAAGTCTGCTGCTGTGTTTTTCCAGCGTAAGTACCACAATCATAATACCATCTTCTGCCAAGTGCTGTCTGTCTCTTAATACAATATTTCCTACATCGCCTACGCCAAGTCCGTCTACCAGAATTGCTCCCGTACGAACCTTTTCTTTTACTTTTGCAGGTTCTTCTTCATTGAGTTCTAACACATCCCCGGAAGAAAGAATAAAGATATTTTCCTTTGGAATTCCTAAATCACTGGCAATCTGTGCCTGCGCTTTCAAATGACGGTATTCACCGTGAACGGGAATTGCATATTTAGGTTTTACCAGAGAGTAAATCAGCTTGATTTCTTCCTGGCAAGCGTGTCCTGATACGTGGGCATCCTGGAAAATAACATCTGCTCCTTTTCGGCTCAATTCATTGATAACTCTGGAAACTGCTTTCTCATTTCCAGGGATTGGATTGGAACTGAAAATAATGGTATCATTTGGCTTAATGGTAACCTTTTTGTGAATATTAGCAGCCATTCTGGATAATGCCGCCATAGACTCTCCCTGACTTCCTGTAGTGATTAAAACTACTTTATCATCAGGATAATTTTTAATCTGATCAATATCAATCAATGTTTTATCCGGTATCTGCAAATAACCCAGCTCTGCTGCAGTGCCAATAACATTGACCATACTTCTTCCTTCTACCGCTACTTTTCTGCCGTACTTGTATGCAGAGTTGATAATCTGCTGTACACGGTCTACGTTAGAAGCAAAGGTGGCAATAATAATTCTGGTATTTTTATGCTCTGCAAAAATATTATCGAAGGTTCTTCCCACAGTTCTCTCTGACATGGTAAAACCTTTTCTCTCTGCATTAGTACTATCGCACATCAGCGCCAAAACGCCTTTTTTACCGATTTCCGCAAATCTCTGTAAATCAATGGCATCTCCGAATACCGGTGTATAATCCACTTTAAAGTCACCTGTATGGATAACAATCCCTGCCGGTGAATAAATTGCAAGTGCAGATGCGTCCTGAATACTGTGGTTTGTCTTTATAAATTCAATACGGAAGCAGCCAAGATTAATAGACTGTCCATGTTTAATCACTTTTCTTTTGGTGGTTCTTAAAAGATTATGCTCTTTTAATTTATTATCAATAAGACCTACCGTAAGCTTTGTAGCGTAAATAGGCACATTGATTTCTCTTAAAACATAAGGCAGTGCTCCGATATGGTCCTCGTGTCCGTGAGTAATAACAAAACCTTTGACTTTATCAATATTTTCTTTCAAATATGTGACATCTGGAATTACCAAGTCAATTCCCAGCATATCGTCTTCCGGAAAAGAAAGTCCGCAGTCTACTACGATAATACTGTCCTCATACTCGAAAGCTGTGATGTTCATTCCAATCTGTTCCAGTCCGCCCAATGGAATGATACGCAATTTTCCATTATTATTTTTTTTCAATTTTCTTCCTCCAATTATTTCCGCTCCTATTCAAAATCAATGTCATCTAACATAGCTGCAAAGACTTTATAAACCGCATCATATTCTGTATCATCTTCTACGAATACATAGCAGCCTTCTTCGTCGCCATCTTCTGAGATATCTTTTAAAATGTACGCCGCACTTCCGTTTTCTTCATCATTTTCTTCCGGATCAATTACTAAAAGATAGGTAACTCCGCCTACTCTAGTCTGCTCTAAAATCCCAAATTCTAATTCTGTTCCGTCTTCTCCGTCAAAAATTACTGTTTCCATATTTTTTCGTCCTTTCTTATTCACTTTTCAGGCATACACATAACCCGGACACACGCTCGCTTTTGCCGAAACCTCATATATGGTTCAGGCTTTCTCAAACTGTCCCCGGGTTTGCTTTTGCATCTAAATAGCCTTGTAAGATAAATACAGCCGCTATCATATCTACATATTTACCTCTGTTCTCTCTGCGTACTCCTGTTTCCATTAAAGTACGGTTGGCTTCTACTGTAGTGAGTCTTTCATCCCACATTACAACGGGCAAGCCCATTCTTCTTTCCAGTGCTTCTTTTAGCTGCAGCGATTTTTCCGCCCGTTCTCCGATTGTATTATTCATGTGTTTCGGAAATCCTAAAACAATTTCCGAAACTTCATATTCTTTTGCCAGTTCTTCCACTCTACGCAGAGATTTTCTCAATTTATTCTCCTCTTCTCGTCGAATAATCTCTATTCCCTGTGCAGTAATCCCAAGAGGATCGCTGATTGCTACCCCTATGGTCTTTGAACCGTAATCCAATCCCATAATTCTCATAAATTAATCACGCTTCCATGATTTATTCTTAATATATTCCTTCAGCAATTCTTCTACCAGCTCATCTCGCTCAACTTTCATAATTGTGCTTCTGGCACCTTTGTAACTGGTAATGTATGTGGGATCACCTGACATAATATATCCCACAATCTGATTTACCGGATTATATCCTTTTTCAGCCATAGCGTTATATACCAGATCTAATACTTCTTTTACACGAACTGCCGGGTCTGTTTTTACATTAAAATATTGTGTATTCTCTAAATTTGCCATAAATTCACGCCCTTATCTATCATTCTAGTACTGCAACTATACTCTTATTTTAATATATCTTGTTTAGAAATTCAACTATTATATTGAGCAAATAAAAATACCTTCTTCAATAAATCTTTCCACTTTTCCCAAAACAATACGATTTTCCAAATTTTCTTTGCTTTTTGCAGCTACCTTTAAATACTCTTTTGTATAACCGATCCAGTATTCTTCTCCTTGTATCTGCACTGTTTCCTCAAAGAGAATTTCCACTGACTGTCCTAAAAAGCTTTCCATATACTTTTGCTTTTTCTCTTTTCCCATCTGAATAAGCTTGTGGCTTCTTTCTGTTTTTACAGTTTCATCAATCTGTCCTTCCATTTCTGCCGCTCTTGTACCCTGTCTTCTGGAATACTTAAAGATATGTGTTTCGTAAAATTCCACACTTTCTATCATTTTTTTAGACTGTTCAAATTCTTCTTCTGACTCTTGTGGAAATCCTACGATTACATCTGTAGTCAGTGCAGGATTTTTAAAATATTTTCTTAAAAGTCTGCAGCCTTCCAAATATTCTTCGGCACTGTATTTTCTGTTCATTCTCTTTAAAGTCGCATCACAGCCGCTTTGTAAGGATAGATGGAAATGTGGGCATACTTTCGGCAAATCTCCTAAAGCCCGTGCAAATTCTTCTGTAATAATACGTGGTTCTAAAGAACCTAAACGAATTCTTTTTACACCTTCAATCTCATGAACTGCCCTAATCAGACTTAACAGATTCTCCTCACAGTCTACACCATAGGAGCTCAAATGAATTCCCGTAAGTACAAATTCTTGGTATCCATTTTTAGCCAAACGAAGAACTTCTTCCAATATTTCCTCTTTCTTTCTACTTCTTACCCTTCCTCTTACATAAGGAATAATGCAGTAACTGCAGAACTGATTACATCCATCCTGCACTTTCAGATATGCTCTTGTATGCTCTCCTGTGCTGGATAACTGAAGTTCTTCATATTCCACTGGTTTATCCAGACTTATCATATCTTTTTCCTGTCCGCTTCCCTTTTTATAATTTTCCAGTACAAAGAGCAAATCCTGTTTTCTATTATTTCCCAGCACAATATCAATGGCCTCATCAATATTCTCCATATTTTTCTGCGCCTGCACGTAGCAACCTGCTGCAATGACAATTGCCTGGGGATTCATTTTTCTTGCTTTATGCAGCATCTGTCTGGATTTTCTGTCTGCAATATTGGTCACAGTACAAGTATTGATTATATAAATATCTGCACCTGGTGCAAAAGGAACAATCTCATATCCTGATTTTTCCAGCATTTCCTGCATGGCTTCCAGCTCATAAGCGTTTACTTTGCACCCTAAATTATGCAATGCTACTTTTTTTTTCATTATTTTATCCTCATTCCTTCTGAAACTTAAGCGTTTTGACGAATTGTTTTCAAATAATTTGTATTTTATTTCCCCTTTTTTATATTGACTTTTTTTACCATAAAAGGTAACATTATGCTTGTAATAAGCAAATATTAAATCTGATGTAAGGGAGGATTTTTATCCAATGAAAACAGTTAAAATTTCACTTAATTCTATCGACAAAGTTAAATCTTTTGTAAATGAAATCACAAAATTTGATTATGATTTTGATTTAGTATCCGGAAGATACGTAATTGATGCAAAATCCATTATGGGTATCTTTTCTTTAGATTTATCCAAATCTATCGACTTAAACATTCATGCAGCAGATGCAGCTTTAGATGAAATCTTAGAAGTATTAAAACCATACTTGGTTTAATTAAAATAACTTTTAAAGTTTTTACAGGCTATAGAAATTCTATAGCCTGTATTTTTTTCATCCTTTTTCTTTATTCACAAATAATGGTTTCTGCTGTTTCTACTGCTTCTTTCATCATCTCATCAATTTTTTCCTGAAGTTTTTCTTCTGAACGTTTGATAATCTGCAGATTTGGTTTTGTAACAGGATGTTTTGCCACAAAAATAGTACAACAATCTTCGTATGGAAGAATAGACGTTTCGTAAGTATTGATTTTTAATGCCACATCTACAATTTCCTGCTTATCAAATCCGATTACCGGGCGGAATACAGGCATAGTACATACATCATTTGTAGCAGCAAGACTGTGGATAGTCTGGCTTGCCACCTGCCCAATACTCTCTCCTGTAATCAATCCCAGACAGCCGTCTTTTTTTGCAAATTCTTCTGCAATTTTCATCATATAACGTCGCATAATAATGGTAAGTTCTTCATGAGGACACTTATCATAAATATATAACTGAATATCTGTAAAGTTTACTACGTGAAGGCGAATTGGGCCGCTGTATTTTGCTACCAGCTTCGCTAAATCAACAACTTTCTGTTTTGCTCTCTCACTTGTGTACGGCGGAGCATGGAAATATACAGCGTCAATGGTAACACCTCTTTTTGCAATCATATATCCTGCAACAGGACTGTCAATACCACCAGAAAGAAGAAGCATAGCACTTCCGTTTGTTCCAAGAGGCATACCGCCAGGTCCCGGAATATTCTCGGAATATAAATAAATTTTGTTTCGGATTTCTACATTTACGAATACATCCGGATGGTGTACATCTACCTTCATATTGGGGCAGGCATCTAAAATCGCACCGCCTAAAGCACTGCTGATTTCCATGGACTGCATAGGATATGTTTTTTTGTTTCTTCTGGTATTTACTTTAAAAGTTAACGCTTTCTCTCCATACAGTTTTTTTACATATTCTGTCACTTCCTGAGATAATTTTTCAAATCCCTCATCTTCTAATACAACAGCAGGACAAATGCTGAAAATACCAAAAACTCTCTTTAAAGCTTCAATGGTTTCATCATAATCAAATTCTCCATCTGCATAGATGAAAATACGTCCCATTTCTTTTACAATTCTAAATTTGCCTTCTACATTTTTCAACTGATATTTTATCTGTGCTACCAGTGCATTTTCAAAAATGTAGCGGTTTTTTCCTTTAATTGCGATTTCCGCATATTTAATCAAAAATGCTTTATACATTCTGTAATTTCCTTTCTATTTTCTTGCATATCTGCGAAGCATTGGAAGTATCTTTCTCAATGCTTCCAGTGTATAATCAATTTCCTCTTTTGTGGTAAATTCACAAAAACTAAATCGAATTGCAGACTCCTTTCGCTCCGGTGTCAAACGCAATGCAGCCAAAGTCGCACTTCCTGCTCTTTTATGACTGGAGCATGCACTTCCTGCTGAAACATAAATATTCATATCTTCAAGAGTATGCAACAGTACTTCACTTCTTACTCCCAGAAAGCTCACATTTAAAATATGAGGTGCTCCTTTTTCCACTTCAGGACCATTTATTTCTACATTTTCAATTTTTAAAAGTTCCTGTGCAAAATATTTTTTTAATTCTGCCATGGAAGAAACATTTTCTTCTATATGCTCATATATTCTCTTTGCAGCAACACCTAGTCCCGCAATTCCCGGTACGTTATCTGTGCCGGAACGCATTCCCTTCTGCTGTCCACCACCTAAGATCAATGGCTGGATTTTCGTTTTTTCATTTACATATAAAAATCCCACACCTTTAGGACCATGGATTTTATGACTGCTGACAGACAACAAATCAACATTCCATTTTTTTGGATAAATCCGGTATTTCCCATAAGCTTGAACAGCATCTACATGAAAGGTTGTCTGAGGATTTTTTTCATGAACTAACCTTCCCATTTCCTCAACAGGCAAAACAGCTCCCATTTCATTATTTACCATCATGGTGGAAACTAAAATGGTATCCTCTCTTATTGCTTCAGAAAGCTTTTCCAACAAAATGTTTCCCTTTTCATCTACAGGAATTTCTGTTATTTCATATCCCTGCTTGTGAAGCCATTCTATTGGTGCTGACACAGCAGCATGTTCAAAAGGCGTTGTAATAATATGTTTTCCCTGTCTGTTCTTTGCCAGAGCTGTCCCGATAACAGCCCAGTTATCAGACTCTGTTCCCCCTGAGGTAAAGAAAATTTCCTTATCCTGCACCTTCAGTGTTTTAGCAATTTCTTTTGCTGCTTCTTTTACATAATTTTCCGCCTCTACACCTTTTAAATGCATGGCAGAAGGATTTCCAAAATCCTCTATCATGGTTTTTACCACAATATCTTTTACTTCTTCGTAGCATCTGGTGGTTGCTGAATTATCCAGATATGCTTCCATCTCTATTCCTCCAGTGTATACATTAAAATAGACAAAACCGTAAGTCCCGCTGTTTCTGTTCTTAAAATTCTTTTTCCCAAAGTAATCACCTGCGCATCTGCTTTTTCTTTTGCAAGCTCTACTTCGCTTTCCTCAAATCCGCCCTCCGGTCCGATAAAAATCCCCACAGACTGTCCCGGATTTATTCTGCTGATAATTTCTTTTGTTTTTTTCATCCCATCTGCTAATTCATAGGGAAAGAGAAGTACATCCAACTCTCTTGCATAGTCCACTGCCTGTTTAAAACTCATAACATTAGCAACTTCCGGTACATACATTCGTTTTGACTGCTTTGCCGCACTTTCAGAAATTGCCTGCCACCTTGCAAGTTTCTTTTCCTCTTTTTTCTTGTCCAGCTTTACTACAGCTCTTTTGGATGCTACGGGTATAATCTGATGTACACCCAGCTCTACTGCTTTTTGGATAATCAGTTCCATCTTATCGCTTTTAGGAAGTCCCTGAAACAAATAAATTTCAGAAGAAAGTTCGTATCCTGCTTCCTGAACATACATAATATGTGCAAGAATTTCTTCCTCATCAATTTTCTCTATATAGCAGGTATATTCTTTGTCTTCTCCGCTGCTGATTAAAATTTCTTCTTTCAGCTTCATGCGCAGAACATTTTTTATATGATTTACATCACTTCCGTTTATACAAATCTGATTATCTTTTATCTGAGACGGCTCTACAAAAAAACGATACATAGCTTTCTCCTAATTTTTTCTGGCTGTAACAGAAACCCACTCGCCCTGATAAGTCACTTCTAACACTTCAAGACCTGCTGCTTTTACTGCTTCTACTACAGTTTCTTCTTTATTATCAATGATGCCGGAAGTAATATAAATACCTCCTTTTTTCATCTGATGTACGATTACTGGTGTAAGAGGTACTAACACATCTGCCAGAATATTGGCAACTACAATATCATATTTCTCATATCCAACTTTATCCTGTACTTCTTTATCATTAATAATATTGCCAATCATCATATCAAAATCCTGTGTAGGAATTTCATTTGCTTCCTTATTTTCCTCCACAGCCGGTACTGCACATGGATCCAAATCTGTTCCTACTGCGTGTTTTGCTCCTAATTTCAGTGCTACAATAGATAAAATACCACTGCCTGTACCAACGTCTAAAAGTTCTGTATCTTCTTTTACGAACTTCTTTAACTGACGGATACAAAGCTGTGTTGTTTCATGCATACCTGTTCCGAAAGCAGTTCCCGGATCAATATGGATAATCATTCTGTCCTTATCTTCTTCCTTCACTTTTTCCCATGAAGGAATAATCAAAATGTCATCTACATAAAACTGTTTAAAATACTGCTTCCAGTTATTGATCCAGTCAATATCCTCTGTTTCATCTACTACAATGCTGCCTTCACCAATATCCATAAAATCACGAAGTCCATCAAGCTCTGTCTTTACTTCATTTAAGATCTCCTCTTCCCCGGTAACTTCGCCGTTCATAAGCAATTCACCGTCTTCTGTTTCTTCCACAAAGAAACTTAAATATGCGATACCGTCATCTTCCTGCA
>RCNH01000430.1_pt1 | contig 17649 bp, 14 predicted proteins | sample 2041161 | NCBI WGS metagenome assembly RCNH01 (sample SAMN09708215, study PRJNA481090) | Feces metagenome, whole genome shotgun sequencing project. | biome: feces | host: Leptonychotes weddellii | place: Antarctica: Sion Island | collected 2010-03-01 | reverse complement strand
CCGAGTTCTCTGTGGTGTGGGCCGACAAGGTCAGCATCGGTAAGAAGGCTATGAGTGAGAGTAAAATTTTCTTCATGTCCGAGCTGTTTTACAGGTAAAAAGCCACACCCAGTCCGATGGAGAAGATGTTGACCTTGAAATTCATCATACTTGTCTTGCGATGGCCCACGGTCACCTGATTGTGGACCTGTTTGGTGCTGGTGTAGGTGATACCCATCACACCGACATTGACCTCCACGGCCATGTTGTTGGTGGCGAAGGCCACGATACCGGGCGACATACCCAGCGAGAAGGTGTAGCCCGTCTCGTAGGTACCCTTCACGGGAGCATCGTTGGCAAACTTGGCCTGCACACCTCCACACGCCAGCTGCATCTCGTTGAAGAGGGCGAAACGGCGGCTGCGACCGATGGGGATATACTGTCGCCAGGTGGCTGCCACCTGATAGCTGTGACGCAGGGTGTAGAAGTCCTTGACCTGAATCTGTGTGCCGCTCTCCTTATCGCCCCACTGCAACTCCGCGGAGTCCATCTTCAGATAGGTGCGTGTGTAGATGAAGCGAGCTCCGAGTGCCATGTTGTCGCGGAAGGCGTAGGCAATCATGGGGCTGACCTTCACATTGTGACCCTTGGAGTTGATGCCCTCGACAATCAGAAAACGATAGGATTCGTTGCTGTGGGTCGAGTAGGAGGCCGTACCTCCGAAAATCCACTGTCCTTTGGGGACAAAAAGGTTGCGAGGGTCGGTCAGACCTCTCATCTTGCGTTTTTCATTGGGGGTCAGATGGTCAAATTCCGTGTCGTGCTTCACCTGATTGGTGTCGGCAGGAATGAGGAAGACCTTGCGGTGTCGTCTGTTCCCGGAGAAATTCTCGTTTTGTGCATTGGCCGCCTCCAGCGATACGATACTCGCTATCAGCAGCAGCAACAGGTACTTTGCGTGGCGCATTGTCGTGCGTTTAAATGGTTTTCAGATAATGGGCGTTGTACAAATGTCTGCGTGGGGAGGTGACCCCACCGTGACGCTCTATACAATTTGCGGACAAAAATAGTCAAATGCAGTCTGTCGCGGAAATTTATTCAACGAACAGAGGTTTTTTCATCATTAAAAATCCTCTGCCAACTCTCCCCGATGCACTCTCCGAACAGAAAACAGGCGGACGAATTGTCGTTCGTCCGCCTGTGGGGAAGAGGTGGGGAGATGTTCCTCACCTTATATTTGGGAAGTTACTCCTGCTTGACGTACTTGTCGAGCCACGAGAAAAACTCTCTGTTCCATACCATCGAGTTCTGGGGTTTGAAGACCTGATGAGCCTCGTTCTCGAACTCCACGAGTCGGGTGGGTACGCCCATCAGCTTGGCAGCGGTGAACGCCTCGAGCGACTGGGTGTAGGGGATACGGAAGTCATACTCGCCGGTGATGATGAGAATGGGGGTGTCCCAGTTCTTCACAAACTTGTGGGGTGAGTTGGCGTAGGAACGCTGTGCTGTGGCGTTCTCCTTGTCCCAGTATGCGCCACCATAGTCGTTGTTGACGAACCACAACTCCTCGGTCTCGCCGTACATCGAGTCGAAGTCGAAGATACCGCAGTGAGCGATGAAGGCCTTGAATCGTTTCTGGTGGTGTCCTGCCAGGAAGTAAACCGAGTAGCCGCCATACGAAGCACCCACGCAACCCATGCGGTTCTCGTCAGCCCACTCCTCCTTGGCTACATCGTCAATGGCGGAGAGGTAGTCTCTGATGTTCTGACCCGAGTAGTCGCCCGAAATCTGGTCGAGCCACTCCTGACCGAACGAAGGCAGACCGCGACGGTTGGGCGCTACGACCACATAACCCTGTGCCGCCATGAGCTGGAAGTTCCAACGGTAGCTCCAGAACTGCGATACCACGCTCTGGGGGCCGCCCTGACAGTAGAGCAGTACGGGATATTTCTTCGAAGCATCGAAGTCGGGGGGCAGGATAACCCATGTGAGCATCTCCTTGCCGTCGGTGGTCTTCACCCATCGTTTCTCGACCTTGCCCATCTTGATGTGCTTGTAAATCTCCTCGTTGATGGCGGAAATCTGAGTCATCTCGCCGTTGTCGATGCCCACCTCGAAGAACTCTGTCGCCATGGAAATGGTGCAGACCTCGGCCGAGAGCTTCTCTCCGCTCATGGTGAAGGCGTTGATGTCGTGGTCACCCTTGGTGTGTACCTCCACCTCCTTGTCGCCCAGTGAGATACGGCAAATCTGATGGGTCGCCTCGATGGGGGCGATGAAGTAGATGGTCGAGTTGTCGCGCCATACCACATTGGTGGCGTTGTAGTCGAAATCCTCGGTCAAATCCTCCATCTCTGCTGTCTGGCAGTTGTAGAGGAACAGACGCTCCTTGTCCGACTCGTTGCCGGCACGGCGCTGCGAACGGAAGGCGATGAAGTTGTCATCGGGCGACCATACGGGATATTTGTCATAACCGGGGAGGTTGTCTACGCTACCCTCGGGCTTGCAGATGTTCTGCGTCTCGCCCGTAGCGGTGGAGTAAACGAAGATGTCGGAATCGGTCGAAACGGCATAAGCGGCACCTGTGAGGGGCTTCATGGTGTAGGCCAGCTTGTCACCGGCATTGTTCCACGAAATCTCTGCCATATCGAAGTAGGGAGCCAGAGGTGCGTCCCATGCCGACTCCTCGCCGATGATGTCCTTGCCGGCGGCGAGGTGCTCGCCGTTGAACTCACCCACGAAGATGTGGCGGTGGTCGCCTTCCTCCCAGTAGTCCCAGTGGCGCACCATCAAATCGTCATAGATGCGTGCCTTCGACTTGTCCATATCCTTGTAGATGTCCTTCGAACGGCGGTCTGCCACATGCACGGTCTGCACATACCAAACCTTGTCACCCGAGGGGGCTACGCCGTAGCCTTCCACATCCTTGTCAAATGCCGAGAGCTGTTGGGCATTGTTGCCCTCCTTGGACATCTTCCACAACTGCATTGAGCCGTTTCTGTCGGAGAGGAAATAAATCTCGCTGCCGTCTGCGCTCCACTGGGGCGATACGTTGGACGAGGTGTTGTCCGTAAGGCGTGTGGTGGCGTGGCTGGTCATGTCTTCCAACCAAAGGGTCGTCACACCGCGATTCTCCGCCATGTTGTAGTCGGTGACGGTGTAGAGAAGGGTCTGTCCGTCGGGAGAAAGGGTCGATGAACCGGCACGGCGCATCTTCCACATCACTTCGGGTGTCAGACGTGCATCGGCAATCTCCTGTTGGGTCAGCGCATTGTCGATGGTCAGGGGCTGGGGTGTCTGCTGACATCCGCACAACCCCACAGTTGCAATAGCCATAGAGAGGATGATTTTTTTCATTTTCATTGAGTATTTCATTTATTTATTGCGTACATTTGTAAAATACTGAATGGGGGCGATGGGTGACTTGCCTGACCTCTTTTCGGAGGAGGTGTTCCCCGTCTGACTGTCCCGACGTTCCGTGTATTCGTCCAACAAACATTTATCGAATATGAATCATGTAGTCTATTTTGCCGACAAGTCGGTGACCTTCACCACCCGCACTTCGGGCGCAGAAGGGGTCTTCACCATTTCTGATGACGGGTCGGTTTCGCGAAGCAAGTTAACGAAAATTCTCGAGACACACAAAAATGTAGAGGTCATAACTTCCGACCCCGATGCGGCATATCAGCGTTTTTCGGCAGATTTCTACCCCGTGGAGGCTGCCGGTGGAGTGGTGGTGCGTAAGACGGGCGAGTGGCTGATGATGCGCCGCTGGTCGCGATGGGATTTGCCCAAAGGTCATGTCGAGCCGGGCGAGAGCTACGAGGAGTGTGCCGTGCGCGAAATCAAGGAGGAGACGGGTGTCGATGGCAAGATTGTGCGCCCGTTGTGCAGCACGCTCCACGCCTATTTCTTCCCGAAGACCAACCGCTGGGAACTGAAGCGCACCCACTGGTTCGAATTGAGCGAAGTGGAGGGTGGCGTGGCTCAACCTCAGGAGGAGGAGGGCATCGAGTCGGTGGCTTGGTGTACCGACGAGCAGGTGTCGGAGATTTGCAACGGCTGCTATCCCACCATCCGCCGCGTGATTGAGCGTATGCGCAGCAAGGAGTAGATATGGAGTTGCGGAGGTGTGACTTGCTCATCACCTTCGGCAGCCTGTATGTCCGTCATGTGGCGGAGCTGCTGAACAATAATATTTATATGTGATAAACGGAGTCTCTCGATAAGGGGACTCCGTTTTTTTGTGTAAATATGAGGTGAAGACTTTTGCCTGCGCAAGTTTCTGTCGGTGAACTTGAGAACGGTGATTGGGCGGTGGGGGAGGCTGGGGTATCTGTCGGTTGTGGAGAGGTCAGATGGTATTGTTTCCCCTCCGCGCCATACATTGCCATTGTCATTGCGCGGTTCCCGCTGTAATAATGCACATACAGCCCGATGCCCACTGAAAACAGTTCTCTCCAACAACACTGCCCCCCTCTCCAACAACCGCCCTTCTCCCTCTCCGCCATACACAAAAAAAGAGCGACCGTCAAACGGTCGCTCTTTTAGCGGAAACAGTGTTTATCTGTTAGAAGTACTTGCCGCGGAGGTCCTGCATATTCGACATCTCCTGAACTGCGGGGATGCAGAAACGCTGTGCCATACCCTCGGCTACAGCCTGCAGACGCACCTGCTCGCCCTCTGCGAGCTTCTCGGCGTTCTTCTCAACATTGTCTACCTGGAAGACATAGAGACCGGTGAAGCCCTTGACGGGTGCCGATACTGCCTTTGTCTCATCGAGTGCGATAGCACCGATAACGCGGGGCTCCATGCCGATACCCTCGGTGTAGTAAGCCTCCAGAGTTACGTCCTGGAAGTTCTCAACAGTAGTGCCGAGGCTCTTTGCCTGCTCCTCGAGGGTGCTGCCCGACAGCTCGTTCTTGATGTACTCGAACTTCTTGTCACGCATGAGCATCATGTTGATGCGCGAAGTGACCTTCTCAACGGGAGTGTACTCCTCGTCGTCAATCTCGGTGAGGATAGCTACCACGTAGTCGTTGCCTACCTTGAAAATCTCCGAGATGTCACCTGCCTCAGCACCGTAAGCCCAGCGAACCAGCTCGCGTGAATCCTCCAAACCGCGGAGTGCACGCTCGCCCTGGTTGATGGTTGCCACACGGGGAGTGATGGCTGCCTCGATGGCTGCTGTGTTGAAGCTCTCCATATCCTTGGCATTTACGGTGAAGGTACCTGCCTGATTGTGGATATTCTTGCGAGTAGCCTCCGATGCTGCTACGGGGTAGGTAATCGAAGCTACCTGAATATGCTTGCTGGCCTTGTCGGCACGGTAAATCTGCATAATCTGAATGGTGCTGCCCGAGTTGATGGTCAGAACGTCACCCTTCTTGGCCTGTGCCAGAGGAGCAATGAACTCACCCGAGAACGAAGAGAAGGGAAGTACACCCACCTCACCGCCTGTTGCGCGGGTCTGTGCCAGAGAGTGCTGTGCTGCGAGCTCTGCGAAGTTTGCACCGTTCTTGATGGCACGTACGAGGCTGTCGGCCAACTCCTTCTGCTCGTACGAGAGAACGATGTGGCGAATGCCGAGCGAGTCGGGAGCCATCTTGGTGTCGAGAACACGCGACATGGTCCACTCGTTGTTCTTCAATACGGGACCGTAGGTCTTGCCTGCGTTCAAAGCCTCAGCCTCCTCCAACGAGAGCTGTGCCTTGGTGTAGTAAGTCTCCGAGATGTGACCGTTGCGGTTCTTGCGGACGAACGACTTGACATCATCGGTGGCAGCGAACTCCTCGCCTACGCCCATGACGGTCTTCTCGAGGTTCTCCATGTCGGCATCTGTGGGCTCAACATCGAACACTACGTACTTCACCGTGCGGTTGGGCAGCTGCTTGAACTGGTTGAGGTGAGAAGTATAGTAGCTCTGAACATCGCTCTTCGAGATGGTAATCAGAGAATCGGGAACCATGCTGTACTTCTTGGCAATCCAGCGACCCGACTTCTTCTCGTTGTTCTTCAGTGCCTCGGCAACCTCGAGCTTGTTGGCATAAACGCCACCCTTAATCAAACCGAAGTACTTCTCGAAGTTGTACTCCAACTGAGCCTGCTCGTTGATCTGCTCCCACATATTGAAAGCCTGGGGATTGCTGCTGGCCTGCGAAAGGAACTCCGAAACAGCCTCCACATTGTACTGACCTGTTGTGGGGTCGGTGAAGTATGCGCTGAATACCTGAGTGGGAATCTGACCGCTGAGGATGGCGCGACGCTCAGCCTCGGTGATTTTAAGACCCATATCCTCGAAACCGGGAGTCATGACATACTTGCTGAAGAAGCTCTGCCATACGGCGTTGGCCAACATATCGGACTGCTGGTCGTTGCTTTCCTGAATGTTCTGTGTCTCCTTGATTTGTTCGTAGAGTTTGTAGTACTCCGAGTAGTTGATGGTTTTGCCATCGATGACACCGACTTTGGGGTCATTGCCCGAGAAACCCATTTCGGTTCTCAGAGAGAAGATAAATGCCAAGAGGGCAAGTGCTATGATTACCGACAGCACTACGCCAAACTTGGTGCGTAAAGTGTTTAAACTTGCCATATAAATTAGTTATTATCGTATAATTTCGTAATGAGCAGTCAAAGGTAATAAATTTCGTGAATAATATGAACAATATTACAATTTTTTTATCCTCGCCAATTCGATGCGCGAACGTGTCGTGCGAAGTATCTTAAGTTGTAAATTATCAACCACTACGGTCTCTCCGGCGGTGGGGATTCCCTCGTAATTGTAGATGATGAATCCTGCCAGCGTCTCATATTCCTTGCTTTCGGGAATACCCAATCCGTATTTGTCGTTGAGGTATTTCACCTCCAGACGACACGACAGGACAAACTCGTCGGGACCGACCTGTTTTTCGGTCAAATCCGCCACATCGTGCTCGTCTTCAATCTCTCCGAAAATCTGCTCCAGAACGTCCTCCAGCGAGATGACGCCTGCCGTACCGCCGAACTCGTCGATGACAACGGCGATGTTGCTGCGGTGCTTGATGAAGTTCTGCAACATGAGTTGCAGGGGCATGGTTTCGGGGACGAAGTTCACCTGCATCAACACCTCCTGAATGGTCTTGGGACGGGTGAACAGCATCTTGGAATTGACATATCCGATGATGTTGTCGATGTTGTTCTTCCACACGAAGATACGCGAGAATTTGGTATCTACGAATCGCTCGGTGAGCTGTTCGATGGTGGTGTCGTCGATGTCCACCGCCTCGATGTCCACACGCGGAATCATGCAGTCTCTCACCCTCTGGTCGGCAAAGTCGAGAGCGTTCTGAAAGAGCTTGATTTCGTTGTCCGATTCGGGGTGCTGCTCCGTGTTGTTGGTGTCGAGCAGCGATGCCAGGTCGTCGCGGTTGAATATCTGCGTCTGGGTCTGTTCCACCACTTTGTTACCCGTGAGCCACAGAATGCCGTGAGAGAGCATCGTCGTGAATCGTGCGATGGGGTAGAGCAGCAGGTAGAAAAACAGAATGACGGGCGAGAAGATGCGGTAATAGAAATTGGGATTGTTGCGGAAGACCGTCTTGGGCAGAAACTCCGCGAAGAAGATGATAATGATGGTCGATACCGCCGTCTCGACAGCCACCGATCCCGCCTCGGAGATACCTTTCCAGCCCAAAAGACTGAAGATGCCTCTCAACATCAGCGACATGCTCAACGAGTAGATGACCAGTGCGATGTTGTTGCCCACCAATATCGTGGTGATGTATTGTCCGGGGTTGTGTGCAAAGATGTCGGCTATGCGGTCGAACATATGGCTCTGCTTGCGGTCAATCTCCAGTTTCAGGCGGTTCTTGCTTGTGAAGGCAATCTCCATACCCGAAAAAAAGGCAGACAGCAGCAGCATCACCAATATGAGGATTATCGAAGTAAGCATTATCGTTCTTTAATTTTGTTGCGTTGTGCGGACTGCCGAAGTTTTGGGTGAGGGCGTGCCCTCTTTGTTGTTTTTGTTCTTCGTCAGCGAGATATTCTCAAATTCCGAGCGGCCGTTGCCGTGGCGGAATCTCCACTGGGTGAATTCTTCGTTCGATTCGAAGCCCTCACCGATACATTCGTGACGACCACGTCCCATGACCACCTTCGAATCCACGTTCGAGTAGATTTTCTTGGTCTGCGCATTCCAGTAGAGTTGCTGGGTGTAGAGACGCTTGCCGTCGGATTTGGTGACCACCACATCGCCCTTGGCTTCCCAGAGCTGACGCTTCTCGAAGTAGATGGCGTAGTTGGCCGTCAGCACCACATCGACAGTCGAGAGTGAGTCATCCTGATAGGTGGTGATTTTTATACCCTTGCGAAATTCGCGATAGGGTTCGCGTGCCTGTCCGTAGCCCTCCAGCAGAGGGGTGGAGAAGTGGTAGGAACGGCGACCGTTCTGCGACATGACAATCGAAAGATTCTCGCTGTATTCGGTCATCTTGCCCTCGTCGAGGTCGGGGAGGCGTGTCGCTCCGCCGCTTTCACATGAAAATAGCAAGATAGCACTCCCCATCATGGAGAGTGCTACCGCTATATATGATTTCACACGCTTTAGCATGTCGTACTATGACTGTTTTACTTGCGTGAACGCACTACAGTCGAGATACCGCGAGCTGTACCGCAGTTGACTGTGTAGTGTGCACCATCCTTCAACTCGTTGAAGAAGCACTCCTCCGAGTTGGGGAAACGGTTGTAGTAAGCATTCAACGAAGCCTTGGCTGCGGTGAGGTACTCCGAATCCTCGGGGAGCAACTCCAGCGCCTTAGCCATGGTGTCATAAGCCACCCAGAAAGTAGCCTGACCCGAGAAACCACCGCAGTGGCCTGCCGATACACCGTAGCACTGTGCCAGTACGAAGTAGGGCACACCGTCCTCGGGGTTGAGGTCACGAGCGTTGCGAGCTGCCTCGGCAGCCTCGGGAATGTTGTTGGCAACCAGAGCTACGAGAGCGATACGAACGTAGAGTTGCTGACGCTCTGCATCGTCCTTCTCGACAGCCAGTGCCTCCTTGAGGTAGGTGGTAGCCTTCTCATAATCACCCTTGCTCTGGAAAGCCTGAGCAAGGAACATTGCAGTCTCCGACGAGGGCTTTACAGCGTAGTATTTCTCGGCGATGTTGAAGTAGAAATCACCGTCACACTTTGCTCTCGACATCAGAGCCACAGCCTGCGACAATACGTCTACATCGTCGGGAGCGGCAGCCAACTTCTTCGAGAAGAGGGTCTCGAGGTTCTCGCAGCTTGCTGCACCACTCAAACCGAATGCTGCATCGAACTGTGACTTGTACTCGCTGTTGGCGGGGTTAGCCTCGAAATAGGGAGTCAGACGGTCGTACTCTGCGATGAGCTCCTCGGGCATCACCTCGTCGGTGTTCTTGTAGTCGTCGCAGAGGTTGCTGAAGTAAGCGACCAGAGTCTCGGGGTCGGTGTTCTGACCACCAGCCTCGATAGCCTCACGGAATGCCTTGCGGATACCTGCACGGTCGTCGGGACGGTAGGTCAGATACTCGCGAGCCTTACGGTCGAGAATGTAGGCAGTACCCTGCTTTCTGCTGTGACCGAAGTACTGGTTACGCAGGTCGTAAATCAACAACAGTGAATCTACATATACGTTTTTCTCAGCCACGCTCTTTGCGCGGTTGATTTTGTTCTTATATACGGTTGCACCACGCTGGTAGATGCTGACCGATGCTTTGGGGCAGTGGTCAATCAGCTCCTTGAGGTAGTGCGATGCTGCCTGATAGTCGCGGTTGTCGCACGACTCCTTCAGGAAGTTGCTGTTCTGGATGTTCTGAAGACGCTCTTCATTGGTCTCACCCCACTTTGCGTACTGGGGTGCGCTAAAGTCCTGTTGCGCTATTGCCGATGTCGCAACAAATGCAGATGCGGCAACGAGCAATAATTTAATAGTTTTCATCGGTAGATTAAATTTATGTTGTATTGATATTTTTAATCGTATTTGGGTCTCATGAACCAGTACTCACCGTTCTCGCTACCTGCGAAGAGGGAGAAGGCCACCGAGAATTTCACATATTGCTGACGGACGAGTCCGAGCTCCTTGGCAAGGTTGTAACCTCTGCGGCCGAACTCTACACCGACATCCACAGCCGACGAGCCGAGAAATCTCACGGGAATACCGATACCCAGCGAGAGCGAGTATTGGTGGAGTTTCTCACCGCCGAAGGTCTGGTGGTAGTTGCCGTAACGGAAGCCCGCGCGGTAACTGCAACGCTTCAGGAAGTGGCGCACATCGTAACGCGCAGGGGTGAATTCCATACCCATCTTGATGGTGCTGGTGTTGGTGTATGACACGGCGAAGTTGTCTGCCGCATTCTCACCCAGGGTGTTCGATGTACCCTTGTTCTTGCCGCCCCAGTTCTGGAAGGTGTAATCCACGCCGACCAGCCATTTGCCGGTCTGGTAGGTGGTACCCAGTGTCAGCTGGCGGGGCAGCACCATGCGCAACTGTGTGGTATCGCTCACAACGATGGTCTCGTGGAGACTTCCCGTGGTGACCTTCGATGATTTGTCGGGCTTGATGTCGCCACCGAAGTCGAAGGTTACGCCGGCTGTGAGGGCGCGCTTCTCGGTGGTGATGATGTCCCACATCAAACCAATCTGACCCTTGAGGGTCGATACCGAATAGTTGTCCACACCGGTCGTGGAGCTGAAAGTACCCTCACCGGTGATGGGCAGGAAAGTGGTCGAGAACAGACGGTCGATGTCGCCCCAGTAGTACTGTGCGGCGATACCGAGCGATACGTTCTTGAAAATCTGCATACCGATACCAAACTTCACCTCCGTGATGTCACCCGAACCCTCGTAGGAGTATTGTGTGGCACCGATGTTGCTCTGTACGGGATCGGTCGGCACATAGGGACGACGGTAGGAGATGCGGTAGCCCACCGATGAGTAGGGCATCAGACTCAAACCGAAACCGATGCGCTTGCCCAGCGGCAGCTGTATGGCAATGTCGTGAAGGTTGAACGTGTTGTAGGCACTCTGCTTGTTCAGAGATTTGTTCTCCTGCTTCACGGTTTGGTAGTTATAGTAATTCTGACCCTCGAGACCCATGCTGAAGAGGAAACTCTTGCGCGGGGTCAGACTGTAGGCGGCGGGGTTGAGCGTGTTGACCATACGTGCGTTGCGCATGGCAACACCAATACCGCCCATCGAGCGCATGGCCAGTGTTCCGGGGGTATTGATCTCACCGATACCGTACATCGTGTAGGGTGAGAATGCGTTTATGCTGCTGGACTGCGCCGACGCTGTTGCCGGAATAACAAATGCCGCAATAGCGACGGCCAGTTTAATTAAGGTGTTCTTCACAAACATTGAATTCTAAAATTCTATCGAGTCCGTAAACGACTAGATTATATTTTGCAAATATCGTGTTTTTAATTCGTTTCGCAAAGTTTTTTGCGTCTCCTCCTGTAAAAATTATGCACAAATCCTCAAATTCATGCTCCATTCTTGCGATATAGCCCTCGATTTCGAAGGTCATGGAGTTCATCACGCCCAATTCTATGGCCTCGCGTGTGGTGCGTCCCACCAACTCGCGACTGTCGGTTGCCTCACAGAGGGGCAGCTTGGCAGTGTAGTCGTGCAGGGCGCGGAATCTGCACCTTAATCCGGGAGATATGCAGCCGCCCCGATAGGTGGCATCGCTGCTCACCACATCGAGAGTGACGGCCGTGCCGAAGTCGATAATCAACACATTACGACCGGGGAAGAGGGCGGCGGCTCCCACGGCGGCAGCCAGACGGTCTCGTCCCAGGGTTTCGGGTGTCAGATAGTCGTTCTTTATCGGCACGGGGGTCTGGGGCAGAAACTCCAGCACTGTGGCTATTCTGCTTCTCAACATCCGCGTGATTTCCGGAAAATCACCTCTTGTCGATGCTATAATCGCCTTGTCGAGCGGATAATCCACTCTTAAGCGGTCCACCATTTCGGGGGTGAGTTCATCGGTGTATTCCACCGCCACAATCTCTCCGTGACGGGTGATGGCAACCTTTATTCGTGAGTTGCCGATGTCTACAATCAGATTCACAACTGTTGGAGAGTTTTCCAGGCATCCTCCACGTCTTTGATATTTCTAACGGTCATTGCCAGTTTATTATTGTGTTGTTTGAGCACAAAACGCTGTGGTTGTTGTGTTACTTTCTTCAAAAGTTCCATGAAAATGTCGCTTTTGTAATACGGCGAATTTTCCTCGCCGATGAAGTGGACAATCATGAGTCCGTTCTTCACCTTCACGCGCTCCATACCCAGTCGTATGGCCTCCCAACGCAGACGCACCACGTTGAGCAGTTCGCGTGCCGCCTTGGGCAGGGGGCCGAAGCGGTCGATGAGTCGTTGCTCGAAGGCTTCGAGAGCCGCCTCGTCCTTGGTGGAGTCCAACTCGCGGTAGAGCTTCAGACGCTCGGCCTGCTGTGCCACATAGGCGTCGGGCAGCGATGCTTCCACCTCGATGTCGATGACGGCATCGTCGATGAAGTGAATCTTGTCGATGACGTCCTGCTCTTCGCTCGACATACCGGCCACCTGAAGACCCTCGGCGCGCAACTCGGCGATGGCCTCGTTCATAATCTTCTGGTAGGTCTCGAAACCGATGTCGGCGATGAAACCGCTCTGCTCGGCACCCAGCAGGTTACCCGCACCGCGAATGTCGAGGTCCTGCATGGCGATGTTGAAGCCCGACCCCAGGTCGGAGAACTCCTCGATGGCGCGCAAACGGCGGCGTGCGTCGGGGGTAATCAGCTCCTCGGGGGGCGAGAGCAGGTAGCAGTAGGCCTTCTTGTCGCTTCGTCCCACACGGCCGCGCAGCTGGTGGAGGTCGCTCAGACCGAAGTTCTGGGCGTTATTGACGATGATGGTGTTGGCGTTGGGTATGTCGATGCCGTTCTCCACGATGGTGGTGGCCAGCAGCACGTCAAACTCGCCGTAGATGAAGTCCATGATGAGCTTCTCCAGCTGGTCGGAGGGCATCTTGCCGTGTCCCACACCAATGCGGGCCTTGGGGCAGATGCGCGAAATCATACCCTGAATCTGGGGCATGTCCTCCACGCGGTTATGCACGAAGTAGACCTGTCCGCCACGTGACAACTCCACCTCTATGGCATCGCGAATGATGTCCTCCGAGAAGACATGCGATTCGGTGATGATGGGCTGGCGGTTGGGCGGCGGTGTGGAGATGACCGACAGGTCGCGCGAACCCATGAGCGAGAACTGAAGGGTTCGCGGAATGGGGGTGGCGGTGAGGGTCAGCGTATCGACCGAGACGCTCATCTGGGTGAGCTTCTCCTTGGCAGCCACGCCGAATTTCTGCTCCTCGTCGATGATGAGCAGTCCCAGGTCGTGGAACTTGATGTTCTTGCCCAATATCTTGTGTGTGCCGATGAGGATGTCAATCTTTCCCGATGCCAAATCCTCACGAATGCGGTTCACCTCCTTGGTGCTCTTGGTGCGGTTGAGGTACTCGATATTGACGGCAAAGTCACGCAGACGCTCCATGAACGAACGGTAGTGTTGCAGGGCGAGAATGGTTGTCGGTACCAAAACCGCCACCTGCTTGCCATCTACCGCGGCTTTGAAGGCGGCACGTATGGCGACCTCCGTTTTGCCGAAGCCCACATCGCCGCAGACCAGACGGTCCATCGGCTGCTCCGACTCCATGTCCTTCTTGATGGCGGCCACGGTGGTCTGCTGGTCGGGGGTGTCCTCCCAGCGGAACGAAGCCTCCAACTCGTGCTGGAGGTAGCTGTCGGGCGAGAAGGCAAAACCTTTCGATGCCTTGCGGCGGGCGTAGAGGGCTATCAGCTCGCGCGAGATGTCCTTCACGGCCTTCTTGGCGGCGTTCTTCAGCTTCTGCCATGCACCGTTGCCCAGCTTGTAAATCTTGGGCGGCTCGCCGTCACCCGATTTGTAGCGCGAGATGCGGTGGAGGGCGTGCACATTGACGAAGAGCACGTCACCGTCCTTGTAGACCAGCTTGATGGCCTCGTGGGTCTTGCCGTTCTCGGTGAGCTTCACCAATCCGTCGAAACGACCCACGCCGTGGTCGATGTGGACGACATAGTCGCCCGGACGCAGCTGGTTCAGCTCCGCCACGGTCATCTGCTCGTCACGCTTGATTTCGCCGTTGATGCGGTAACGCTGGTAGCGGTCGAAAATCTGGTGGTCGGTGTAGAGACACAACTTGATTTCGTGGTCCACAAATCCCTCGTGGAGGGTCACCGAAAGGGGACGCACCACGGCCTGTCCGCGTCCAATCTGGTGGAAGATGTTTTCCAGACGCTCCACCTGTATCTTGTTCTCCGAGAGAATGTAAGTCTCGTAGTTGCGCAGGCGGTTGCGTATCATATCATCGGCCAGCAGCTCGAAATTCTTGTTGAACGAGGGCTGGGGCTGGGTCGAGAACCGAACGGTGGTGTCGGCCTTGCGCTCCGGAAGGTTGTCGCGCATGAGGTACATACGGTGACCCTGCAAATCCTTCAACAGGGCGTTGCGACTGGTCAGCAGCGAGTCAATCTCCTTGGGGTTCTCCATGTCCTGCAAGGTCTTGCGGCGGATGTCGTTCACCTTTCGCAGGGCGAAATCCGCATCGAAGAACCACCATGCGGTCTGCGGCGAGGAGAATTCCGCCAGCGAGATACGGCGTTCCGACGAGCTGACGGCGTTCATGTCGGGGAGTACCTCAACCTGCTGGAGTTTCTCGGTGGAGAGCTGACTCGAAATCTCGAAACGGCGAATCGAGTCCACCTCGTCATCGAAGAAATCGACACGGTAGGGTTTGCTCTCCGAGAAGGAGAAAATATCTACGATACCGCCACGCAGCGAGTACTGTCCGGGGGCGTAGACAAAGTCCACGCGCTCGAATCCCGAATTGACCAGTCGCTCCTCGAGGGCGGTAATCTTCATCGAGTCGCCCACCTTGATGGGAATGGTCTCCACGGTGAGGGCATCGCGGTCGGCCACCCTTTCGGCGAGGGCTTCGGGGTAGGTGCACAGCACCATGTACCCCTTTTCGAAGCGGCGCATGGCGGTCAGTGCCGCGGTACGCTGCACCACGCCCTGGGGGTCCTCCACACCGTTGGCGGCGGAGTGTTTGTAGGCCGACGGGAAGAAGTAGATGTTCTTCTCGTCGAGCAGGTTATAGAAGTCGTTGAGCAGGAAGGCGGCAGCATCGCGCTCCTCGGCGACAAAGATGTGAATACCGCCGACACGGGCTATCGTTGCAGCGGCATAAAACGAAAGAGCACCGCCGACCATCTCGTTGAGATGGACGGTTGCGCTCTCGTTTTTATATTCGCGACACAACTGCTTGAAGGCCTTTGACCCTTGGGCAAATTGTGTCAGCTGCTCTTGGGCAGTAGTCATTGCTTACTCTGAAAATATCACCCGTTACCTTCCTGTGTCCGAAGACGGGAGGAACGGTTAATGGATGTTAATCAAATCGTTGTCCTTCTTGTCGTGGTAGTGAACATCTATCATGCTCAGGCTCTGGTCCTCGACAATCTGAATGCGGACTTTGTACTTCCACTCCCAACGGCGGCGAATGGACAGCAGACCGCGTTTGAGGTAGGCTCCCACATAGGGGCTGACCACCAGTCGGATAAACTTCTGACTGCGGTCCTGGGTGAGGAACGAAATCTGGTTCTCGATTTTCTTGTCGAGAAGTACCGTGGGCTCCACTTTACCCGTACCGTTGCAGGTGGGGCAGACATCGGAGGTGTTCTCCACCGCCACGGGACGCACTCTCTGGCGGGTAATCTGCATCAGACCGAACTTCGTGAGGGGCAGAATGGTGTGCTTGGCCTTGTCGGTGGACATCAGCTTGACCATCTCCTCGAAGAGTGCCTGACGGTTCTGTGCCTTGTGCAGGTCGATGAAGTCGATCATCACGATACCGCCCAAATCGCGCAGTCGCAGCTGACGTGCAATCTCGCTCGCCGCCGCCAGATTGACATCCATGGCGGTCTGCTCCTGATTGTCTTCGGCCTTGGTGCGGTTACCCGAGTTCACGTCGATGACGTTCATGGCCTCGGTGCGCTCGATGATGAGGTAGGCACCGCGCTTGAGCGATACGTACTTGGCAAAGAGCGACTTGATCTGCTTCGAGATGTCGAAGTTGTCGAAGATGGGCACATTGCCTTTGTAGAGCTTCACGATTTTCTCCTTCTCGGGTTCAATCATGTGGATATAGCTCTTGATTTCCTGATACATGGCCTCGTCATCGACCACAATCTGCGAGAACGATTCGTTGAGCGAGTCGCGGATGATGGTGTTGGCACGGTTCATCTCGCTCAACAGCTGCGAGGGTACCGTGTTCTTGCGAATGGCCATGATGGTCTTCTTCCAACGGTCGATTTGGGTCTGAATGTCGTGCTCGATATCCTCGTCCTTGGCCTCCATGGCGGCGGTGCGGATGATGACACCGAAGTTCTTGGGCAGCACGGCCGAAGCGATGCGCTTCAGACGGCGTTTCTCGTCTGCCGAACGAATCTTCTGTGAGAGGTAAATCTTCGACGAGAAGGGAACCAATACCACGTTTCTGCCTGCCAGCGAGATGTCGGCTGTCAGTCGGGGACCCTTTGTGGAGATGGCTTCCTTGGCAATCTGCACCATGATGGTCTGACCCACCTGTATGTAGTTGCCGATTTTGCCGTTCTTGTCCACGGGGTCTTCCATCTTCATGGTTTCGGCCCTCAGACCGCGTTTGCCGGGAACGTGTGACGAGACGAGTTTTTGCAGTGACGGGAACTGTGTGCCCAAATCGAGAAAGTGGATAAAGGCATCTTTCTCGTGGCCTATATTGACGAATGCCGCGTTGAGACCCGGCATTATTTTGCGAACCTTTCCCAGATAGATATCACCTACGGCGAATCCCGTCTGACACTGTTCCTTCGATAACTCGACCAGAACCTTGTCCTCGCACATGGCGATAGAAATCTCGGTGGGGTTGACGTTGATAATTAATTCTTTGTTCATGTATATGCTTTGACGCGCCGTTTCGGGGCGCGGAGTGATGAATTATTGTCCGTCTTTTGTGGTGAAGTGGCGGAGAACTTCAAAGTCTTGAAAAATGGTGTCTTGCGACATCTGTGAGGGCCTTTCGGCCGTGCGGTGAGACCGCTTTTTTTAAAATAGGTAAAGCTAAAAGAGCAATGCTCCTTTAGCTTTATCTATAAATGAGCACATAAGTTGTGCAACTTTCTACTTGTGCTTGTGACGGTTCTTACGCAAACGCTTCTTACGTTTGTGGGTTGCCATCTTGTGACGCTTATGCTTCTTTCCGTTTGGCATAGTCCTTAAGATTTTAATGGTTTATAATAATTATTTTACTTTCGCTGCAAAACTCTTTGCGGGTTTGAATGCAGGAATGTTATGTTCGGGAATTGTAATGGTTGTTTTCTTCGAAATATTACGGGCAACTTTCTGTGCGCGTTTCTTGACGATGAAGCTGCCGAAACCACGAAGATAAACATTATTATTGGCGGTCAGCGAATCCTTGATGCTGTCCATAAAAGCTTCAACGACCGCCTGTACCTGTACCTTCTCGATACCTGTACTTTTTGCGATTTCGCTTACGATGTCTGCTTTTGTCATGTCTTTATGTGTATATATATTGTTAAAATAA
>RCNH01000429.1_pt1 | contig 17663 bp, 10 predicted proteins | sample 2041161 | NCBI WGS metagenome assembly RCNH01 (sample SAMN09708215, study PRJNA481090) | Feces metagenome, whole genome shotgun sequencing project. | biome: feces | host: Leptonychotes weddellii | place: Antarctica: Sion Island | collected 2010-03-01 | reverse complement strand
TTCACGATAAAATACCGGAAAAATCGTAAATTGTAGTTTAGCAGCTACATAAAGACGTCTGTTTTAAAACTCCACCTAGAGTGGGAATACTATCACCTGTCTTACAAGTACCCGGAAGTCCTTGCGCATCAAGGACTTCCGGGGCTTTCTTTTTACCGGCTTGCTGTTGCAGAATTTTTGCGGCACGGATTTTATTTTTATGCGATACCGGGGCAGGTGTAAAAGCTCTGCCTTTTGACCCAAAAGGCATTTGGGGAGCATCCAAAATACTTTCTAAAGCTGGAGGTTCAGTATCTGATTCAGAAAAATGCAATTCGCAAATGCAGCTTACTGTGATATAATACCGATAAATCTGAGTGTTAGACTTATCAAAGTATTTCTAACCGTGTTGCGGTCACCCAAGTTCTCCAAAGAAAAGGAAACCTTTGGTCACCGCAATTCCAACGGAGTCAATGATCAAGAAAGCAAACAACAGCATTGTGAAATGCCCGAGGACAGGGGTGGGAAATAACATGGAAATCAAACGAATTGATTCTTATACGGATTGTCGCTTCTCTCAGGCTGCACGAATGCAGCATGGATGCTTTTTAGTAAACGATGTTCCTTACGAGATCGAAATTGTTTCTATTGAAAATGCGATTGTGAAAGGAGAGGACCGGAGCATTTTCCAAAACGTAATTGATGAATTTCGGTTTTATGCTCCACATATCTCTCAATTTTACGATGAGGACGGGAATATTATAAGAAAATTTGAGCGAAAGAATGTTTTTAGGATTGATTTGGCTCAGATTCAACCCTCTCAGTTCTATGTGGACAGAGATAAAATCTCGGCAATCCGTAGTTTTATTCAAAAGCCGGAAGATATTATCATACAGGTTTTGCCATACAAGGATCGGTACATCTCATTAGACGGCCACACAAGGTTATATTACGCTGTCATGATGGGGTGGAACACCGTATATGCGGTAGCGGAAAATTCGGATTCCTGGGTTTATACATTTGTAGAGGAAGCTACTCGCCGCAATATCTGCACCCCAATGGATATGACACTGGTATCCCATGAGGAATACGAAATAAAATGGAACAGCTTTTGTGATGCGCTATTTGCAGAAAGTGATTGTGAATAATATGGAAATCGTAAGATATACAAAAGACCGCATTCCAGATGTGATTGCTTTTGAGAAAGATCTCAGAAATGAAGAAAATAGTTGGGGCTGGGAAATCGATGACGCATACATACGGGCAGTGGAAAAAAGTTTTGAGGATCCAGCCTTTGAAAGCTCGATTTCCTTCCTTGCTTATGTAGATGACAAGGTGGTGGGTCGCATTGATTCCACCATGATTTGCAGCCATTTTGATGGCTCCAGGAAAGCGTATCTGGACTGGATTTGCGTTGCTGGGAGCTATCGTCATAAAGGTGTGGCACAGGCACTTATGAAAGAACTTCAAAGAGCGCTGAAACAGCATGGTGTAGACACCTTGATTGGCCTTATAGATTCCAACGAAGGAGCACAGCGATTCTACCGTTCCATGCCGAATGCCATGATTCGTGATGAAGGAATTTGGATCGATATCGTTTGATGAACTAAGCGTGTTCGGCTTATTCGGATATAGGCTGTTCGCACGGCAACTACCCACATGTGGGTAGTGACAGATGCCATTATCCCGGTGTATACTGTTACTGGGGAGAATCACGGAGGTACATAATAACATGGAAAATTCTTTTGGATACAGATTGAAACTGATTCGCAAAGAGCGCAAAATGACACAAGAATCCTTAGCCGCTAATTCCAAGGTATGTGTATCTAACATTAAGCGATATGAGCAAGCGCGCTTCGCTGAGCCGAGTGCTTTCCATTTACTTGCCCTTGCTCATGCCCTCAGTGTATCTCCCGAATATTTGCTGAATGGAGATGAAAATATGAGAGCTTACACCAATTGTATTAAAAAGGAGCTCTGCCAGATCCGGGACTTTCAGACACTTCAGAGCATCAGCGCAATGGACCTGGACGGCACCGTACTCTCCCATCTGGAGTTAAGCGACGATCTTGTGGACGAAATAAGGTACACCTGGCTGGATAATCAGCTGTTTCGGGATGAGGACGGCAAGCTGCACGATTGCACACGTCCCTATACACGGGGAATTATCCTAAGATACTGTCAGAATCGTTCCAGGTTGAAAACTGACCGCCTTGTGGAAAAGAACGTGCAGTAAGTGTGACGACCGCCTATGCCGTTAAGCCATAGGCCGCTTAACAGAAAGATAACATATAACGATATTTTTGTGCTACAATGAGCCTGTTAAGCTCCCAAAAGCCAAAGAAATGTGAGGTCAATGGCAGAGACATGAAGTACATTTATAAAATTTTCGGAAAAGTGAGCCTACTGTGTTACATTTTGATGATGTACCGGCTCTGGCACCTGTGCAAATACGGGGATTTGCGTGGGCATCTGCCCTTGCTTGCTGTATGTGCAGCAGGCTTCGCAGTCACACTGATTTTATGGCTCATTGCAAGAAGCCGTGTTCGCAAGGATATGCCGAAGGGCGGCAAAAAGCCGAAGCTATTTTACATAGAAGCTCTGGTATTTCTGGTCGCAACCCTGTTTTTCTGCGGAGGTATTGCCCATTCCGCCACGCCCTCTCATGGAGCGCTTGCACGGAAAATTGATGATTTTATCCACAGAAAACAGGTGGTACTGACCCACAACAACATCTTAAAAGACGGTGTTGAGGGAATCTTAACCGATCTGGACAAGAAGCTGGATCTGCCGGAGGAGCTGTATGTCTCCGGGAAATTCCAAGTCACCTTCGATGCAGAGGGTACGGTTCAGACCATTGCCACCTTCCTGTACGGAAAACACGAATCCGGCAAAACAAGCACCTATCTTGTGGAGTATGATGCGGACAAGGGTAAGCATATGACCGTCTGGTTAGACGGCCACGCAAATGACACCTATGAGGAGGACATGCGCCTTCAGCCCATGCTCCGGATTCTGAAAACCGCAAACTGGCAGAGGGATGTCTATGCCTGGTCGAAAACAGACCCAGAGCAGCGGTTTGAACTTTTTTACGCAGGACGGCGGGAATTTGCCATCCCCGATGGGCTTCAATATCTTCCCGGAGATGCCGACGGTGACGGCATCTATACTGGGAAAGACTGCATTTCCAGTCTCCAATTCGGTGGAAATGTTATAGGCTATGAAGTATCCCTGGGGACTCTGGACACAGAAGATGTTACCCCTATCCGATACATCATGGAGCCCAGCTATGTAAGCGCAGAGGAAATCAGCCAGGAGCATACCGACCAGCAGATAGAGCAGTCCAAAGATTCCATGGGGTGGGAGAAAGATCCTAACAACGACAGCATGTACTTCTTCTTAACCCATCCCCTGGGCTGGCGCTTGACTGTTACGGATGCGGCCTGTGGGAGCAGGTTTTATATCCTGGAGAAAACGGAAGACGGCGGCGCAACCTGGGAGGTTCTCAACGAGGATCCCTTCCTGGAACAGGCAGGGGTTGCGGAAGGCCTTATCTTCTTTGATGAGCATCTGGGCATTGCCGGTCTTGCCGGCCCATCCCAGGCCCACTCCAGGCTGTATCTGACCTGGGACGGCGGCATTACTTTTGAGGAGATTCAGCTTCCTATGGATAAGGTCACAAAACTGCCGGAATCCGCGGAAGAATTCGGACTTGCCACAGAAGATTATGACTACCTCTGCATGCCGGAAATCCGGGAGAAGACCCTGAAAATCACCGTCACCACCGCAGCCCAGGAAGAGGAGGGGCTTATTTTCTCCTCTGAAGACAGCGGAAAAACCTGGACATTTCTGGGGCCGACACAGAATGTCACCCCATAAATCCCAGAGGGAACGCTTTCTATGCCTAAGGTTTAAAAACCGCCTATCTCTATGAGATAGGTGGTTTTTGGTTGTCAAAGGGGTATGTCATTCTGGAGAATCTGAAAGTTCCTCCCTGTCATTCTGAGAGAGCGCAGCGACCGAAGAATCTTTAAGATCCTTCACTAACGCTTAGGATGACACCCTCTCTTTGGTCAAGGGATTCACAACCTGCATCCGATCCCCCGGGCTTACAGAATGAACGGTTCTGTACAGACTGGTGATGATATGCCCATCTCCCACCGCCAGCGGGTCACTTTGCCGTCCTTTACATGGACGATCTGATCCCCCATGGCTGCAATGGTCTCATTGTGTGTGATGATTATAGTGGTGCCGTACTGCTCATTGCGCTTCTCCACAACCTCCAGTACACTCTGGGAGGCGTGGCTGTCCAGCGCATCGATACCGCCGATTATATTCATAAGCGTACTTTTTTCTCTTTCCGGCCTGCGGCTTATCTTACATACAAAACAGGTAATTTATATCCACCGAATGCGTCCTGGCTATTGACTTTCCAGTGCCCTATCCTCTATAATAGGTATGTAAAATATATATGTACATCATGTCCCTGTGACTGAGCCTCAGCCGCAGGGATTAGGAAATCCGGTGTAAATCCGGAGCTATCCCCGTAGCTGTGTGTGCAGGAATCGGCTGCCTTTCGACGTGAGTCGGTCATTGTGCTTTGCATGAGAAGGCAGAGCAGCCGGTGCAGGAGTCTCTCCCCAATGCATGAGCCAGAATGCCGATGATGTTTTTCCGGTGCTTCCTTTCGGCAGCATTGTTTTTTGTGCGCATAAAAAATCGGTTGCGGCAGGTCTTAGGACTTGCCGCTTTTTTATTTACCCTTTTTCATATCCAGTTTTTTACAATTCCATACGCTGCATCATGTCCCTGTGACTGAGCCTCAGCCGCAGGGATTAGGAAATCCGGTGTAAACCCGGAGCTATCCCCGTAGCTGTGTGTGCAGGAATCGGCTGCTTGTCGACGTGAGTCGGTCATTGTGCTTTGCATGAGAAGGCAGAGCAGTCGGTGCAGGAGTGCTCTCCCCAATGCACGAGCCAGAATGCCGATGGTGCACGATTCAGCAGGAGCCGGCTTTGCAGTGGTTCCTGCTATGTGGTGCGAAAAGAACGGTCGTAGTTATCTACGGCCGTTTTTACTTTTTTGGAAGATATTATTTTCGCTTTGATTGCGTGTTACAGGGAGATCCGTTTATGAAAAAAAGAAACCTACTGCTGCGCATAACAGCACTGCTTCTTACTGTACTTCTGATTGGGGGCCTTTTCTGGATGGGCGCAGGCCTTACCTACCAGCAGCCCCCCTCTCTTCCCCATCCGCAGGTACAGGACATTCAGCCGGAGGCCCCGGCTGCCAATGCAGATGCCGCAGAACCGACACAAGAGCCGGAGGAGACCACGCAGCCCCCGGAAGAGACAACCGAACCTCCTGAGGATAGTACAGAGCCTCCCGAGGATTCCACCGAGCCGCCGGAGGATATGACGGAGCCTCCCGAGGGTACCTTCCCGGTTCCGCCGGAGCAGCCCCTGCCCCCGGAGCAGCAGCCGGATCAGACAGTCCCTCCCGACGGGGACACCGGGGAGACCTCACCGGAGGAAAAAGACCCGGACTTGCCGGATGAGAACACCGACCCCGGAAGCGGTGAGCCGGACGAAAACGGCGGCGGCACCGATGTGCCTACCGAGGGCGAGACCGACGAGACAAAGCTTCAGATTATCACTGATCTTTCCAATCGTACCATCACCTTCGACCAGCTGGAAAACGACACCCTACCCTTCTACGCCTACCTCATAAACGGCGGCAGCAAGACTCTGAAGGTAAAGCTCAAAAACAGCGCAACGCCCCAAAACGGTCAATATCTGACCGCCGACGGGCAGAACTATACCGCAAAGCTCCAGCGCAAGGAGGTCAACTACTTTACCCTATATGTAAAGGACGGCAGCACCACGGTCCATGAGGTCACCTACCGGATCCGGTATATGGCCCAGAAGGCTGACGAAGATCATCCGATCATCGGTGCGCATCCCCCTACCATCGAGACGAACCTCACCGAGGGCATGGAGCACAGCACCCGTAACCTCACCATGACCTTGAGGGCCACGGACTATCACGGAAAGCCCATCGTCTCCAGCAATCTTGACGTGCGGATGGACGGCAAGCAGATCACGAATCCCACCGGCGGCCCCCTTTACGAATACCAGCTGTACTTCCCCAATCCCACAGTGGGCAACGACTCCCACCACCGGATCACCATCACCGCATGGGACAGTGAGGGCAACAGCGTATATGCAGCCTATAACATCATCTATCACATGGTGGATACCGGGGATGTGATTGGCACTGCCACCATCATTCTGGACGCCACCACCGTAGGTCTGGGGCGGCTGGAAGCCCCCTTCACCTACAAGATCAAGCAGGATGAGCCAGCCTCCTACGCAGTGCTGGCCATGCTCAAAGAGTACGGGTACGAGGCCTCCTACAGCGGCACCCCGGACACCGGCTTTTATCTGAAGCGTATTATCCGGGGCGGCATTATGGATTACCCGGACATTCCCCAGAATCTCTGGGACAAGATCAAAGATGACGGACTTTCCCTAACCGGGCAGTCCTCCGGCGACAGTCTGGGCGAATTCGACTTCACCCAGGGTTCCGGCTGGGTCTATTCCATCGGCGGAACCGATTATGCAGGCAAGGGTCTTTCCAACTACTTCCTAAGCAACGGGGACACCCTCTATCTGCGCTTTACCCTGGCCTACGGCAAGGATCTGGGTGGGCATGTAGACGGAGACGGCTTCGGCCGCCTGCCCAGCTATTGCGGAAAATGGATCGACGGCGGCTACATCCCCATGCACCGCTGGGATGCGCAGCAACACAGAGATGAGCCCACCTGCGGGCAGGAGGGGCAGGTCTATGAGCTTTGCACCGTCTGCGGAGAAAAGCACGTGCTTGAAACCCTGCCCGCCATCGGCGAACATGAATTTGAAATCGTTGAACAGGTCGATCCTGCCGATGGAAACGACGGCTGGATCCTATACCGCTGCATCCACTGCGGTGCAGAGAAGAAGGAGGTTATCCCATGGAAGGGAGAAGAAACTGGGCCGGGAGAGGACACAGATCCCACAGAGAACACCGATCCTCCACCGGCTCCCGAAGAACCCTAGCCATCGCAGGCGCATTTGTGCTGACCGCAGCGCTGCTTCTGCAGCCCGCCAAAGCCACAGCCCAAGAGGCTCTGGATGGTGTGGCCCAAAGTCTGGGGGTCGAATCTGATGCACTGCTCTCCTCCCACAAGCTCCTGCCCGGGGACTCTGTCTCCGACTGGATCGCCCTGGTCAGCGGCCGCTGCGGCGGCTCCGGAGACAGCTATCTGCAAAAACTCCAGCAGCATGTAACATCCGCCTACGCAGAAGAGAGTCGTCTTGACCGGGCAAAGGCCACCGAGTGGCACCGGATCTCCCTAACCGCTCTGGCACTGGGGGGTGACCCCACAGCCTTCGGCAGGGACAGTAAGGGCAATCCCATCAATCTGATTGCTGACGGAACCTACAACTGGAACATGACCGATACGCTGGGTACCCAGGGGCTGAACGCCTGGATCTTCTCCCTCATTACGCTGGATGCCAAGGCCTATGCCGTCCCGGAGGATGCATTTTATACGAGAAGCACCATTTTGCAGACCCTTTTGGAGTCCCAGGAGTCCGACGGCGGCTTTGGACTGAATCGGGGCAGCAGCAATCTGGATATCTCCGCCATGGCCCTGCAGGCCCTGGCTCCCTATCGCAACAGTACCGCAGTGTATCACCTGGCCTCCGGTGAGGACACCACGGTGAAACAGACCGTCACCCGTGCCCTCGACTATCTGAAAACCCACCAGCTGGAGGACGGCACCTTTGGAAACAGCTGCTCCACTGCCCAGGTGGTTGTGGCCCTGTGCAGTCTGGGCATCGATCCCGGCAGTTTTGCAGCCCAGGGAGTCAGCGCCAAAGAGGGACTTTTGGCCTATGAAGCGGAAAATGGGCTGTTTCGCTATCAGCTGGAGGACGAGAGCTGCGATCTTATGTCAACCGAACAGGTCATTCTGGCTCTGGTGTCCATGGAGCGCCTAAACAATCATCAGCGGCGCATTTTCGACTATCGACAGGAGATGGACAGCGCCTTGCAGCAGCAGATTGCAGCGCTGAATGAGGAGATTGCGGCTCTGGAGCCTGCCCAGCTGACCCAGCAGGCTGAGGCGCTGTATGACCGCTATCAGCAGATCCCGGCGGAGGAGCGCAGCTATGTATCTTCCTATTGGCTTCTGGAGGAGGCCATGGAGCAGGCAGTAATTTCGCCCCAGGCCGACGACCCGGCCCTTGCCTACAACATCACATCTCCCACGGAGGTAAAAAACGTACCTAACCTCTGGTGGATTGCCGTGGCTGTTCTGGCAGCAGGGGCAATCACCGTAACCGTTGTTCTTTTAATAAGGAAAGGAAAGCAGAAGCATGTATGAAATGACAGATAAAATCACCGCAGAAGTACGAAAGGTCATCGTGGGTAAAGACGATGTGATCGAAAAAATCTGGATGGCCATTCTGGCCCAGGGCCATGTGCTTCTGGAGGACGTCCCCGGCGTAGGCAAGACCACCATGGCCCTGGCCTTCTCCCGTGCTCTGGGTCTTAATGAAAAGCGTGTCCAGTTCACGCCGGACACCATGCCCTCGGACATCACCGGATTCTCTTTGTACGATCAGGGAACCCTCAAATACCAGGAGGGCGCCGTCATGACAAACCTGCTGCTGGCGGACGAAATCAACCGCACCAGCAGCAAGACCCAGGCCGCCCTTCTGGAGGCCATGGAGGAGCGGCATGTGACCGTGGACGGAGTGACCCGTCCCCTGCCCCAGCCCTTTGTGGTGCTGGCCACCCAGAACCCGGTAGGCTCCGCAGGTACGCAGAACCTGCCCAATTCTCAGCTGGACCGTTTCCTCATCAAGCTCTGCATGGGCTATCCCGATCTTCAGAGCCAGATCGATATTCTGAAGGATCGGGGACACAGCAACCCCCTGGACCATGTGCAGCAGGTGATGGAGCAGCAGACCCTGCTGGATCTCATTGCGCAGGTATCCCGGATCCACATCGCCGACAGCGTGTACACCTATGCGGCCTCCCTGTGTCAAAGCTCCCGGGAGCACCCCATGGTGCAGCTGGGCATCAGCCCCCGTGGCGCTCTGGCTCTGTGCCGGATTGCCCGGGCCAAGGCCTTTGTGCAGCGCCGGGACTATGTGATTGCCGAGGACATTCAGTCCGTGGCCCCCTCCGTCTTCTGCCACCGTCTGATGCTCTCCTCCAAGGCACGGCTGAACGACTACTCCCCGGAAATGATCGTGGAGGAGCTGCTGAAAGCCGTGGCAGTCCCCCCCATGACGGAGAAGACATTATGACAGCTGTTGTATGGCTGGTGGTGCTCCTTGGGTGCCTCACCCTCTGGCTTCTGTCCCCCTCTCCGCCGCTGCTGGCATTTGTGTGCGTGCTCATAGGAGCGCCCACTATATCCTGGCTTTTGCTTCTGCTCCTGCGGAAGCGGCAGACCGTGTCCTTGCAGGCTCCCGCTGTCATCGGAAAAGGAAAGCCTGCGGTGCTTACCATAGACCTTCCCGAATGCAGGTTTCCTCTGGGCAGCGCCCTTGTGTGGCTGGAAATTGAAAACTGCTCTACAGGCCAGGTGCTGCGCCGCCGGTTCCGGGTGTGCCGCAGCCTGCAATGGGAGCTTGTAAGCCGGTATTGCGGCGGCCTGCGCTGCCGGGTAACCCGGGTCTGGGGGCTGGATCTCATGGGACTTCTCCCCATGCCCCTGCCCTGCACCACAAAAAAGCGGATCACCGTTATGCCGGACACCTTCCCCATTCAAATTGAGGACAGCCTCACCGTCTCCCGCAGGGACGAATGTGAGGACTACGCCCCCGACCGCCGGGGCCAGGATCTTACGGAGACCTTCCAGATCCGGGAGTATGTCCCCGGTGACAATCTGCACCAGATCCACTGGAAGCTCTCCGGCAAGACCGGGCAGCTTCTGGTGCGGGATGCCTCCTGCCCGGTAGACCACTCCCTCATGGTATTTGTAGAGCGGCGCTGGGATCGGGTTTCGGCGCCCTATGCCGATGCCCTCATGGAGGCGGTTGTGTCATTGTGCCAGGCTCTGGCAGAGGCCGGAAGAGCCTTTCACCTGGCCTGGAATCAGGCCCAGATTCAGCAGTACCCCATCTCCTCTGTGGATCAGCTGCCGGAGGCGGTGACGGCCCTGCTCAAATCCAGTGCGGTGACGGAAGGCCCCTCCGGTGCCTCCCTGTATCAGCACCTGGAAATCCCGGCAGGCCACATTCTTTACTTCTGCAATCAGCTCCCCCCATCCCAGGAGCTTTTCCCCGCAAACGTCCAGACCTTCCTCTGCGCAGAGGGCGCAGCCTCCGGGGATGTCACCGTATTTACCCCGGAGACCATGACGGATGTACTGGCGCATCTGGAGGGAGGTGCTGACTTCTGATGGAAAAAACAGGTCTCTCGCTTACAAAGCAGAAGCCGTGCAGGCTGCTGACCCGGTCGGAATCCCTGACCCTTCTGCTCCCGGCCCTGCCCCTTACCATAGGGTTCTGGGCCATGGCAGCCCCCATTCTGAAAATTCAAATGGTGCTGCCCATCCTTTTGTCCCTGGCCGCAGTTTTGGGCGCTCTCTGGATCGGACGCGCCCGAACCAGAGCCCTTTGGCCTCCCATTCTGCTGGGCGGCATACTGGTTCTGTGCCTGCTGCTGCGGCAGCCCCTACAGGACAGTCTGGGAGAACTTCTCAACCGGATTTTCCTGTGGCGCACAGAACACACGGGAATTTATCATCTTCCCTATCATACCCAGGGAAGCCCAATGCCTATGGTGATCCTGCTGAGCCTTCTGCTTGGCTTCTTTACAGGCGCACTGGTGCAGTGCCGCAGCCCCTTTTGGGGCCTTCTGCTGCTTGCGCCCCTGCCGGCTGCTGCCGCAGGACTGGTCGGCAGCTTTTGGGGGCTTGGCCTTTATCTATTGGGCAGTGCACTGCTGCTGGTGGTGTCTGCCTCCGGTGCCGGAAAACCCCTGTGGGTCTCCGCTGTTATCACTGCGCTGCTGGCAGGCATTCTGGGCGGAATTGTCTCCGCAGGGAACCTGCCGGACACCCGGACAGGTGCCGGAGAGGCGCTGGCCCAATTCCTCCACCGGAGCCGCTATGAGTCTGCGGCAAATCCTATGCCGGAGGGCAAGCTGGAAAACCTGCCCCCCTACAACCCCTCCAACGAGACAGCGCTGGAAGTGACCATGGATCACTGGAGCGCTCTGTATCTGCCCGGATACCGAGGCAGCATTTACACCGCCCAGGGCTGGGAGCCTATGGACTTCCAGACGATTGCCCAAAACGCCCAGGATCTCTACGCCCTGCAAAAAGACGGCTTTTTCCCGGCCCTGCAGCTGGATGCCGGGTGGCAGGGAACCGATACCGACTGCGAAAATACCGTGACCGTGAAAGTGCGGGGTGCCTGCCGTGCATACAGCTACATCCCCTACGGTTCCGGGACCCTCAGCGGATACGCCCTAAACCCGGCACAGCTATCCGGCGAGGGTACGCAGCACCCCCAGGGGGATACCTTCACCGCCTCCCTTTGGCCGGTAGAGAGCAGCTATCTGCTCCAGGAAACCCTGTCTCAGCAGTCGGACACCCCCTATCTTCAGGCAGAAGCCGTCTATCGGCAGTGGGTGTACGACACCTGTCTTGCCCTGCCGGAGGAAACCCGGACATACCTACAGGACTACATGGACCCGGACGGGAAAACTCTCTCAACCACCCAGGCCAAGGCCGAAATCACAAAACTCCTGGAAACTGCACTTACCTACCAGGAGGGTACCGTCACCAAGTACGGGGAAACGGATTTTGCCGCCTATGTACTGGGTACCAACCCCAGAGGCTACAGTGTCCACTATGCAACCCTGGCGACCCTGCTTATGCGCAGCTGCGGCATTCCTGCCCGGTACGTGGAGGGCTACGTGGTCACCCCCGCCCAGGCGGAGGCAATGACCGACGGGGAGACCATGCTCCTGCGCCAGCCAAATGCCCACGCATGGTGCGAGTACTATCTGGACGGGGTGGGCTGGCTTCCCTTTGATGCCACCCCGGGCTATACCGACACCCTGGACTACGCCCTGCCCGACAGCGGACTGCCCTCGGAAAGCGACCAGAGCGGCGGCCATCTCCGGCAGCCGGATACTGCTCAGAAGCCCCACGACAAGCCTCTGCCTGTGGATCAGAAACCGGATGCTGAGGGACTCAGCCACTGGATTCACATCCGGCAGGCTCTCAGTGCTCTGGGGATTCTGCTTCTGCTGGCACTGGTGCTTCTGGTGGTGCGCAGCGCCCTGCTGCGCCGTCGGCTCCAAAAGCGGAAGGCCCGTTTCTCCGATCCGGACCCCCGGATCGGCGCAGGCTGTCTTCTGGGCTACAGTTTAGAGCTTCTGGAGCTCCTGGGGCTTTCTCCCAAAAACGCCCCTCTGAGCATGCGCCGGGAGGGGCTGCAGCAGATCCTGCCCCCCGGGGCGCCCCTGGAGGAGATCATCACCCTTTTCCAGGAAATCTGGTTCAGTGACCACCCCATTACAGACAGCCAGCGTCAGCTGGCAGTCCGGTGGCTGGAGCTGGTGACCCAGACCTGGCATCAACGCACTTCCCCAGTGAAGCGCTGGCTTCTGCGCTGGCTTCACTGCAGAGTGATATAAAATTGTAAATTCAAAAAGGAGGAATATGAATGGAAACCAAACAACCATCCGGACGAAAGTTTCTATCCGTGCTTCTGGCACTGGTGATGCTTCTGTCCATGCTGCCTGTGTCCGCATTGGCAGTAGAAGAAGGCAAATTTGCTCTGTTTGCCGTCAGCGAAAACGGAGCAATCATCGACCCCTGCTATGTGACATACTCAGCAGGCCAGACCATCAAAGATGCCCTAAAGGGCAGCAATCACACCTTTACCGGTATCGATGACGGAATAATCACCGCCATCGACGGAAAAGAGGGCAACTTCACCCTATTCTCCGACGGCGGCAACTATAAACTGGACAAGTCCGCTGCCGAGATCACCGGCCTGTGGTTCACCACCAACGCCTCCCAGCAGTACAGTGACCACCTGCTGGAGTCCGTAAAGGCCATGGCCAAGTTCAGCGCCGCCACCAACGGTGTCAAGGACTACGCCGACGCAAAGACTGCCTATGATGCAGCCGCCAAGGGCTTCTATGCCGCCAACGATACTTCCGCAGAGAAACTGGCTGGGGATTTGAACGGCGCCATGCAGCGCTACGAGGCATACATCGGCGGAGCTGCCGTCCCCGTCACGCTCAATGTGACCCTGGACAGCACAGCTGTCACCCCCCAGCATGTAAAATTCACCGGAGAATTCGGCAACGTGGTGGAGGCTGACAACACCAAGACCATCAGTGTGGTTCCCGGCAAGTACACCTACGAGATCACCTACGAAACCTTCCGGCATGCCCGGGGCACCGTAGATGTGAACGGCCCGGATATCACACTGGATGCCCAGTTGCCCACCGGACAGTGGATCAAGGACATTCAGCTGGGTATCACCAGCAACTGGCAGCCCCAGGACAAGATGGTGCAGAAAGATGCCAGTGCCTCCGGTGCCACCTACCAGATCCCCGACTATGCAGACGGTAAGCTCTATGCCTGCGTAGAGCCCAACACCGGGACAGATATCAACGACATCGAGCTCTATGCCACTGCCCCCGGAAATACCTCCAAGCGGGGCTGGAAGTCCACCACCTCTGTCACCTCCAACGCCTACAAGGCAAACAGCCTGGAGGGCTCTGTTTTCCAGTACGAAGCCCGCTCCCAGAGTAACCCCGGCATGTACCAGACCTACACCGTAAAACTGGTGCGCACCCCCTCCCTCAGTGATCTGAAGGTTGTGGGCGGCGGTGTTCAGCTGCCTCTGGAATTCGCCCCCGGCAACTACATCTACCGGTTAACAACCATCGGTGAAACGGTAGAGGTCACCCCCACCGCTCTGGTACCGGAGACTACCATCACTGTGATTCCCTCCAATGGGCAGCCCGGTATTGCTGTGGACAGCGGAAAGTCTACTACCCTGCGGCTGGATGACTGCGATGTTCAGCCGGACGGCACCTACGGATTTGCTGTCAAGGTGGAGTCCCCCGACAATGAGAGTGTCATGTATCTTGTAAGGGTGACACAAACCGCCTCTGCGGATGTGACCATCAACCACAACGGCACTTCCGTAGAGGTGTTCACCAAGGACGGTTTCCCTGTAACCCCCAAGACCCCCGGCGCTGGCCAGAGCGTATTTGCCCTGGTTCCGGGCGAGACCTATGAGTGCGTAAGCACAAAGGACACCTTCTATCACACCTCCGTTACCTTCCAGGCAACCGCAGGCCTCAGCTTTGATGCCCCGGCCCCCATCCGTGAAGACTGGCTGAGCAAGCTCCAGATCAAGGCCGGTGGATCAACCACGGCTCCGGAATATCCTGTATCCCCCGGATTCGCCCCCCAGACCCACCGCTATACAGCAACAGCAGATTCCAGCTCTACCTTTTTTGTGGTGGTGCCAACCGCAAAAGAAGGCATCTCCATGGAAGCGGTCTTCCGCCATCATCCCGGCGTCGCAGCTCCCGGAAAACAGGAGCGTATTGCACTGACCTCCGGCAAGACACGAAATCTCACCAACCTGCTGGCCGTAGGCGGTATTGGCAATGATGTCACCCTAAAGCTGAGCAAGGAGCAGACTGAAGCCGGAAAGCCCTATAATGAGAAGGTCACCTTCTATCAGGACTATCCCATCCATGTCAACCGCCAGATCATCCTAAATACCATGGCGGTTGCAGATGATCAAGGAAACAAGCTGAACCTAACTCAGAAAAACGCACCCGAAAAGGAGAGATTTGACAAGCTGGTCACAGACTACACTGTGAAGCTCGGCCAGCTGGTGCCCACGCTCCAGATCAACACAGCCATTCTTGGAACCTCCAGCTCGGATGTGGACTTTACCCTCAAGGCCGTGTGCGGCAACTGGAGCAAAGAAATTGTCTACAGTGCAGATCTGAAGCCCAATGCAGAGCAGACCCTTCTGGTCCCTCTGGACTCTGCCAAGGACAAAGAAACTGTTCAAATCACTGTCTCCCATAAAGAGCAGGACAGCGTTCCCACCACTTACACCATCGAAGTGGAGAAGATGCCTGCCATCAAGACAACCATTACTGCCGACCCTGCGGACGCAACCATCTACCTGGTGGATAACTCCTTGAAGGCACGGATCCTCCCGGCGGCAGACGGCAGCTACATGCTGAATACCGGCATCTCCTACACCTGCACCGTGACCCGGAAGGGGTACGTGGGTAAGGCCGTTGACTTTACCGCCGGAGCAGACAGCGCCAACCAGACCATTAAGCTGGACAAGGCCCCCGCATCCACACTGACCGACATCAGCAAGCCCGGTGACTGGCATCAGTTCCGTGCCGACGACAATAACAACGGTGTGGTAAACTACAAGACCCCCATCAAGGCCGAGGATTCCGTTCTCGTCTGGGCCAACAAAATTGGCCAGGGCTTCAGCGGCGGTGCCACAGGCTCTCCCATCATCGCAGGCGGCTACCTCTACACCTATGCGGGAAAGAACATTTTCAAGGTAGATAAAGAAACCGGTGAAGTGGTAGCCTCCAGTACGATGGTCGCACCCTCCAGTTTCGGCATCAACTCCCCCACCTATGCAGAAGGCATGATCTTCATAGGCCTTTCAAATGGTTGTGTCCAGGCCTTCAACGCCGACACTCTGGAATCCCTGTGGGTCTACAAAGATACCTTAAAGGGCCAGCCCAACTGCCCCATCGCCTATGCTGACGGCTATGTCTACACAGGCTTCTGGAACAGCGAAACAAGGCAGGCCAATTTTGTGTGTCTTTCCGTCACAGACGAGGATCCCTCCCAGACCAATGAAGCAAAGCTGCCCACCTGGGCCCATACGGATAAGGGCTTCTACTGGGCAGGTGCTTATGTGAACAAGGACTTCCTGCTGATTCCCACCGACGATGGTGAACGGGGCTACACCACCGGTCACGGCGACCTGCTGTCTCTGGATCCCAAAACCGGACGTCTGATTGAACGTCTGACCATGCCCGGCGTGGGCGACCTGCGCAGCAGTGTCTGCTACGACGAAGCAACCAACGCCTACTACTTCACCTCCAAGGGCGGCGACTTCTATCAGGTAAAGGTTAACGCCGATGGCACCTTCGTAAAGGATTCCCTAAGACGCCTGCATCTTGATAACGATGCCAACAATCCCGCTGTACCGCCCATGTCCACCTCCACCCCTGTTATTTACAAGGGCCGTGCCTACATCGGCGTATCCGGAGCCAGCCAGTTTGGTGCATACAGCGGTCATAACATGACCGTCATTGACCTGAACAGCTTCTCTGTTGCCTACAAGGTTCCCACACAGGGGTATCCTCAGGTCAGTGGTCTGCTGACCACCGCTTACGAAGATACCGGATATGTCTACGTCTACTTCATCGACAATATGACTCCCGGTAAGATTCGTGTCATTCGCGATCAAGCAGGCCGTACCACTCCCGATCCCGAGTATCTGACAAAAGAAACCTACACCAGCGGCGGCAAGGAAATCACCGTGGATGCAGGCTATGTTCTGTTCACCCCCTCCGGCAAACAGGCCCAGTACGCCATCTGCAGCCCCATTGCAGACACAGAGGGTAACCTGTACTTCAAGAACGACTCCGCCTACATGATGCGCCTCAGCAGCGTCATCACCAAGCTGGAGGTGACCCAGCAGCCCCAGAAGACCACCTACGAAAAGGGTCAGACCTTTGACGGAAAGGGTCTTGCGGTCACCGCCCACTACGCAAATGGTCTTACCAAGGACATCACCTCGTACCTGTCCTTCACCACCGATCCGCTGACCGAAAAGGACACGGAGATCACCATTTCCTATGACATGAATAAGCTCCTCCACCACAAGGATCAGCCCGATGCCCAGAATCCCGGTCACTGGGCCATGTATCATGACGAGAACGGCGCAGCCGGAAAGCCCGTTGACATTCCCACCGCCAGTGTAAGTATCCAGGTCAATACCGATCACACCTGGGACGAAGGCAAGGTGCAGAGCCCCTCTACCTGCACAGAGCATGGTAAAATCCTCCACACCTGTACCGTCTGCGGCCAGACCAAGCTGGAAGAGCTGCCCCTGGCCCCCCATACCCTCACCCATGTGGCTGCCAAGGCTCCCACCTGCACCCAGGATGGCAACAAGGAGCACTACCACTGCAGCCATTGCCAGAAGAACTTTGCTGATGCTGAGGGCAAGCAGGAGCTTGCCGATGTGGTGGAAGCTGCCAAGGGCCACGCTCTCACCCATGTGGATGCAAAGGCGCCCACCTGCACCCAGGACGGCACCAAGGAGCATTACCACTGCAGCCTGTGCGGAAAGAACTTCTCCGACCCAGAGGGTAAGCAGGAGCTTGCCAGCGTAGTGGATCCTGCCAAGGGACACGGAAAGACCGAAGTTCGGAATTCCAAGGAAGCCACCTGCACCGAAGAGGGTTACACCGGAGACACCTACTGCACCATCTGCGGCGAGAAGGTTTCCGAGGGCAAGGTGATCCCGGCTCTGGGTCACAGCAAGACTGAGATCCGGAATGTCAAGGAGGCAACCTGTACC
>RCNH01000739.1_pt1 | contig 17730 bp, 13 predicted proteins | sample 2041161 | NCBI WGS metagenome assembly RCNH01 (sample SAMN09708215, study PRJNA481090) | Feces metagenome, whole genome shotgun sequencing project. | biome: feces | host: Leptonychotes weddellii | place: Antarctica: Sion Island | collected 2010-03-01 | reverse complement strand
GAGGGTCCTTTGGCTTGCGTTCGTATTGGACGTGACAAGGAGACCGGCGAATTTTTGGTAAACCCAACTTACGAAGAGATGGACAACAGCGACCTCGACCTCGAGCTCGCAGGTTCTGCTGACTTCATTTCCATGCTCGAAGCTGGCGCTGAGGAGATCTCCGAAGCTGACATGCTCGAGGCTATGGCTTTCGGACAGGAAGCAATTCGTGCTTTCTGTGAGGAAGAGAAGAAGTTCATCGCCCTCGTTGAAGAGGTAAATGGACCTATCGAGATGCGCGAGTATGAACTCGACCAGCCTAACGATGAGGTTCACGAGCGTGTATTCGTACACTACGATGCAATGCGCAACGCACTTGCAGATGCAGACAAGCTCAGCCGTATGGCGAAGGTAGCAGAGCTCAAGGAGCAGATCCTCTCTGAGTTCTCCGAAGAAGAGCTTGAAAATTGGGCTCGTGAGCTCAAGGTAGAGCTTAAGGGTCTCGAAAAGCACGCTATGCGTATGATGGTTGTTGAAACTGGAGAGCGTGTAGACGGACGTGCAGCTGACGAGGTTCGTGCACTTATGGTTAAGCCTGACTACCTTCCTTTGGTACACGGTTCAGGTCTCTTCCAGCGTGGACAGACTCAGGTTCTCTCAATTTGTACCCTCGGTATGCTCAATGAGTGGCAGCGCCTCGATGGAATCGATCCTATCGACGGTAAGCGCTACATGCACCACTACAACTTCCCACCTTATTGCACCGGCGAGACTGGACGTATGGGAAGCCCTAAGCGTCGTGAAATTGGTCACGGTGCATTGGCTGAGCGTGCTATTTTGCCTGTTCTTCCTTCCGAGGAAGAGTTCCCTTACGCAATCCGCGTTGTAAGTGAGGTTATGGAGTCCAACGGAAGTTCCTCAATGGGATCTGCTTGTGGATCTACCCTTTCTCTCATGGACGCAGGTGTACCTTTGAAGCGCCCAGTTTCTGGTGTTGCTATGGGTCTTATCCAGGAAGCTGGCAAGACTGTTGTCTTGACCGACATCCAGGGACTTGAAGACTTCTTGGGCGACATGGACTTTAAGGTCTGTGGTACCGAGCGTGGAATTACTGCAATGCAGATGGACAATAAGGCAACTGGTCTTACTGCAGAGATTTTCGAGCAGGCTATGAAGCAGTCTCACGAGGGTCGTATGCACATTCTCGATGCTATGCTCGCTAAGATTCCTACTTCTCGTGAGAACACTAAGGAGACCGCTCCTTCTATCATCACTCTCAAGGTTCCTACCGACAAGATCCGTGACATCATCGGAACGGGCGGTAAGGTAATCCGTGCTATCCAGGAAGATACGGGAGCTACTGTTGATGTACAGGAAGACGGAACTGTCTTCTGCGCAGGTGTAGGCTCTGTAGCACAGGCTGCAGCAGACCGCATCAACGCTATCATCAAAGAGCCAGAGGTAGGAGAGGTATACACCGGTCGCGTTGTATCTATCCAGCCATTTGGAGCATTTGTATCCTTGACCCCTGGTAAAGATGGACTTTTGCACATTAGCCGTGTTGCTAATGGTCGCGTAGACAAGGTTGAGGATGTTCTCAACGTTGGAGATGAAGTAGAAGTACAGATCTTGGAAGTAGACGCTAAGGGCAAGATTAGCCTCGATCGTCTCAACAAGCCTGAGGCTCCAGCTTCAACTCGTCCACAGGGCGCTAAGTTCGATCGTCCTCGCGAGCACCGCGATGGAGATCGCAAGCCTCGTCGTCGTCACAACTAAGCGTTGTTTGGCACACTAAAACATTTACATACGGTATGGACTTCGGTTCATACCGTATTTTTTGTATATAAGGTCTGTAAGCTGGGGTTCTGTAGTGTTTTTCTTCACGCATTCAAGGTGATAGGGCAGGGAAGTAAGATGGCGGATCTTATCTTGCTAACAGCCGCCCTAACGCTTTTGTAAAAAGTGGCCTTTTGTAAAGAAAATCCTTCTGTTCTCATGGTCTTTATGCAGATATTCAACGCATAGGAGACTTTTCTTCTATAATAGAAAGGCTAATGAAACTGTATCCCGTAAGGGTTAAATATTTATATAGAACAGACACGCATTTTGCGTTTTAGAAAGGATTTTTATGGCAAAGAAAAACTCACCTTTGAGAATCATTCCTTTAGGTGGTCTCGACGGCATCGGAAAGAACATGACCTGCCTTGAATGTGGCGACGACATGGTCTTGATCGATGCAGGTCTTATGTTCCCTGACGACAATCAGCCTGGTATCGACCTTGTTCTTCCAGACTACTCATACGTTTTAGAAAACGAGCACAAGCTCCGCGGTATTATCATCACTCACGGACACGAAGACCACACTGGTGCTCTTCCATATCTTTTGGGAGACCTTCGTCGCTCCGTTCCAATCTTCTCTTCACGTTTGACCTTGGGTCTTGTGGAAGGAAAGCTCAAAGAGCACCGCATTAAGGCTCCAAAGTTCAGGGAAGTTGCAGACGACTCCCACATTAATCTTGGATGCTTTAGCATTGATTTCTTTAGCATTACTCACTCTATTCCTGCAGCTTTGGGTGTATTCATTCGCACTCCTCAGGGATCTTTGCTTCACACGGGCGACTTTAAGCTCGATCAGACTCCAATCGATGGAGTAGGAGTAAACTACAATGCAATCAACCGCTTTGCAAAACTTGGCATTGACCTTTTGCTCAGCGATTCTACCAACGCTTGTAGCCCAGGCTTTACCGACAGTGAGGCAACTGTTGGAGCTGCTCTTCGTCATATTATTAAAAACGCAGAGGGACGCGTATTTGTAGCTTCATTCTCAAGCCACATTCACCGCCTTCAGCAGGTATGCGATGCAGCTAAGCAAAATGGACGCAAGATTGTTGTAACGGGTCGCTCCATGGTTACCAACATCCGCATTGCATCTGAGCTCGGTTATTTGAAGGTAGACCCTAACGATATCATCGATGCTTTCAAGGTTGATGATATTCCAGATGAGAACATCGTTGTTCTTTGTACCGGAAGCCAGGGAGAGCCTTTGAGTGCACTCGCTCGTATGGCAAATGGCGAGCACCGCAGCCTCTCAATCCACTCAGGAGATACGGTAATCATCAGTGCAACTCCTGTTCCTGGTAATGAGAAGAGCGTTCAGGGTATTATCAACAACCTTTCAAAGATCGGTTGTGCTATCTACAATAAGAGAAACGCACAGGTACACGTATCTGGTCACGGATCTCAAGAAGAGCTTAAGCTCATGCTTGCTATGACTAAGCCAACCTACTTTATGCCGGTTCACGGTGAGGCTCTCATGCTTCGCGCTCATGCTGATTTGGCTGTTCAGGTTGGAATTGATCCTTCTCACATCTTCGTTTCTGACAACGGTGACACCCTTGAGATGAGAGATGGTAAGGTCAAGATCGGCGAGCCTGTAGATTCAGGTATCGTATACGTTGACGGTCTTCGCATTGGAGACACCGAGCCTGCAGTATTGCGCGATCGTCAGAAGCTCGCACAAGACGGTATCGTAACGCTCGTTATCACTGTTCAAAAGCGCAAGCACCAGACAACTGATATCGAGATTTCAGCTCGAGGAGTTAGCTTCTCAGGCGACGATGCCCTTATTAACCAGGCACAAGAGACTGTTCGCAAGGCTATCAAGGAATCTGTATCACAGGGATCTACCACTGATGCCCTCGGTAAGCAGGCACGCAACAGTCTTTCCAATTTCCTCTGGAGTAAAACTCACACAAGGCCAATGATTATTCCGGTTGTTATGGAGGTATAAATGGCCCCGAAGCGTACAAAGCAAACAACGAATTCGAGCTCATCACAAGGTGCCAACAAGCGCCTTGTGAGGCGTGAGCCTGAATATTCCAATCAGAATACCTCGTCATTTGAAGAGCCAGCTCTCATAAAGAATGACGTGGCGGGTGTGGCTTTTGCTGTCATTGCTTTGTCCATGCTTATTTCTCTCTTGAGTGATTCTTCAGCTCCTGTAACCTATTACTTAGGACAGGGACTTCGCTACTGCTTCGGAGCAGGAGCTCCTGCAGTAGCAGTTGCTACGCTTGCGTATTCATTTACCTACTTCATCTCACCTCTTAAGCAGACTCCAGGTCGAGCTCGAGCAGGTCTTGCACTTGTTGCTTTGAGTATTCTGGCAACGCTTTCAATGTTCATTGATGGTGCTGAGGCAAACCTGAGCTTGCTTTTTGCTTCTCAGTTTGTAGTAAATGCTGGAGGATATGTGGGATCTGCAATTGCGTGGGTCTTGCTTTCCTTCCTCGGTAAAGCTGTGGGATTTGTCGTGCTTTTTGGCCTCATGCTGACCGGATTTATTATCTGCGGATTCTCCATCTCAGGAGTAGTTCATAAGATCGTAGATCACGCTCGTGAGAAGAAGGCCGCTCACGATATGAAGAAGGCAGTTGAAAGCGGATTTTTGGACGAGGATGGGGAAGATTCCGATACTCCATTCGATGACTTCGAAAACGCAAAGACGACCTTCATTGGAGCTCGCAAGACTTCCGTATCTAAGCGCGCAGAAACTCCAGCTTCTTTTGAGGTTGAGGATATGGAGGATGAGGAGGACGAGGGAGATCTTCCTTGGGAAGAGCCAAAGACGACCCTTCTTCCTGGTAGAAAGCGCAAGGAAAAGAAGGGTGCCTCAAAGCAGCTTACTATAGATGAGCTCGATCCTGCGTTTTCAGATCAGGCGGTAGAGGAGACCACTAAGCTCTCAGATCGCCTTGCTTCCAAGTTCAAGCGCAAGGAAACTCCTGTTGAGGAAGAACTTCTTGACGATAGTGAAATCCCCGCTCCTACTCAGAAGCTCGATAAGGTTGAGGCAGGTGCCGGAGTTGTTGTAGGTGCTGAGGCAGTAGCTAAGTCGCGCAAGGATAAACCTGCGACAGAGTCTACGCCTTCTATCAAGCCTGTTCCAACACAGGAAGCACCAGCTCTTGAGGGTGATGTGGCACCTAAGGTCGGAAAGACCCCTGAGGCTGTTGATCGTCCAGGAGATGGACTTGAAACCTTCCAGCTTCCACCATTTGAGATTATGAAATCTAATCCAAATGCAGGATCTGCTGCTATGACCAAGCAAGAGCTCCAAGACACGGGCAATAAGCTCCAAGCTACCCTTGCGGAGTTTGGCTTGAAGTCCAAGGTTGTAGGCTTTGCATCTGGTCCTTTGGTTACCACCTTCAAGATTGAGATGGGTGAGGGAGAGCGTGTAAATAAGATCACGAACCTCCAAGATGACATCCAGCTTTCTCTTGCAAGTGAATCAGTACGTATCTTCGCTCCAATTCCAGGTACGAGCCTGGTTGGAATCGAGATTCCTAATAAATCACGCCAAAGCGTCTACCTCGGAGACGTTCTTCCTTACGCCAAGGGTGGACCTCTCGAGTTTGCTGTTGGTCGTGATAGTGAAGGAAGGCCAGTTATTGCAAACCTTTGCAAGATGCCTCACCTTCTGATTGCAGGTACTACCGGTTCCGGTAAGTCTGTAATGATTAACTCAATCATCATGTCCATGCTCATGAGAACCACCCCTGAGCAGGTACGACTCATCATGGTTGACCCTAAACGCGTTGAGTTCTCAGGCTACAATGGCCTTCCTCATCTGTATGTTCCTGTTGTAACCGAGCCTCGTCAGGCATCGAGTGCACTTCAGTGGGCAGTAACTGAGATGGAAAGGCGTCTTAAGGTATTTGAGCGCACAGGCTGCAGAAACATCGTTAAGTTCAATAAGAGCTGTGTTTCTGGAAAGATTGCAGAGTCGGATCATCCGCGCGATCCTATGCCATATCTCGTTATCATCATCGACGAGTTGAGCGACTTGATGATGGTTGCGGGCAAGGAAGTAGAAGCTTCAATCGTACGTATCGCTCAGCTCGGTCGAGCTGCAGGTATTCACCTGATTGTTGCTACTCAGAGGCCTTCAGCAGACGTTGTAACAGGTCTTATTAAGTCAAACATTGACTCACGTATCGCACTTAAGGTATCTTCATCTATCGATTCTCGTGTTATCTTGGATGGAACAGGTGCAGATCGATTGTTGGGATACGGAGATATGCTTTTCCGCTATAGTGGAAGTCAAACACGTCGTATTTTGGCTCCTTATACATCCGATGAGGAGATTGAAGAGGTTGTTGAGTTCATTCGATCTCAAGGTGAGCCAGACTACCACGATGAGATTTTGAGTGCTGTTGCACCTGCAGCTCCAGGAGCATCAAGCGGATCGGGAGACCTCGATCCTCTCTTTTGGGAGGCTGCTCAGGTAGTAGTTGAAACCCAGATGGGATCTACTTCAGGTTTGCAAAGAAAACTCTCCGTAGGATATGCACGTGCAGGTCGTATAATGGATCTTCTTGAGGCTAAGGGTGTGGTTGGACCACAGCAAGGTTCAAAACCTCGAGAAGTACTTATGGATTCTAAGCTGCTGGAAGAATTCCGTGTAGCAGAAGAACAATATCAGGAGGTCGAGTAATACATGCAACGTCCTCGTTTTGCAGAAATACTATTTAATCGCAGAAAAGAACTTGGCCTTTCTTTATCCCAGGCATCTAAGGTGCTTAAGTTTAAAGAAGGAGCAATCGTTGCTTTTGAAAATGGCGACTTTGCCAATATTCCAAAGAGCGGATATGCTCAGGGAATGTTGTCGAGCTATGCACGCTATCTTGGACTTAACCCTAATGAAATCGTTGACCTTTTTCAGCAGGACTTAGACGAGTTTGAGCAGGCGGTAGTTCAGGGTCGCTTGAATCAGAATTCAAACTATCCAACATCGGGCGACGATATGGGATATCCTTTGAATTACTCAAGCAACTCTTTGCTTCAAAACCCAACAGTTTTGGGCTCTTCTAATTCATTTACCTCAACGAGTGAGATTCGCTCTCGTCGTGAGCGCTGGCAGCAGTCAAGTCCACTTGTAAATTCTTATCAGAATCTTGCAGGTGAAGAAGGCTTTTCCGCATCACCATCAGGCTATGGAATCCAGACGGATACCTACAGTCGCTACACCTCTCAAGAGCCACGTCCTTACACCAGTAGGGTTCCGGGATCTTCTCAGAGGCAGGGTCGCTCAAACCCTAATCGACGTACGGTTCAGCCTGCAGGTTTTGAAGGTCAATTCTCTCCAGAGGATACGATCATCAGCAGGCCAATAACCCAGCAGTACACCGATGACCTGTCTTATTCAAATCAGGCTTCTTCTTTCCAATCTGCATCATCGCATGAAGGCAGAAGAAACTCGCGCAATATTGCGTCCACCCAGAGGCCTTCGGTAAACAGGAGAAACAATCGCCGCACAGGACGTGGTGTTCCTGAGAAGCAAAAGCGTGAGGGATTTGGAGGAATCCTAGATGCTATCGCTGAATTCTTCTCCGATCGCATTCGTGCAATTGTAACGCTTACGATTACCATTGCTCTCTTGCTTACTTTGGTTATCGTGCTTTCTGTCAGAAGTTGTGCTAAGGCTTCTGTAGCTCAGCCTACACCTCCATCCCAAGAGGTAGTTCAGGAGGAGAAGAAAGACACGACTGATGACGAGTCTAAGAAGAATGCTGAAGAGGCTGCTCGCGCTGCTGAAGAGCAGAAAAAAGCAGCAGCTGCTGAGGAGGACAAGGAAGTCGTTTGTGTTGTTAAGGTAGCTGAGGGAAAGACTGCTTGGATTGACATTAATCAAGGTGGCAAAAACCTCGTTGCCAAGAGCATTACCGGTCCTTGGGAAGAGACTTACAAGGTAGAACAGGCTCTTACTATCAGCACTACCAAGCCTGCTGATGTTACCGTTGAGCGCAATGGTAAGGCTGTCGAGTTTGGTAAGGTTACCGCAGGTACCGCAAAGATTACCATCGATGCACCTAAGGTAAAGAAGGATGAATCTGCTGATTCTCAGGATAAGAATTCAGAAGATAAGAAAGATTCAGAGAGCTCTAACTAGTAGATAAGATACATGCAGCGCCTACCTTTTACGTTCAGTTGAAGGTTAGGCGCTTGTATAGTATTTCTAACTGCTGTGTTTATAAAACAAAGGGGGAGAAATAATGGCTAAGAAAGATGCAAGCTTCGATGTTGTATCTGAAGTCGATATTCAGGAAGTCGACAACGCTTACCAGCAGGCTGTAAAGGCTGTAGGTCAGCGCTACGACCTTAAAGATACCAATTCAACCATCACGTTTAGCAAGGCTGACAAGCGTGTAGTGATTGAGGCTCCAAGCGATTTTGTTATCGGACAGATCAAGGAAATCCTCAACTCTAAGCTCACCAAGCGCGGAATTGATCTTAACTTCATTCAGTGGGATCCAGCAAAGCCAAGCTCAGGCGCTATGATGAAGAGCGAAGGCAAGATCGTTGAGGGTATCGATAAGGAGCTCGCAAAGAAGATCTCTAAGGATATCCGCGATCTCAAGATTAAAGTTAAACCTACAGTTGAGGGTGAGAAGCTTCGCGTAACAAGCCCTTCTCGAGATGCATTGCAGGAAGTTATTGCATACTTGCGCGACCAGGACTACGGTCAGCCTTTGCAATTTAACAACTATCGATAGAGGGTTTATGTCCTATACATTTGGAATTATTACACTGGGTTGTGCAAAGAACGAGGTTGATTCAGACCGTATGCGCACCCTTCTTTTGGATGCGGGTCTCTCTGAGTCAGATCAGGTGGAAGAGTGCGACGTTATGCTCGTTAACACCTGCTCATTTCTCGAGGTAGCTACCCAGAAGAGTATTGAGACTATCCTCGATGTCGCATCAGCTAAGCTCGGATCTGAGGCACAATGTCCTATTATCGTGTGCGGCTGCATGCCTTCTCGCTATGGCGAGGAGTCTCTCAAGGAGCTTATTCCTGAGGTTGCAGGCTACGTAGGTGTTGATGAGGAAGACAATATCGTTGAGCATGTCTCCAATCTTTTGGGCGTTGAGTTCGCAAAGAAAGAGCATGTTGGAAAGAGCTTCCTTCGTACCATCGAAGGTGCTTCTGCATATGTCAAGATCAGCGATGGTTGCGATCGTTTCTGCAGCTTCTGCGCTATCCCTTACATTCGTGGTCGCTATAAGTCACGTGATGCTCAGGAGATCTTGGAAGAAGTTAAGGGCCTTTTGGAAGGTGGCGTCAAGGAGATCGTCCTCATCGGTCAGGATACTGGTGTTTGGGGATCTGATTTTGAGGAGAAAAACACCCTCGCTTGGCTTTTGAAGGAAGTAGCTTCCCTTGCTCGTCCATACGATGCATGGGTACGTGTATTGTACTTGCAGCCTGAGGGCATGACCGATGAGCTCATCGCCACCATTCGTGACACCGATGAAATTCTCAACTACATCGACATGCCAATCCAGCACTGCAATGCTGACATCTTGAAGGCTATGCGCCGCAGCGGATCTACTGCTGAGTATCGCGAGCTCTTCGATCGTTTGCGCAAAGAAATCCCTGGCATGATTCTTCGAACCACAGGTCTTACGGGATTCCCAGGAGAAACCGACGAGCAATACGAGGAGCTTTTAAGCTTCATCGAGGAGCAGGAGTTTGACTACTGCTCTGTATTCTCTTACTCTGCAGAGGAAAACACCGCTGCTTTCCATATGGCAAATCAGGTTCCTGAAGATGTTAAGCTCGAGCGTGAGCAGGCACTTTTGGACGTTGCAGAGACTTCAGGATTTAGCGCCACTGCATCTCACGTAGGTGAGATTTGCGACGTTATCATCGACGGCGTAGAGCAGACCGATGATGGTGTTGAATTTATTGGCCACACATGGTTCCAGGCTCCTGACTGCGACGGTGCAGTTCACATTGAAGAAGGAGAGTTCGCAATTGGCGATAAGGTAACATGCGAGCTTGTAGATGCCTTCTGCTACGAACTTATTGGTGTTCCGGTATCACAATAAAAAAGGATGGATGGTTGTGCAAAACGAACGTAACAATATCTGGACTCCAGCTAACATCGTTACACTTATTCGTATAGGTGCACTTCCTATCTGGTATATCTGTGCTCAACTTGCATCAAGTGTTGCAGTTGAGCACTTTTGTATGCCGAGGGTTTGGAGTGCTCTTCTTTTCGTACTGATATCAGCTACCGATAAGCTTGATGGTCATTTGGCCAGAAGTCGCAATGAAGTTACGGTTTTCGGTATGTTCTTAGATCCTATTGCCGACAAGCTCCTGGTTCTAGCGGGACTTATATACCTTATGGAAATCGGATGGGTAACTTCATGGATCGTTTTGGTTATCCTTGCGCGTGAGTTTATCGTCTCAGGACTTCGTATGGTGGCAAGTGAGCGCGGGGTGGTAATTCCTGCAGGCGTGATGGGGAAGTGGAAAACTGCAATTACCCTCATAAGCATGTGTGTATCACTGTTTGCCTACGCGCTCGATCCTAGCTTTATGGTTTGGGGTATCTCTCTTTATGTACCTATGGAGCTGACGGGCAGCATCTTGATGTATGTCGCTGTTGTCTTTACGATAGTAAGTGGACTTCAGTATGTTGCTGAGTCCAAGAAGCTTTTGGTAGATGAAGCATAACGTTTAGTTGGATTATCTGGAGGTTAGCTATGTATACTGAAGAAATCAATGCTTTAGCGTTTGAAGTAATTACGCTCGCACGCCAGAAGGGGTATACCCTCGGATGTGCCGAGTCTTGTACGGGAGGCCTTCTGGCAGGTGGCCTTACGGACGTATCGGGAGCATCCGCTGTTTTTAAGGGCGGCGTTGTAAGTTACGCAAACGAGGTAAAGCAAAACATTTTGAAGGTAACCTCCGAAACTCTCTGTGAGGTTGGCGCGGTTTCTGAGCGTTGTGCTTCAGAGATGGCACACGGTGCGGCACGTTCTCTCGATGTAGATACTGCTGTTAGCACAACAGGTATTGCAGGACCTTCCGGAGGCACAGCAGAAAAGCCTGTTGGAACCGTATGTTTTGGTATCTACGCCCAAAAATCGGGCAGCGTATGGACCGAAACCTTCACTGAGCACTTTGAGGGAAATCGTGATGAGGTACGTCTTTGCGCTGTAAAGTTTGCCCTCAACCTCTATAAAGAGTTCCTCTTGAACGCTGATTAATACTTACGAATCTCACCGCTTTCTCAGATTTATCTCTGTTGGAAGATGGTGAGATTTTTGATAAATTTTAGTTATATATCGCCCTGTATGATGTCCTTAATGTGCTTGACATCGAACGGATGTTCTACTAATCTAATGCACGTATTAGGACAAGGAGTCTTCAATGGTAAAGAAACCAACGTCAGCTCGCACTATTAACGAGAAATCCTATGGTGATGAGCGCGATAAAATCCTCGAATCAACAACTGATGAAATCGTAAAGCGCTTTGGAAAAGGTGCCATCATGAAGTTTGGAGATGGCGGTCCTAATCTAGAGGTTGAAGCTATCCCGACAGGAGCTCTAGCTCTCGATGCTGCTTTGGGAATCGGAGGCGTTCCTCGAGGACGTATCATTGAGGTGTATGGACCTGAATCATCAGGTAAAACTACGCTTGCACTCGAGATTTTGGCAGAGGCACAAAGCATGGGAGGCATTGTTGCGTTTATTGACGCTGAGCATGCCCTCGATCCTGTGTATGCTGCTTGCATCGGTGTGGATATCGATGAGGTTCTCATTTCCCAGCCAGATACCGGTGAGCAGGCACTTGAAATTTGCGACATGCTCGTTTGTAGTGGTGCTGTTGACGTTGTAGTTGTCGACTCGGTAGCTGCTCTTGTACCTCGCGCTGAGATTGAGGGAGAGATTGGCGATACGACAGTGGGCCTTCAGGCTCGTCTTATGAGCCAAGCTCTTCGTAAGCTTGCTGGTAGTCTGTCTAAGTCAAAGACTACCTGTATCTTCATCAATCAGCTTCGTGAGAAGATTGGAGTCATGTTCGGAAATCCAGAGACGACTCCTGGTGGACGTGCACTTAAGTTCTTCTCTTCCGTACGTATGGATATCCGACGCAAAGACACCATTAAAGAAAAGGGTGAGATTGTTGGAAATCGCGTTGGAGTCAAGATTGTAAAGAACAAGGTAGCTCCACCATTTAAGCAGTGTGAGTTCGACATTATGTATGGTGAGGGCATCTCCAAAGAGGGATGTGTCCTTGACATGGGTATTGACTACGGCATTGTGAATAAGTCTGGTGCTTGGTATACCTATGGCGATGAGCGTCTTGGTCAAGGTCGCGAAAATGCAAAGGAATTCTTGCGTCAAAACCCTCAGTACCTTCAGACGATTGAGGCTCAGGTGCGCGAGGCCTGTGGTTTGCCTGCAGTAGCTCCTGATTTTATATCCACCAACGTTGACGATCATGAAGAGTAGTCGCACGGCAGTAGCGCTTCAAATCATACATACGTCGAGCTTCTGTGCGCAGAAGTCCCGTGCGGGGCTTTCTATTACCTGGAGCGATCAGGACACAGATGAGCGAAGCGTTGCCAAGGACACGGCTCGCCTTATGTCGAATCATAAGAGTCAGGCTTTAGGTCTTAGCGAAGGGGAGTTCGACGAGCTTCTGGGTCGTCTGGATTGTGAGGCCTGTTGGCTCAAGCTTTTAAGCTTGCTCAAACGACGTGACTATGCAACCTTTGAGGTTAGATTGAAGCTTAAAGCTTATGGCTTTCAGGATGCCTCGATTGAACACGCTTCTGACGAGGCGCTCAAACGCAAGTTTTTGTACGATGAGCGTTTTGCGAGGGCGTTCGTAATCAGTAAGATGCATGGTGGCTGGGGAAAGATTCGCATTGAGCGTTCTCTGAGGGAAAAGGGTATTGATATTGCTCAGTACCAGGAGCTTTTAGATATGCTCAACGATGAGTCTGAATACCAGAGAGCTTGTGAGATAGCACGTCGCCGGGCAATTCCTCGCACAAATCCCGAGCAGAAGTTGATTCGCTACCTTGTGGGTCGGGGATTTAGCTATCCTGTGGCATCGAGCGCTGTTCGAGATAGTGTTCAATTTGATAAAGATTAGTACAATTAAACTCAGTGAATTTATTCAAAAGTCCTCATAAATTGCATGGTGTAAGTATGCAGAGATATTCAGAATTCACCTTAATATAATTGACAAGTAGAACAATAGTTCATATTATTGAATAGTCATTGAGTTTTTCTCGTTCAGCTTAAGGCTGACGATTTTATATATAGTTTTTATTTTATACCTCGTCATTTATTGCTGTCGAGAACCCCTCTTTGATGGGTTCTGTTTTGGCATGGGCCAAAACGGTCTCCTGAACACTTATTTCTTAACAAATTAATAGGAGAAACATGGACAGTACTGTACTTGGGATCGTAGCTGCATCCCTCATCGCGGCATTGATTGCTGTTCTCATTACTGCAAAGTACATGAGCAGCAAGCGCAATGCAAAAGTTGTTGAAGCTGAACAGAAGGCTCAGGAGGCTGAGCGATTCTTAGCAGAGGCACGCAAGAAATCAGATCAAATTAAGCAAAATGCCAAGCGCGACGCTGAAACCTTGAAGAAGGAAGCTGTGCTTGAGGCTAAGGAAGAGATCATCAAGCTCAAGAGCGTATCTGAGGAAGAGGAGAAGGCTCGCAAGGCTGAAATCCACGCACTCGAAAAGCGTATGCTTCAGCGTGAGGAGTCCCTTGACCGCCGCAACGATACTCTCGACCGCCGTGAGCACCAGCTCTCTGGCCTTCAGAGCTCTCTCGATAAGAAGTCTAACGAGATTGATACTTTGTACAACAAGCAGGTAGAGGAGCTTGAGCGCATCGCTGAGCTTACCTCTGAAGATGCTCACGTTGAGCTTTTGGAGCGTGTAAAGAAAGACACTATCCGCGAGCAGGCTCAAATCATTCGCGACAGCGAGCAGAAGGCAAAGATGACTGCCGATAAGAAGGCTCGTGAAATCATCACCACTGCTATCCAGCGTTGTGCTGCAGATCAGGCAGGAGAGATTACCGTAACTTCTGTTCACATTCCATCTGATGACCTCAAGGGTCGCATCATTGGACGTGAAGGCCGCAATATTCGTACCTTCGAGCAGGTAACAGGTGTATCTCTCGTCATTGACGACACTCCTGAGACTGTTGTTCTTTCCTCATTCGATCCAGTTCGCCGTGAGACCGCTCGCGTAACTCTCGAGAACCTCATTGCTGATGGTCGTATTCATCCAGCTCGCATCGAAGAGATGCACAAGAAGGCTGAGGCTCTCGTTAACGAGCGCGTTATCGAAGCTGGTGAGCAGGCAGCATTTGACTGCGGTATGCACGACTTGCATCCTGAGGTCATTAAGACCCTCGGATCTCTTCGCTACCGTACTTCTTATGGTCAGAATGTTCTTCAGCACTCCGTACAGGTTGCTAACCTCTGTGAGATTATGGCATCTGAGCTCGGAATTGACGGATACCTCGCTAAGCGCGCAGGTCTTCTTCACGATATTGGAAAAGCAATTGACCACGAGATTGAAGGTCCTCACGCAGTAATCGGAGCTGACCTTTGCCGTCGCCACGGCGAGAAGGACATCGTCGTTCACGCTATTGAGGCTCACCACGCAGACATCGAGCCTGCAACCATCCTCGACTACCTCGTAATGAGTGCAGATGCGATTTCTGCTGCTCGTCCTGGTGCTCGTCGTGAGAGTGCAGAAGCTTACATTAAGCGTCTTGAGAAGCTTGAGGAAATCTCTAATGCTCACGAGGGTGTTGAGAGGACTTATGCAATGCAGGCAGGCCGTGAGCTTCACGTTATGGTTCAGCCTGAGAAGATTAGCGATAATGAGGCAATCGTATTGGCTCACGATATTGCAACTCAGATTGAAACTGAGATGGAGTATCCAGGTCAGGTTAAGGTTGTTGTCATCCGCGAATCACGAGCTGTTGATTTGGCTAAATAAAGGAATGATATGTCTGAAGCATCAAGTCTTATTGATTTTGTAGCTCAGGTTAACGGAGAAGAAAATCTTCGTGTCGAAGAAAACCTTGGAGAAGGATTTGTTCGACTTCGCGTCGCCGAAGCTGAAAGGCGACAAGCAAAACATGATATTCGTTGCGTTGAGGATATCATCGTAGAGATGCTTCGCAACTGCCGAGATGCAGGAGCCCAGCACATCTTCGTCGCAACGAATAAAGAAGATATCACCAGAACCATTGTCATGCTTGACGATGGTTCTGGTATTCCTGTTCATATGCAAGATACTATCTTTGACGCTCGTGTTACCTCAAAGCTCGAAACCATCCATATGGATAAGTGGGGCATACATGGTCGTGGTATGGCTTTGTATTCCATCAAGCAAAATACGGTTTCTGCTGAGGTAATGAGCAGCGGAGCTGGTCTTGGAGCTTCCATTCGTGTTGTGTGCAACACGCAGAATTTGCCTGAGAAGAAAGATCAGTCAACCTGGCCTGAAGTCTCCAAAGACGAGGCGGGAAATCAGCAGGTAAGTAGAGGTCCTCATAACATTATTCGTACGTGTTGCGAATTTGCCCTTGAGGAGAAATCAAGCGTGACCGTCCACATTGGATCTCCGGCTGAGATTGTGGCTGCTATTCGTTTGTTTCACAAGCCTCAATCGATGGGGTCTGAGGTCTTCTTTATAGACAACCTCACCGAACTTCCTGTTCTGGATAGAATTGTGATGGCAGCTGATATTCAAGAGCTCAAAAGCGTTACCGAGGAACTTGGACTTCAGATTTCCGAGCGTACCCTCCATCGCATCTTGGCTCATCAGGTAACTCCAGCATCAAATGTAGTTCATAAGCTCCTTCATACTGATGAAGGTTCTCAAAAGCAAATTGATCTTCTTAAGGATAGGCGAGGGCTCAAGATTTCCAAGGATGATATTGAGGAATTCTCCCTGCATATGGAACGAGAGTTTTCAGACCTTGCTCATAAGTACTATTTGCAGCTTGCAAAAGATCCAAAGGTACGCGTCTCTAAAAATCGCATTACGGTTACCTTTGAGATCGATAATATGGACTAAATCCAACTCACACTACATCGAACATTAACTGAACTACATTCACAAAGAGGAACAATGGACTGTCTAAAAGTTTCAAGTAAATCTTCACCATCCTCGGTTGCAGGTGCAATTGCGGGAATGGTTAAGGATAATGTTGAGGTTAATCTCCAGTGCGTAGGTGCTGGAGCTGTCAATCAGGCTATGAAGGCTGTGGCTATCGCTCGAGGATTTTTGATCCCTTGCGGATATGACATCTCAGTTGCGCCTGTATTCTCTGAAATTGAAATCGATGGAACTGCTCGCACTGCCCTTAAGCTTGCGGTATATGTTCACACCGTAACCCTTTCTTCAACTCATGCGCAGCAAAGCGCTTGTTAAAGTAGCTCATAATTTATTAAAGGATATCTATGGAAAATCTTTCTCAGCTCGTTGGTAAGACATATTTTGTACGTACCTTCGGATGCCAGATGAATATGCATGACTCAGAGCGTGTTGCTGGTCTTTTGGAATCAAAGGGCTGTATTGCTGTCGATCACCCAAACTTCGCAGACATCGTTGTCTACATGACCTGCTGTGTTCGTGAAAACGCAGATCAGAAGCTCTATGGACAGGTAAGCGCTATGGTGAGCGCTCCTCAGTCACCTTCAGGCAAGCGCGTTGTTTGCATTGGTGGATGTATTGCTCAGCGCGATGGTGAAACCATTCGCAAGCACATGAAGAATGTTGATGTTGTATTTGGAACTCAGGCAATCGGACGTATGCCAGCTATGGTTGCAAATGCTTTTGATCAGAAAGAAAAAGCACTTCTTTCCGATACTGTAGAGGACTACTCAGGATTCTCTACTGACCTTCCATCCAAGCGCGAGCGCAAGGTACACGCTTGGGTGCCTATCATGACCGGATGCAATAACTTCTGTACCTACTGCATCGTTCCTCATGTTCGAGGCAGGGAAGTATCACGTCCTATCGAAGACATCGTTCGTGAGTGTGAGGCTCTTGTAGCCGATGGCGTTCGTGAGATTACCCTTTTGGGTCAGAACGTAAATTCTTACGGAAAGAATATCTACGGAGAGCACTGCTTCGGCAAACTCTTGCGTGAGGTTGGAAAGACGGGCATTGAGCGTATACGTTTTACCAGCTCAAACCCACATGACCTCGATGATGATATTATTGCTGCTATGGCTGAGGTTGATGCTGTTATGCCTCATCTTCACCTTGCAGTTCAGTCTGGAAGTGACGATGTCTTGCATCGTATGAACCGTAAGTACACTTCTCAAGAGTACATTGACCTCGCACACAAGCTTCAGGAAAATGTACCAGGACTGTCTCTTACCACCGACATTATCGTTGGTTTCCCAGGAGAGACCGAGGAGGACTTCCAAGATACCCTCAAGCTCGTAGAGGCTGTTAAGTTCAACTCTGCCTTTACCTTCATTTACTCACCTCGTGAGGGAACTCCAGCTGCTGAATGGGAGATTGGAGCTACTCATGAGGAGATTCAAGATCGCTTTGATAGGCTTGTAGAGGCTGTTCAGGAAAATGCTTATATCGCAAATCAGCGTGAGCTCAATACCCGCGTTGAGGTGCTTGTAGAGGATGTATCCAAGAAAGACGAGACCATCCTTATGGGCCACAGCGAGAAAAACGTTACCGTTCACTTCCCAATGCCTGAGGGATACACTGCTCAGGAGCTTTTCGGAAAGCTCGTTCAGGTTGACATTGAGGAAGCTAAGACTTGGTACCTTAAGGGTCAGATGGTAGGTGAGCCTCGCTAATGGAGCAGGTTGTAGCTTTTGTTGGCCCTACCGCGTCAGGAAAAAGTTCACTTGCAGACAACCTTG
>RCNH01000428.1_pt1 | contig 17737 bp, 15 predicted proteins | sample 2041161 | NCBI WGS metagenome assembly RCNH01 (sample SAMN09708215, study PRJNA481090) | Feces metagenome, whole genome shotgun sequencing project. | biome: feces | host: Leptonychotes weddellii | place: Antarctica: Sion Island | collected 2010-03-01 | reverse complement strand
TTGAGAAACTCACCGATGTATTGTCGGAGGAGTTCGAAATCGAAAAGGATGAAATTACGGCGGAGTCGTCACTCAAGGAGACCTTTGGTCTCGACAGTCTCGATTTGGTCGATGTGGTGGTGCTGATTCACGACAACTTCGGCATCAAACTCCAGGGACCCGACTTCGCAGGTGTGAAGACCTTTGGCAACTTCTGTGATTTAATCCTTCGCAAACTGCATGAGTCAGAAGCCTAAAGATTGGACGGGGAAGTCGAGGGGCGGTTATACGGGGTATATGATATTCATATTCCTTATCCGTAAAATCGGCCTTCGGGCGGCCTATGTCCTCTTGGGTTTTGTCTCTGTTTATTTTATTCCGTTTGCGCCCTCGGCCACAGTCGCCATGTGGGACTACTACCGCCGCTCGCTGAAACGCGGCAGGTGGCAGAGTATGTGGAGAATCGTGCGCCACTACTACCTCTTCGGTCAGACGATTATCGACCGTATAGCGGTGGAGAACGGCATGGGCAATCGCTTCACCTACAAATTCGACAACTATGAACCCACTCGCCGACTCTTTGATGAGGGGCGTGGCGTGGTGATGATTGGTGCTCACTTCGGAGCGCCTGTCATGGGTGCCGACTTCTTCGGCAAGTATGCCGACCGTATGAATCTGGTGATGTACGATGCCGAGCACAAGAGAGTCAAGGTGGCGTTGGACCGCTTCGGTCAGAAACTGGCGTTGAGGGTCATTCCCGTGGGAGAAGACCCCTTGGCGAGCATTCTCGACATCAAGGCGGCATTGGACCGAAAGGAGTGTGTCAGCTTCATGGGTGACCGCTTCCTGAAGGGAAACCGCACCTTCGAAGCCGAGTTCATGGGACGCAAGGCATCATTCCCCCAAGGACCTTTCCTCATTGCGGAGAAGATGCGTGTGCCGGTGATTTTCTACTTCTCCACCCGCGAGAAGCACCGCACCTATCATTTCCGTTTCCATGTCATCGAACCCGGTGAGGGAGGACGCCGTGACGGAAGACGTTGTTTCGAGGCTTTCGTGCCCCTGCTTGAGCGTGAGGTGAGAAAAACCGAGGGACAATGGTTTAATTTTTATAAATTTTGGAAATAAGGATGAAATTACCGCAATCCATAGCTAAAGTATATTCCGAGGAGCAGTTCTCGACCACCGAAGCCCAACACCGCGCGCAGGAGATTGCCTGGGGACCTATTGTCTTTCAAGTGTCGCGACTGATGATTAAGTTGGGCATCTTCGACTACCTCGACCAAAGCGAGGAGGGCCACACCATGGAGGAAATTGTCGCCCACACGGGCTTGAGCCGCTATGCCGTGCAGGTGCTGCTCGAGTCGTCGCTCACGGCACAGACCGTGCTGTTGAAGGGCGACAGGTTCGTGATTTCGAAGACGGGCTGGTTCTTGCTGAACGATCCCATGTCGAAGGCCAACATCAACTTCAACCACGATGTCAATTATATGGGTCTTTTCGATTTGGAGGAGGCCTTGAAGAACGGTAAACCCGAGGGCTTGAAGCGCATGGGTGACTGGAAGACCATCTACGAGGGTCTCTCGCAGTTGGAACCCCGGGTGCAGGAAAGCTGGTTTGGTTTCGACCACTTCTACTCCGACCACTCGTTCAAGGAGGCGTTGGAGATTGTCTTCTCAAAGCCCGTTCACAAGTTGTTGGACGTGGGTGGAAATACGGGACGCTGGGCACAGCAGTGCGTGGCGCACGACAAGGAGGTGAAGGTAACCATCATGGACTTGCCCTCACAGTTGGAGATGATGCAGCGCGCCGTGGCCGGCAAGGAAGGTGCAGAACGTATCAACGGCCACCCTGCCGATTTGCTCGATGTGCAGACCCGCTTCCCCGAAGGCTATGACGCCATCTGGATGAGTCAGTTCTTGGACTGCTTCTCCGAGGAGGAGGTGACCTCTATTTTGGGTCGTGCGGCAGTGTCGATGAACGAAGATTCGCGACTCTATATTATGGAGACCTTCTGGGACAGACAGAAGTACCCCACTGCTTCGTATTGCCTGGCGCAGACTTCTGTCTATTTCACTGTCATGGCTAACGGCAACAGCAAGATGTACTATTCGGGCGATATGGAGCGTTGTGTCGGCACGGCAGGCCTTCAGGTGGAGAAAATCTACGACGGGCTGGGCTTCGGACACAGCATCATGGTTTGTAAAATCAAGTAGGCATGAAACCGCTCTACAACAGAGATAACATCACCGAGCTGATACCCCAGCGCGCCCCGATGATTGAGGTGGACGACTTCTGCGGAATTGACGCCGAGGGTGTCGCCCTGTCGCGATTGGAAGTGCGAGCCGACAACCTTCTGGTGGAGGAAAACCACCTCTCGGTGGAGGGACTCACCGAACACATGGCGCAGTCGGCGGCAGCGCGTGCCGGCTATTTGGCCGTAAGTAAGGGCGAAGAGGTGCATCTGGGATTCATTGGTGCGGTCAATGGCCTCACGGTGGGCAGACTGCCGCTCGTGGGCGAGGTGCTGACCACATCGGTTGAGGTTGTTGAGGAGGTGATGAACATCGCCCTTATCGCTGTCAAGAGTTGTGTCGGCGAGGAGGAGGTGGCCTCATGTCGAATGAAAATTTATACGGAGGAGTAGCATGAAAAAACAGCACCGCGAAGCTGCATTGGTCAATGAAACTTCCGTCAGGGTTCGTTTTTCGGAGGTCGATTCCATGCGTGTTGTCTGGCACGGAGAGTATATCCGCTATTTCGAGGATGGACGCGAGGAGTTCGGACGGCGTTTTGCAGGCATCGGTTACGATGACATAGCCCGTTCGGGGTATCTTGCCCCCGTTGTGGAGGCCAATTTGCAGTACAAAAGTCCTCTCAGAGTGAACGACACGGCCATCATCGAAACCCGATACATCGACTCCGAGGCAGCCAAGATATGTTTCGAATACACCATACGTAGAGGAAGTGACGGCGAAGTGGTCGCCACAGGTTCTACGATGCAGGTTTTTGTCGATCAGAACTATGAGTTGATACTCCTGCAACCCGACTTTTTTGCAGCATGGAGAAAGAGATGGATCAAGTAAAGATATATTTGGGTGCCGACTGCATCATCAGCTCTTTGGGCCACACCACAGAGGAGAACGTGGCGCAGATTATGGCGTGCCGTTCGGGTATTGGTGTGGTTGATGACCCCACGATTTTCGAACGCTCCTTTCCGGCAGGACGCATCGCCCATGAGGAAGATGCCGATAGCGAGACTCCCCGACTGGAGCGTCTCTTGCAAAAGGCGGTGGAGAGTGTCTTGAAAAGTTCGGGCGTGTCGCCCCACTCTCCGCGAACGGGACTCATGGTGGCCACCACGAAAGGCAATGTAGATTTCTTGTCGCGCGAACCCAAACCCGATGAGCGTTGTTTCCTGTTCGAGACCGCCGAAAGAGTGGCTCGTGCGCTGGGCTTTGTTGCAACACCCAAGGTGATATCCAATGCCTGCATATCGAGTCTGGCGGCGATGATTGTCGCCCGCAGGGAGATATTGTCGGGTCGTTATGATCATGTGATTGTTGTGGGAGGAGATATCCTCACGCAATTTGTGGTGGAGGGCTTCCAGTCCTTCAAATCGGTGAGCGAGCAGGTCTGCCGCCCCTACGATGCATCGCGTGACGGTCTGTCGCTGGGTGAAGCCTGCGGAGCGTTGTTGCTGACTACCGATGTCACGAAAGCCGGAGTAGGCAGAGTGATGTTGGCAGGAGGTGCGATGACCGAAGACGCCAACCACCTCTCTGCCCCCTCACGTACGGGCGAGGAACTGGCTACGGCCATGCAGCTGGCCATGCGTGAAGCCGGTGTCACAGCGGCGGAGATTGATGCCGTCAATGCACACGGCACAGCCACCCGTTACAATGACGAGATGGAGAGCAAGGCGCTGGCGGTGGCAGGATTGAGCGACAAGCCGTTGAACAGCTTTAAACCCTACATCGGGCACACATTGGGAGCTTCGGGTGTGGTGGAAGCCATTTTGTCGGCAGAGCAGATACGCCGCAGTGTGGTCTTCGCAACACCGGGCTACCGCGAGTGTGGTGTGCCGCAACCCGTCAATGTCGAGAGCCGTCACCGTGAGATGAGGATTTCAACGATGGTGAAGAGTGCTTCGGGATTTGGTGGTTGCAATGCCGCCATTGTGTTAAGTCGCGACCACGAGGGACAGCCTCTCACGGAGCGCAATGTTGAGATAAAGACCGTGCGCAACTTCTCCATGGAGGGGAGCGGTGATTTCGCCGAGCGCATACGTGCGGAATATAAGGCTTTGGGCAGTGCCAATCTTAAATTCTTCAAGATGGATAATCTTGCGAAATTGGGATATGTGGCAGTCGAAAAGCTGCTTCGTGACGATAAGGTGGCAGAGCGTTGGGGTGCTTACAGAGTGGGTATTATCCTCGGTAATCACTCCTCATCGTTGGATACCGACATCCGTCACCAGCGCATCGTGGAGTCGCACCCCGAGGAGGGGGCATCGCCTGCGGTGTTTGTCTACACACTGCCCAACATTGTCATTGGCGAGATGTCTATCCGCCACGGCATCAAGGGCGAGGGGCTCTTTTTCGTGGAGTCTTCCGCCGAAGGAAGCGGAGCGGAGGAGTATGCCCGCCAACTGATAAAAAACGACATTCTCGATGCAGCGATTACCGGCTGGTGCGAATGTCTTGAAGATAATTATTCGGTAAATATAAAATTGATAGAAAAGATATGAAAGAGCAACTTGTAAAGGAATTGAAGGAGGAGATTATCGAAGCATTGAACCTGGAGGACATCACTCCCGATGATATTGACGCTTCGGCTCCCCTGTTCCGTGACGGTTTGGGTCTCGACTCGATTGATGCCCTCGAAATCGTGATTATCCTCGATAAGAAATACGGTATCAAGCTGGCCAACCCCCAGGAGAACAAGGAGATATTCTACTCGGTGGATACACTGGCCGATTTCGTGGAGAAGAACCGTACAAAATAACAGACCATGCATATTGCAGTTAGCGGTGTCGGTGTGATTTCCGCCACGGGAACGGGTGTCGGGGAGAACATGAAGGCGATGAAGGAGGGACGCAGCGGCGTGGGACAACTCACGCTCTTCGAGTCGCGTCACCATGTGCCGGTCGGAGAGGCGAAATACTCCGACGAGGAGTTGTGTCGCCTGCTGGAGATTACTCCCCGAAAGCCGATTTCGCGTACCGCGTTGTTGGGTATGGCAGCTGCCAAAGAGGCACTTTGCGATGCCGCTCCGGCGCAGGATTTGCGCATAGGTCTGGTCTCTGCCACCTCGGTGGGCGGTATGGATTTGACGGAGCGTTTCTTCGTTGATTTCATGCGTGACGAAGCCGCGGGCGATGTCGATGTAGTCAGAGAGCACGACCCCCGAAAAAGCACTTCACACATCGCTTCCTATTGCGGGATCAAGGGCTTCACGACGACCCTCAGCACTGCCTGTTCATCGGCAGCCAATGCCATTATCTATGCCGCACGCCTTATCGAGAACGACATCTGCGATGTGGTGGTGGCAGGAGGTTGTGACGCACTGTCACGATTTACGCTCAACGGCTTCTTTGCGCTGGGCATTCTCGATGACAGGGCGTGTCGTCCGTTTGACGAATCTCGCCGGGGACTGAATCTGGGTGAGGGCGCAGGCTACATTGTTTTGCAGCGTGCCGACACCCTGGGCAAAGCACCCTACTGCTACCTTACGGGTTATGCCAACGCCAACGATGCATTTCACCAGACGGCCTCATCGCCCGATGGTGAGGGGGCGTATCGAGCCATGGCAGAAGCTCTGCAAATGGCAGGTGTCGCAAAGGAGGAGGTCGATTATATCAACGTGCACGGCACAGGCACACCCAACAACGATGCTGCCGAAGCCACGGCACTCGTCCGTCTGTTTGGTGACACTCTGCCACCGTTCAGCTCCACAAAGCCCTTCACGGGGCACACGCTGGCGGCTGCCGGAGGTATCGAGGCTGTCTATGCCGTGCTGGCTGTCAAATATGGTGTGCGCTACCCCAATCTCAACTTCGGTGAGCCGATGCAGGCAACACCCCTGCGTCCCTGCACCGTGTGGAGTGAGGGCGTGGAGAACCGTCATGTGATGAGCAACTCTTTCGGTTTCGGAGGAAATGACTCTTCGTTAATATTTTCGCAGCGATGAAATTTTATTTGCATAAAGTGGCTGTCTCGACAGATGCTTCGGCCGATTTCAAGACTATCGTTCCCAACGCCATGATACGCAGACGAATGAGCCGTATTGTCAAAGACGGTGTCATTGCCGCCGCATCGGCTATGGAGGGGATGACTCCCGATGCCATACTCACGGCCACGGCCTACGGCTGTCTGGCCGACAGCGAGAAGTTTCTCCGCAGCGTCATCGAGAGTGACGAGGAGCTGCTGCCACCCACGCCGTTTATCCAATCGACCTTCAACACGGTGGGCGCTGCCATTGCCCTGCTGGGGGAAAACCACTGCTATAACATGACCTACACCCACGGAGGGGGCAGTTTCGAATCGGCATTGCTCGATGCCACCATGTTGCTCAACGAATGGGGCGATGAGGGCGCGAAACGCCAAATTCTGGTGGGAGCCGTTGATGAGATGACCCCGACACTCCACACACTGATGGAGCGGTTGGGTATGCACGATGTGCCCGACAACTACGGTGCATTTTTCTTCCGTGTGTCGGGTCGCGTTGAGGGGGCTTGTGCCGAGGTGGAACTCATGCCCCGAACCGATGGAAACACCCTTTCCACAGCGCATTGTGAGGCCGATACCCTGCGCCTTGCCCGTGAAATGTACACGGCAGTGAGCCAGAGGAAAAACGCAATGCTTGAGGGGGAATACTTTAAAATAGAAGTAAAATGCTTGTAGGTGCTCTGCTGACGGCTGCTCTTGCCGCTTCGTCCGTGTGGGTTTACCGCACATCTTTTTGCATCTCCTCGCGCCGATGGGTCAAGGCCCTCTGTCGCAAGGAGACCGGGGAGCGTGTGGTGGCCATCACCTTCGATGACGGTGTGGAGCAACGGCTGACCCCACAGGTACTCGATATCCTTCGACAGCGAGAGGTGGAAGCCTGCTTCTTTGTGGTGGGTGACAGAGCCGACGGCAATATTCTGCGCCGTATGGTGGCGGAGGGGCATGTTATCGGAAACCACACCCTCCACCACGGAGGTTGGGACCCTTTCCTCTCCTCGCGCGAGATGATTGACAACGCCCGACAGTGTGATGAAGCCATCTACACGGCAACGGGACTCATGCCCCGTCTGTTCCGCCCTCCTTTCGGTGTCACGAACCCCATGATTGGACGAATGGTTCGCGAACGGGGCTATACGGTCATCGGCTGGAGCATTCGTTCGCTCGACACCATGGGGGGCAGTCGTGAGGAGGTGGTGGAGCGCATCCGCCAAAGATTGCACCCCGGAGCGGTCATCTTGTTGCATGACAATCGCGAGGGTGCACCCGAACTGCTCTCGGCCCTGCTCGATGTATTGGCAGAGGAGGGATATGGCGTCAAGCGTGTGGACAAACTCTTTGAAACAGAACCTTATGAAGTTAAGAAATAGAATATTGATGACCTTGGCACTGCTCATGTCATGTGGTGCAGGTTACGCACAAGGCACCTTGCAGGAGCGATTCATGCAGGAGCTGCAGGCCAAGAGTGCGCAGGTGCAGACTATCGTCTGTGACTTTGTGCAACTCAAACACAACTCCATGCTGGCTGATGATGTGAAGAGCCACGGCAAATTCCGATTCAAACGCCCCTCGAAATTGTCGCTGACCTATGATGCACCGCAGGGCGACCGCATCGTCATGGGTGAGGAGAATTTCGAGATTGTGGCTGCCGGCACGCACAGTGTCGTGAAGATAGCATCGAATCCCCTTTATGCACAGTTGCAGGAGATTTTTGCCGCCTGCTTTTCGGGTGACATTACGGCATTCACCAACGGTAACGATTTCAGTTGCGAGGAGCACGCCACGGGTTACACCGTTCACATCGTCCCCGACAACAAGCGCGCCAAGCGTTATATCTCGGAGATTGTACTGACCTTCTCGAAGGAGGATATGTTGCTCGACGAGTTGCGTATCATCGAGAAGACAGGCAACTATACGCAGTATGTATTTAAGTCGCGCCGCACGAATGTCGCCGTGTCGGATGCCATATTCGAAGGTTCACGTTAAGAAGAGATAACGATGCTGGAAGGACTTTTTACCATAGAGAATATCACCTCCACGGAGGAGGGTTTGACGGCGCAGTTGCGTCTTGATGCTTCATACGCGGTCTTCGAGGGACATTTCCCCGAGCGACCGGTCTTGCCGGGCGTGTGTCAGATGTATGCCCTGCGCGAGGTGTTGAGCCGTTTCCACGGCCGCGAGATGCAGTGGGAGTCGGTGCGCGACCTCAAATTTCTGAGTCCTGTTCTTCCGCCCGAAGATGTGGAATTGACCCTTTCGGTGAAAGAGACACCCGCGGAGGAGGGTAAATTGAAAATAGATGCTGTTCTTGCCACGCAAACAGCCAAAAAAACAAAAATTAGAGCTATATTTGTATAATGACCTCAGAGAGGAATATACAAGAAAAGATGCGCCTGCTGAAGTGCGCTGTGATGATCCCGACATATAACAATGCCGGGACTATTTGCCATGTGATAGAGGGTGTCAAAGCCTATTGTCGGGATATTATCGTCATCGATGACGGCTCGACGGATGCCACCCCACAACTGCTCGACGGAGTGGAGGGCATCATCCGCACGGGTTACACCCCCAACCGCGGAAAGGGGCGCGCCATACGTTGCGGATTGAAGTGTGCCGCACAACACGGCTTTGACTATGTGATTTCGATTGATGCCGACGGGCAACACTATCCCGATGACATTCCCTCGTTTGTCGAGGAGCTGGAGCGCAGCCCCGAGAGCCTCATCATCGGTGCGCGCTCGCTCACGGCCGAGAATATGCCCTCGAAGAATACTTTTGCCAACAAGTTCTCCAATTTCTGGTACCATTTCGAGACGGGACAGCGTCTGGAGGACACCCAGTCGGGCTTCCGCCTCTACCCTGTCCGAGCATTGAGCAAGATGCACTTCTTCACCTCGCGGTATGAGTTCGAGGTGGAGGTCATCGTAAGGGCTGCATGGCGCGGAATAGAGGTGAAGAATATTCCCATAAAGGTCTATTATCCTCCCGAGGGCGAGCGTGTGACCCACTTCCGTCCGGGTGTGGATTTCACCCGTATCTCGATACTCAACACCTGTCTGGTGACCTACGCCCTGCTCATCTACTATCCTTTCCGATTCCTGAAGTGGTTGCGCTGGGAGAATGTCAAAGGCTTCATCGACCGCCACATTATCCACTCCAAAGAGAGCAACCACCTCATGGCGCTGTCTGTGGCATGGGGCGTGCTGTGGGGCATGATGCCCGTGTGGGGCTGGCAGGGAATAGTGGCTGTGGCTACGGGTTGCTTTATGAAGTTGAACAAGGTGGTGACCTTTGCCGCCACCAACATCAGTGTGCCGCCCATGATACCGCTGATTCTCTATGGCGGCTATGCGCTGGGCGGTGTGATATTGGGTCTTCCCATTACGATTTCATTCCGCGACATCACCTGGGAGTCGCTGGCCGGTTCATTGGTGCAATATGGTGTGGGCAGTGTCGTGCTGGCGGTGGCTGCCGCTTTGATAGTCTATCCCCTCTGCCGTCTGCTGTTCCGCATCTTCAAACGTAATATGAAGGAGTCATGACGCGATTTTTCCTTTCGATATACGATTATTTCAGCACACGAAGGTCTCTGCTCTTTTCGTTGACGATGCTGGTGGTGGCGTTGCTTACGCTACTGGCTACCAAGGTGAAGTTCGACGAAAACATCACCGACATATTCCCGAAGACACAGGCGGGAGAGAATATGTCGATGGTCTTCAAGAATCTGAAATCGAAGGACCGTATTCTGGTGCTCTTTTCAGCCCGTGGGGAGGAAACCACACAGGAAGACCTCATCGAGGCGTGTGATGATTTCGCCTTCCAGCTCACCGAATCTCCCGTCAAGAAGGACATCCGCCGACTCACCACCACGGTGGGCAGCAACGAGATTTCGCGTACCACGGAGTTTATCTACGACTACCTCCCCGTGTTCCTTACCGAGGAGGATTATTCGCGTATCGACTCCCTGCTCGACAAGGACGCCCTTCGGGAGGTCATGCGTTGCAACTATCAGCGTATGCTCTCGCCCGTGGGTATCGGATTGAGCAACTTTATCGCGCGCGACCCTCTGGGTATTGCCGGAGAGACGCTCGGCGAATTGCAGAATTTCAACCCCTCACTGTCGTATTGTCTCAGTGAGGACCACATCTTCTCGGCCGACAAATCCACCTGTATTCTCATTCTCGAATCGGTACACGCCGGCAGTGATACGGTGGGCAACGATGCACTGGTCGAGATGCTTGACACTCTGGTTGAGCGCAACAACAGCGACAAAATAGAGGTGGCCTATTTCGGTACACCTGCCATTGCGGTCTATAACGCCCGACAGATAAAGAGTGATATGTACATCACCATGTCGGTGGCTTTGTTGTTGATTGTGCTGGCCATCTCGCGCACCTTCCGCAAAAGGTGGTCGGTGTTGCTCATCACCCTGCCCGTTTGCTTCGGCGGTCTCTTTGCGCTGGGTGTCATTGCCCTCACCACGGGACACATCTCCCTTATTGCCGTGGGCGCGGGGGCTGCGGTGTTTGGTATAGCATTCAGCTACTCCACTCATGTGGTGTGCCATTCCAACCATACCACCAATCTCCGCGATATTGTCGAGGAGCTGGCCTACCCCATGGTAGTTGGTAGTTTCACGACCATCGGTGCATTTGTAGGACTGATGTTCACCTCCTCGCCATTGCTCTGTGATTTCGGATTGTTTGCCGCGCTGGCACTCATCGGTACGACCCTCTTTTCGTTAATCTGCCTGCCCCATTTGTTGGGTGGTGATGAGGAGGAGAAGTCGGGCCGTCTGCTCGATTATATCGAACGATTCAACACCTACCCTTTCGAGCGCAACAAGTGGCTGGTGGGGGCTATCCTTCTGCTCTTCCTGTGGGGCGTGTTCACCTGTAACCGTGTGGGCTTCGACAACGACATGTCGCACTTGAGTTACATACCGCCACGAATGGCACAAACAGAGTCTCGTCTCGAGGAGTTGTTCGGCATCAATGCCCACTCGGTGACCGTGTTGTCGGCATCGGAGAATCCCGAAAAGTCGATAGAGGTGTATACCCGTCTGTGCGACTCTCTTCGCGGTAAGTTATCGGATGGTGAAATCGGAGGTATGATTTCGGCGGAGCGTTTCATTGTTGCCCCCTCGGTGCAGGAGGAGAAGATACGCCGCTGGGACAACTTCTGGAAGGAGAATAACCGCCGCGAGCGACTGCTGAAAGGTGTTGCGGAAGCGGGTGCCGAGGCAGGCTTCTCTGCCAAGGCATTCTATGAGTTCGAGCAGATGCTCTACGCTCCGTTCTCCCCCATCGACTACAACGAGGAAAAGATACCTGCCACGCCGCTTCTCGAAGCGTGGATTAGCAGTACCGACCGCGCCACTTTGGTGCTGGCTCAGATAGACATCGCCGAGGAGAACAAGGAGAAGGTCTATTCCGCGCTGGACAGTATCCCCGGTGTCATTACGGTTGACAGGGGCTACTTCGCCAACAAGATGGCAAAGACGGTGAACGACGATTTCAACTATGTGCTCTACATGTCGGGTCTGCTGGTTTTCTTCGCGCTGATGGCATCGTACCGCCGATGGGAATTGACGCTGATGACCTTCCTGCCGATGTTCATTGCCTTCACCATCATTTTGGGACTCATGTTCCTCTTCGGCTTCGAGTTTAACATCGTCAATATCATTCTCTCGACCTTTATTTTCGGTATCGGTGACGATTTCAGCATCTTCATCATGGACGGCCTGCAACGCGAATACAGCAACGGCCGTAAGATGCTCGCCAACCACAAGACAGCGATTTTCTTCTCCGTACTGACCACCATTATCGGTATCGGAGCGTTGATTTTTGCCCATCATCCCGTGTTGAGGTCCACATCGGTGATTTCCATCATCGGAATGGTCGCCGTGATATTGTCGTCCTACACGATTCTGCCGCTGGTGTTCAGCTGGGCGGTCACCCGTCCCGTTGTCCACGGCAATATGCCCTACACGCTGGGTTCGTGTCTGAGAACCCTCTATTCGTTCTTCATCTTCATCGTCATGTGCACCGTGGCGCAGATTGTTATCCCCACGTTGGTCTTCTCGCCCCTGAGCGGTAAGTGTCGCAGAAGATGGTTGCACTATGTGACCTACTACTCTTGTCGCTCGTTGCTGTGGATGATTTCGCCTTCCGAGAAGAAGATATTGGCCAACTTCGATGCACGGGTGTTCGACAAGCCCTCGATAATCATCGCCAACCACCACTCGTTTGTCGATATTCTGTTGCTGTTGAGCCTTTCGCCCAAAGTGGTGATGGTGACCAACAGCTGGGTGTGGAAATCGCCCGTCTTCGGACGCATTATCCGCTATTTGGGATTCTGCTGTACCGACCTCGGATATGAGGATATGCAGAGTGTAGTGGAGCAGAATTTCAAGGAGGGTTATTCGGTGGTCATCTTCCCCGAGGGTACACGCTCAAAGGACGGCCGCACGATGGGACGTTTTCACAAGGGTGCTTTCTACCTTGCCGAGCAACTTGGCGCCGACATCCTGCCTATACTGATTTACGGCACGGGCATGATATGTCCCAAACGCCAGCCGTTCAGCATTCAACGGGGATATTACGGAGCGAAGCTGTTGCCGAGAATAGCATTTGCCGATACTCGTTTCGGTGAGGGCTACCGAGTTCGTACCAAAGCCGTGTCGCGCTACTTCAAACAGGAATATGAAGCGTGGTGCGCGGAGTTGGATACCGTGCGTAATCTCTACTTCAGAGAGAGCATCATCAAGAATTATATCTTTAAGATGAACGGGGCGGAGCAGAAGGCTCGCCGCCGCTTCCGCCATGCCCATAACTTTGCATCGCTTACCGAGGGGCTGCCCAGAGAGGGCACGGTGGTGGTCTTGGGCGCAGGTCAGGGTGAGTTGGCACTGCTGATTGCCTTACTCTCACCACGTCGTCGTGTCGTGGCTTATGGCTCGGATGCCGATGCCCTGCAAATTGCCCGTCACGGATGTGCCTATATTTCGGGGGTGGAGTTCTTCGAAACGGATTACCATATGACGGAGCTTCCCGAGGCAGATTGCTATATCTTCTCGTCGGAGACTTCCGATGAGGTGCGCCAACGCCTTGCCCCACTTTGTAAAGGAGAGATACGCTATGAATAAATCAGATGTCATCATCATCGGCAGCGGACTCGGAGGTCTGGCCTGCGGTGTCATTCTCTCGAAATCGGGAATGAAGGTCTGCGTGGTGGAGAAAGAACCCCACGCGGGCGGATGTCTGCGTTCGTATCGGCGTGATGGCGTGACCTTCGACACGGGCATACACTACATCGGCAGCATGGACGAAGGGGAGATACTCCGCCAGTTTATGCGCTATGCAGGTGTTGAGGAGCGTGTGGTCATGCAACGACTCGACACCGAGGCCTACGATATGGTCAATATCGATGGTCGCGAGGTGGGTTTCGCACAGGGTGATGCACTTTTTGTGGAGCGACTCTGCGACAGCTTCCCTCACGAAAAAGAGAATATCCTGCGCTATGCCAAGGCCGTGCGCGAGGTGGGTGAAGTCATCGGTGTGGAGCGTCTGCGACAAGGCGTTATCTCATCGGGCAGTTTGAAGTATATGTCCCTCTCGGCTTCCGATGTCATCGACTCCATTATCGGGGACGAGTCCCTGCGGAGAGTCTTGGCCGGAACTTCGTTCTTGGAGGACGGCATACGCAACTACACCCCCTTCTACCACCACGCCATGATACAGCACTCCTACATTCGGGGCGCGTATCGTTTCACGGACGGCAGTAGTCAGTGGGCGGACGCGCTGTGTGCAGTGATTTGCGAAAACGGAGGTGAAATCCGCTGTGGTGATGCCGTTGTGGAGGTGCTCCACGCGGAGAATTGCGTGACGGGCGTGAAACTTGCATCGGGTGAGGTGCTTTGTGCCGACAAGGTGATTTCGGACATCCACCCTGCCGTGTTGATGCCGATGATTGCTGATGGCAGTAAAATCCGCCCGGTCTATGTCCGCCGTATAGAGAATGCCCGTGACAGCATGGGTGTCTTTACCCTTAATCTGACCCTCGACAGCGAGGTGTTCCCCTACCTGAACCGCAACTACTATCTCCATCCGTCGGGGGAGAAGGTGTGGCGCAATCGCGAGGAGGAGAAGCCTGCGGAGGTGGTCGTTTGTACCATGCAGTCCTCGAAAAAGGACTCGAAGCGCGGAATGTCGCTGATGATGCCCATGATGTACGGCGATGTGGAGCGTTGGGCAGACACGCGCAGGGGACATCGCGGTGAGGAATATCTCGAATTTAAACGACTGACGGCGGAGAAGATGTTACAGCGCGTGGAGAGTCGCTTCCCCGAATTGAGAGGAGCCGTCCTCGCGTCACACACCTCCTCGCCGCTGACCTACCGCGACTATACCGCCACACGTCACGGTGCCGCCTATGGTCTGATGACCGATTGTCAGAATGTGATGACCACGCTTCTGAGCCCCCAGACCAAACTCGAAGGGTTGTATCTCACGGGACAGAATATCGCCGTGCATGGTGCGCTGGGTGTGGTGATGTCGGCAATGGCAACGTGTGGTGCGATGCTGGGCGAAGAGTATGTGGCACGTCAAATAGGAGATTGTTAAGATGAGAATTTTCTTCAAAATAGCAGCATATATCCTGCTCCCCGTTGTGGGGCTGGCAGTTGTGGCGTTTGTCGTGGGGGCGATACTCTACCTTTCGGCCGATACCACCCCTCCGCAGTTACATCACGACTTTTCGAAAGAGAAGGTTCTGCGTGTGGACAACCGCTATTCGACCTTTCTCAAAAGCTGTATGCGTCACAGCGAGAACGGCTTTTGTGAGGTGATGCTCTGCGGTGATGCCGAGGAGCGCGGAACGGCGTTCGGTGCGCTGACCGACTCGTTGATGGAGGTGCAGGAGGAGGCATTCGTGGGGCAAATCCGAGAGATGATACCCAGTGACGGTTATCTGGAGTTCCTCCGTTATCTGACGGTGGCCTACAACCGCAATATTGCACACCATATCCCCGAGGAGTACCTCCGTGAGATTGCCGCCATGTCGGCTTACAGCTCTCCGAAGTACGACTTCATCGGTACACCCTATATGCGTCAGCTCAATTACCACGCGGCACACGATATCGGCCATGCCCTGCAAGAGTATATGCTGGTGGGTTGTTCGGCCTTTGGTGCGTGGGGTGATGCCTCGGAGGAGGGGCTGGTCGTGGGGCGCAACTTCGATTTCTATGTCGGTGACGATTTCGCCCGAAACCGTGTGCTGACCTTCTGCCGTCCCGATGAGGGCTACGGTTTTGTGTCGATAGGCTGGGCAGGTATGGTCGGCGTGATGTCGGGCATGAACGAAAAGGGATTGACCGTCACACTGAATGCCGCCAAAGGCGATGTCCCCTACTCGTCGGCAACCCCCGTGTCGATATTGGCACGCGAGATTTTGCAACATGCCGCCACCATCGATGAGGCGTATGACATTGCTTCGGATTTCGAACTCTTTGTCTCGGAGTCGTTCCTCATCGGTTCGGTGACGGACGGTCGTTGTGCCGTAATCGAGAAGACCCCCGAAAAGCAGGCGCTCTACACCCAAGAAGGCAATACGCTCTCGCTGACCAATCATTTCCAGTCGGGGGAGTTGTCGGAAGAGCCCCAAAACCTGCGTAACATCGCCCTCTCGGACAGCAAGCCCCGTTTGAACCGTCTGCGCGAGCTGGTGGCTCAATCGCGCCCGCTGTCGGTGGATAAGGCTGTCGAGATACTGCGCGACCATCGCGCGGTGGGTGGTCGTGAATTGGGCTGGGGCAACCCCATGGCCATTAATCAGAATATCGCCCACCATTCGGTGATTTTCCTGCCCGAGGAGTTGAAGATGTGGGTATCTGTGTCCGATTGCGGCATGGGCGAATGGGTGTGCTACAATGTGGGGAATATCCTGCGTGGCGAGTGTGACTTTGCCCGCGAATTATACGACGAGGAGCTGCGCCTGCCTGCCGACTCGCTCTTTGCGCATGAGGGGCTCGCGCGTTTGCAGACCTATCGCCGTATTGCCCGCCACACCACAGCCGAGAATGTCGATTCGCTGACAATGGTCAATCCCCACAATTGGGAGGCCTATCTGACAGCGGTCAAATTTTTCAAAGAGCGCAAGGAGTCTTTGCGTGCCGACTCTCTGCTCCGCGTGGCATTGGCATTGCCGATGCCCGAGGGCGAACGCATCAAAATGAAACAAGCATTAACCAAATAATCATGCATAAGAATTACAACATCCAGTTTGCCTCCCCTGCCCAAATCAAGGCATGGCAGGAGGAGCGATTGGCCGAGGAGCTGGAGTATCTGTCGAAGAACTCCCGTTTCTATCAGAATCTGTTTTCGCGCGAGGGCATCAACCCCCGAGATATTGTCCGTCTGGAGGATTTACAACGTATCCCCGTGACCACAAAGGAGAATTTGCAACTCCACAACGAGGAGTTCCTGTGTGTCGATCGCAGTGAGATTGTCGATTATGTCACCACATCGGGAACGCTGGGCGACCCCGTCACCTTTGCACTCACCGAGGGCGACTTGCAACGTCTGGCCTACAACGAGTTTCTCTCCTTCTCCACGGCAGGCATCACCCGAAATGACATCATGCAGCTGATGACTACCCTCGACAGGCGTTTCATGGCCGGTCTTGCCTACTTCATGGGCGCACGAGAGTTGGGTTGTGGCTCCATACGTGTGGGCAACGGTATTCCCGAATTGCAGTGGGATACCATTCAGCGTATCCACCCCACTTTCTGTATGGTCGTGCCCTCGTTCATCATCAAGCTGATTAACTATGCCGAGGCGCACGGCATCGACCCCAACATATCTTCAATTAAGAAGGCTGTGTGTATCGGAGAGTCGCTTCGCAACACTGACTTTACTCCGAATACTTTGGGCCGTCAAATTGCCGAAAAATGGCCTTCTTTGAAGTTATATACCACCTATGCCTCCACCGAGATGCAAAGTTCCTTCACGGAGTGCGATTACGGATGTGGCGGACACCTGCAACCCGAGTTGATTATCGTGGAGTTGCTCGACGAGAACAATCAGCCGGCCAAGGAGGGCGAGCCGGGTGAGGTGACCATTACCACCATCGGTGTGAGAGGTATGCCGCTGTTGCGATTTAAGACCGGCGATTTGTGCTATGCCTATACCGAGCCGTGCGCCTGCGGACGAAACACCATGCGTCTGAGCCCCGTCATCGGTCGCAAGGGACAGATGATTAAGTACAAGGGTACTACCCTCTTCCCCCCCGCCCTGTTCGATATCCTGGATAACGTGCCCTATGTGGAGAACTACATCGTGGAGCTGAAAAACAACGAGTGCGACAAGGACCAGGTGGTGGTGCGTGTGAGCTTGAAACACGAGGTGGATTTCGATGTGGTCAAGGAGCTGAAAGACCGCTTCCGCGCCAAGATACGTGTTGCTCCCGACATCGTGATTGACTCCGTGGAGAACATCCGTCAGATGAACTTCCCGCAGATGAGTCGCAAGTGT